>Ga0208758_100211_pt1 | contig 24724 bp, 24 predicted proteins | sample LakWasM116_HOW13_2_FD_183930 | JGI IMG/M metagenome (GOLD analysis project Ga0208758, IMG submission 183930) | Freshwater sediment methanotrophic microbial communities from Lake Washington under simulated oxygen tension - Sediment Metagenome... | ecosystem: Environmental > Aquatic > Freshwater >...
ACTCCCTGTGTGGTAGCAGCACGGGAATGGAGAGTTAATTCGTTGGTAGATATCAAATTTAATCCTGGAACATGTGAACAGCATCGGCCAGCCATCGCAATGATGGAATTCCTGTAGATAGAAATATCGAGCAGAATTGAACCCCACGTTATTTAAGACGCCGCTTTATATCCATACTAGATTCACCGTCTCCATAAGACTAGACGGAGCAATAGAATTACCCGTAATACCGAACATCCGAATAAGAACAAGATTCCTGACAGAAAGGAAAGATATGCAATTACAGAAACACACACAGCAGCAACGAGCAGTACCCATACTAGCTTCTCAACCTCATAGTTCAATGGCCCGTTGTCATTAATAATTTGCACTCTCAAAGTGAAATGTCCTTATGGTATTTTTATACATACTGAGGACAGTATGCGACACTTGGTGTCGCAAATTAATTTTAAAGTGTGCTTTTTATTACAGAAGCACTTAAATGAGAAGGGTTAATATAGATATTGCCACTACAGGCATGGAAGTTGACGCCAGAGTGATTGAAGTAGCGCTTATTGAAGAGATAGATGGAAAACGCGCTGGCAACAGCTTTAATCGGCTAATTAATCCTGAAGGTAAGCCTATGACGGAAGCTGCTATTGATGTCACAGGCTACAGTAATGAATTTTTAAAACAGTTTTTTCAGTTTTATGCGATTGCACCCGATATAAGAACTAAAATTAAGAAAGAGTATCCTTACTTGAACACTATGTGTCATGCTTTACATACCAATACTTTGATGTAAAACTTAATGACCATTCACTTTCATGGGTTCATGCCAACTGTCTCGGGATGGCAATCTTGTATAAAAAAATAAAAAAGCGACCTCTGCATGGGTCGCTTTAATGGATTTCGATTTGAGGGCTTATGCAGAGCCGCAGCTTCGTCACCACAAACGCATTATATGCGGACTGAATATATTTCAAGTAGACATCTTAAACAAGTACGGCGCGCCGTGGTAGATGGCTGAGCTAGTTCAACTAAAGATCAACAAATCTAGCAGCCCATTACTCGTTGATATTGATGTAGCGAATTTCACTAACATCATCATGTGTAGGACTTTTATTGCTGATCGAAGTCCTTTTTTCTACAGGCTTGCGCTTTACTTTATTACTGGCAGAATGTTTCTCACTATCAATATGAGAACTCTGCTGTCTATCGATTTTTTCTGGATCGTCGGGCGTTGCCCCAACTAGCTCTGGGGGCGTTGGCGCTGTGACAGATAAAGGTGGATTTGACTTTACAGGAATAACATCCTTCTGCCTGGCAAGTTCTGAAAAACTTTCTTTCGTAGTGCTGACAAAGAGTAAGCTACCGGAAATTGCCGTTATAGTCATTAGCCCAGCAAGAACGCATACTTTTCTAGACGTGACCACTCCATCAATATTTGCTTGCGGATCGCTCACTTTTAGACCAATAATAATTGTGGTCAGATGGAGAGCAGTAGGTACTAGCGGTATCATACTTAAACCGGGAGTCATATCAAATACTGCAGCTAAAAAAGGAAAAACCGGGAGATATTTCTTACCAATCAAATCGCCGCGTAACCAAGCCATTAAAATCAGCATCACTAGACACCATGCATGCACCCACCATTGGGGAGTCATTCCATGACCTACAGTGGCTCCTGCCACATTAAATACGGCGGAATTCGAACCTAACCATGGTAATACATAAGTCGGGGCCATGAGTATCGAATAACCGACGACAAAAAAGAAAGTTTGGCGAAATATTTTGTGCATAAAAAACTGATTTTGTATTGGTAAATCTATCGAACTTCGGATCGGGCTATCTTCCAAGTGCCATCAGTTTTTTTAAAGAAGTATTTAAAATTTGAAACCTCACCGCTTTCATTGCTGAAGAAAACGACCCTGAAATTCAAAGCATTCAGCGCAGGCATTTCCCATTGATCCAGTGCTTGCACGCTGACACATTTATTTTTGTCGTGATATTTCATTCTGGTAATGGGTGTAATTTCAATATATCCGTGCCCATCCCTCATATCCACTCCTGTGACAGCATGAGTATTCAATAATCTCATCCCTTCATCTGCTTTTAGGCATTGATGTATTGCCAATACCTTCTTGATGGTGGGCAAAGCCTCATCAATTGCCCCGGACACTTTTTTATCATTGGGAATGACCACCTTTGTTTTATTCTGACTGGCATCTTGTTGTACCGCCATTACACTCCCACCGGATTGCCCTCCATTCCCTGCCATTTTGCTATTTAAATCGGCAAGATCTTTGTTTAATTGCGAACAACCTGACAAGCCGAATGTCAAGCCGGGCAATATAACCGCTGCCAGTAGGAAACTGAAATTTCTTTTCTTCATATTATTATTTCCAATTATTTAGAAGGGAATATTGTTGCCAATTTGAATAATCTAGTTGCATACCTTCAAGTCACGCCCTAGGAAACTTGATAGATTGATTTTCACAAAACCATAAATTCAACTTGTTAAGTCGAATTACAACTTAACAAGCACTTCATGTCAAGTGGTCGATAGTCGACTATATAAGTTGAATATCAATCATGACAAAATATAAACAAAATTTAGCTAAACAAATTGGGCACTGCATTGCCAAGAGACGCCAGGCTGCTAACTTGACCCAGTATCAAGTGGCCGAAAGCCTTGGCATAGGCTATGAGGCTGTATCACGCATGGAGCGTGGAGTTTCCATCCCAACAGTGGTTCGATTGGCGGAATTGGCAGATGTTTTTAATTGCGGGATTCAAGAGCTCATCATTGAATCTAGCACCAGGGTGGAAGACCAATCTGAGCAAATTAGAAGTATGCTAATCCAGCTTAATGATGAAGACCGGAAAATGATATTGGAGACAGTTGAAAAGCTTTTTGTCCGCTTCAAATCGGCATAGTCCATGTAATGGAATAACGTTGCGCCATCAGCAATCAATGAATGTATCAGATTTGTAATATTTCCGCTGCAATAGCGGTTCAGAGAATCTAAGATTGTTGCCGTATCATCGATGCCAGCGGCTTCATCTTCTTCATCATGGTTTGATGTAATAAAGCGCAACTCTCGCCGATACCCATCACACGATTCGTAAAAGCTGGTCGCCAGATGCTGCCTGGCCATAGCTACTAGTTTTCGCTAGGCTACTATAACTATTAAAGCGATTAATGCTGCAATATACTTTTTGTATAAAAAGATAGCGTACTTGTTTTTGATATGGATATGTCCATATCTCGCCTCTTGTCTGAATTCTTCCATCAACTCTTCTTGAGCAAGTGAGGGGTGAGCGTTTTTGAAGTCTTCCCAAGATTGTTCACGACCATCACCTGCGCCACGTAGCATTGCAGGTACGCTGCGATGATCTGTGAGTGCGTGATCTATCATGATTAAATTGACTGACATTATATTTTCCATAAAAAAGTAAATGATGAACTTACTTTCGCATAAAAAATCAGCCTGTCAAATTTAGTCCTGATTTAGCGGGTCACTTATTTTCTGTAGATTTGAAAAGACCCTTAATTCAGTTGGGGACTTTTTTGCAATTGCATCAAGCTGTGCAGACAGCTTATCTACTTTAGCAATATCCACTTCAAATAATGCGATTACCAAGTTGCGCTCAATTGCATCACGTCCGCCCTCAATCACTGTAATTTTTCTGGTGTCATTGCAGTGGTGCCGAAATGCATTACATTCATTATTTATCATGTATAGAAATTGTCACGGCCTTACCTGCTCTCAGAACAAGGCTGGTCAGCGAGTCAATAGTGAATTTGTCGATTCTTTGATAAATGATATCTGCCGATTTTCTAGGCGTTACCATCAACTTATCCTGGATCTGCTTTGCATCCAGATTATTCTCTTTTATCCAACGATACAACTCTTGGAAAAGTTGTTTTTTCATTTCCAGTTTTACAAGAGCTCCTTCTTCCAGTTCATCAAACTCATCATAGTTATTAAAGCGGTTATTAATCCAAATAAAACAGGGAGTGAGTATTAAAAATACAATAATAATTAGCATCCCGGCAATTAAAGGTTTTTCCATGATGTTTCCTTATATTCAAAATCTATAAGCTAACATGAAAATTATTTCGCGCAAGTTTAGCTACAGTCATAACTCACTGTATGCTCGACTAGATAACCATTTAACACAACAAAATAATAATATCTATCGTAGGTTGTTGCATACGTATTTGCTATTTATTACTATGATGGGGATTACTCCTATATCTATTAATTTATATTTGAATACTATGATGCAAGCTTTAAGTATCGACATATCTAATTAACAATAATTAATCAGGCTACAAATATTATGTCAGCAAAACAATACGAATCCTTGCATGAATTAGATTGATGACTGAAAGCACTGGAATTAAGCCACCAATTCAATGCCTTTGCATAGATATTGAGGCATCTAAAAATGACAAGTTAACGCTTCATGAGTTGGGGCTTTTTAGGCCAGATACAGATGCGCGCGAAAAAATATTAGGCAAAGCCAAAGATCTGGTCGCCCGCACCGATGCGATGACGCAAGGTACAAAATTTGTTCTCGGCCACAATGTCATCGCCTTCGATCAGCCACTGCTACAACTTCTCCATCCATCTCTGGCATTACACCAATTACCTTTTATCGACACCCTTGAACTGTCGCCTGTAGCGTTTCCGCAGAATCCTTATCACAAGCTTGTAAAGGACTACAAACTCTGTACTGGAACACGTAACGATCCAGTAAGAGATGCTGAGCTGGCCTTTGAACTATTCCTTGATCAACAAAACGCTTTGCAAACCCGAGAAAAAACTTGCCCAGATGAAACTCTATGTTTGCACTATTTGCTTGGACGTGAAAATGGGAAGGGAGTCGCTGACCTCTTTGCCTCAATTCGTAAATCACTTCGTCCCAGTCTTGAAGAAACAAGGCTTGCCTGGAATCGAGTAACAGCAGGGAAAGTTTGTATCACAGGGCAGAAATGGCTTCTGGAAAATTGCTTACCTAACGATGAATGGCACCATGCATTAGCATACACACTAGCTTGGCTGCGAGTGTCGGGAGGAAACTCTGTGCTCCCACCATGGGTTAGATTCAACTTTCCCAAAACGCGTGATCTTATTTCCCTTCTCCGGGATACTCCATGCGATAGCCCAGAATGTGAGTGGTGCCGAGAAGAGCATGATTTACTAAGTGTGCTACCAAAGTTTTTCCCAGGAATTACAAGCTTTCGATCCAGCCCCCAAACACCCGACGGCAAATCTCTCCAGCAAACCATTGTGGAAAATGGGTACAAGGGAAAACCAACACTAGCCATATTACCTACTGGCGGCGGTAAATCTCTCTGCTTCCAACTTCCAGCACTATCACGTTTCTACCGAAATGGCAGTCTTACTGTGGTGATTTCACCATTGCAGTCACTCATGAAGGATCAGGTAGACAACCTAGAGGCAAGGGGAGTCACTTGTGCCGGATACCTAAATAGTCTGCTAATGCCAATTGAGCGAAAAATGATGCTCGAGAAATTAAGGCTTGGTGATCTTGGACTGATATTTGTTGCCCCGGAGCAGTTTCGAAGTGTGGCATTCCTTAACGCACTTCGGCACAGGGAAATTGGTGCATGGGTCTTTGACGAAGCGCATTGCCTATCTAAGTGGGGACATGATTTCCGCCCCGATTACTTGTATGTTGCTAAAGAAATCAGAAAGCAGCAAAAAGAAAATATATCCCCCATTTTCTGCTTTACCGCGACAGCTAAGCCCGATGTGATTACGGATATCCAGCAGCACTTCAAAGAGCATTTAAACGTTGCACTCGATTTGCTTGAGGGTGGAGTAAAACGAGACAATCTCGAATATGAAGTGCTAGCTGTGCCTGCACAGGCCAAGCTTCCCGAATTGCTAAGGCTGTTACAAGCAACTCTGAAGGAAGAAGGAGGCGCCATTGTATTTTGCGCTCGACAGAAGACCGTTGAGGAAGTCGCAGAATTTTTGCAGGAAGCCGGACTAGATTGTGGCGCCTTTCATGGGGGCATGGAGTCCGAGAAAAAACGTGACATTCAGGAAAGTTTTGTACAGGGAAGACTTCGAGTTATTGCTGCTACGAATGCTTTTGGGATGGGGGTCGACAAGCCAGATGTTCGCCTAGTAGTCCATCTAGACACCCCAGGTTCATTAGAGAATTATCTGCAAGAAGCTGGTCGTGCCGGACGTGATCAAGATCCGGCTAGATGTGTACTTCTTTATGATGAGACCGACTTGGATATTCAGTTCCGCCTCTTAAGAAACTCTAGGCTTACCCAACATGACATACAAACAATCCTAAAAGCTTTGCGCTCCATTGAGCGTAAAGACCGAGCAGAAGGCGAAGTTGTAGTTACCAGTGGTGAAATTCTTTTGGAGCTCCCCGATACTCAACGTATCGATCCTGATGCATCAGATTCGGATACAAAAGTACGAATCGCAATCGCTTGGCTAGAAGAAGCTAGGCTATTAGAGCGGCATGAGAATAAAACTTCGATTTACCCAGGAAGTCTGCTTGTCTCAAACATCGATCAAGCCAAAGAACAGCTGCAAAAAGCAAATATAGCAGACACCCTCATCCCAACATATCTCGCAATTCTGTCTGTACTCATGCAAGCAGAGGATAATGATGGGATTAGCACTGACGAGCTTGTTCTAGCTACTGGCACAGATACTCGCCAAGTGCAAAAAATGCTCCGAGATTTAGATCGGCTAAAACTACTCTCCAATGATATGGAGATTGGTGTCACCCTCTATCCAGAACCCGACACTCCTACTAGATTGACATCAGTCAAGCATTTAGAGAATGCGTTGATCGACAATTTACGGAAAGAGGCTCCAGATGCAGACCAAGAAGGCTGGCAATTTCTGGACATGAGAAGGTTATGTGACACCCTTCGCCGTGACTCTGGAGTAGATATTGATCCTGACAAACTCAGTCGGCTTCTTAAGTCCTTTGCGGAACCTTTTGGAGAAGGTGCAGGGCAGCGTGGATTCTTTTCGATTCGTCCAGGTGGCAAAGATCACCGCTATCTAAAACTGCTGAGAAGTTGGTCTGACATTGATAACATCCGAACTAGACGCTACCAGGTCGCAGAAGCACTTGTTGCCTTCTTTCTAGGTAGGCGCCAAGGACTAAATCTGCTGGTGACCTGCAAACAGGGTGAGCTAGAAAATCATCTTCAATCCGACATCACCCTACAAACCCTTTCTGTCAAAGATTGGGGAGTCGCAATAAACTCCGCATTGCTCTATCTTGATAGTAATGAGGTATTACACCTAGCTCGCGGCAAGGCTGTTTTTAGAGCCGCTATGAATATCAAACTTAATGACGATGCACGTCGCCGCCAGTTCAGTAAGGCGGATTATGCTGAGCTTGCACTGCACTACAAGGATAAGATTATTCAGGTGCACGTCATGGCGGAATACGCGAGATTGGCACTCGGCAAAATCCAAGCAGCGCTGTTGCTAATCCGGGACTATTTTTCGATGGATCGGGATACTTTCGTTAAGACATATTTTTCCGGAAAGAAAGAAATTCTGGAAATGGCAACAACTGAGGCAGCTTATAAAAAGATTCTCACCGATCTTAAGAATCCAGAACAACAACTCATAGTCTCAACATCTCTAGATGGGAATCATCTTGTCCTTGCTGGGCCAGGATCAGGCAAAACCAGGGTCATTGTTCACCGCGTAGCATGGTTACTGAGAGTTTGCCAAGTGCTGCCCGAGGAAATTATGGTGCTTGCCTATAACCGTTCAGCTGCTATTGAGATTCAGAAACGACTTTGGGCGTTAGTAGGTTCTGATGCTGCCGGCGTAATCGTACAAACACTTCATGGACTTGCGTTGCGCATAACAGGAATCAGCTTTGCTGTGGCCGCTGAGCGAGGCGAAGCAATCGACTTTAGCTCCGCAATTACTAAAGCTACTGCCTTACTTAGTGAAACTGAGTCGAGTGAAGATGGCGGCACATCTATCAGAAGAGATAGACTATTGGCAGGATTACGTTACTTACTCGTAGACGAATACCAGGATATCAATGGTGATCATTACGAACTAATAAGTGCGATTGCTGGAAAGTCTTTATCCAATGCTCAAGACCGAGTTAATCTTTTCGCCGTTGGTGATGATGATCAAAACGTCTATGCTTTCAATCACACCAGTACAAAATATATCCGGCAATTTGAGCAAGACTACCAAGCCAGAACTTACTACTTGGTAGAAAACTATCGTTCGACTAGAAATATTATTGATTGTGCGAATCTTGTCATCAATCGCTCAAATGAACGGATGAAAGCTGGGCATGAAATCCGAATCAACCATGATCGAAAAGATTGGCCTGCTGGCGGTGAATGTGCAAAGATTGATCATCTAACGGAAGGCCGCGTTCATATTCTAGTGGTTCCTAGGGAATTAACTCTTGAAGTGCAACTAGTTGCCGCTGAAATGCAACGCATCTATAGCCAGACTCCCAAAGAGTCGTGGGGGAACTTTGCTGTACTAGCGCGTAGATGGGAGTATTTGGAACCTCTCGCAGCACTATTTAAACAGCAGAATGTTCCATTTCGGCTTTTGCGTGAAGGTGAGCAGCCGGATTTACATACAACAAGAGAAGGACAGAATCTGCTAGACCTATTACGTGGCAAGTTCAGGCGCTGCTCGAATCATCGCTTTATGTTACGTCCCTCAACGCTGTCAAGATGGTTTGGAAGTAAGTACAAACAGCCTACAGATGTATTGATCCACCACCCTGGGCGCTCAGCTCTTGCTCAGTTCATAAATGAGATTGAGTTGTCTATGCCTAGAGTCGAACGTGTTATTTCGGAGATTATTGAGTCAATTTATGACTTCCGCCATGGAAGGGAGACCATTTCGTCATCAAACGGTGAGGTTTGCCTATTAACTGCCCATCGCGCTAAAGGTCAGGAATATGATCACGTCTTTGTTCTTGATGGAAATGGATGGGGACAGCGCAATGACGAAGAACGCAGGCTTTTTTATGTCGCAATGACGCGTGCACGCAAGACACTGACAATCTGCTCTTCTACGGATAATCACCATAGTTTTTTATCGGATTTCAGCAAGCTGGCACTTTACTCAAAACCTCAGCCACCCACTAAAATCCATGATCTCGATGTGCGCTTTCTGCTTTGTAAATTACAAGATATCGTGCTCTCTTGGCCAGGATGCTTTGCACCCAGTCATAAAATTCATCGCAACATTTCCAACATGGATTATAGCGATGTTTTACAAATAGTTCCCCGTAGCGACGGAAATCCGGGGTGGGAACTTCAAAATGAATTTGGTGAAGCCGTGGGGCGAATGGCAAAGGGCTTTAAATTACCTGAAGGTAAAGTTGTTTCGGTTAAAGTGGGCTATGTATTAGTTCGCTATGACCATGGCACTACTGAAGTTAAGCCAAAATGTGATCATTGGGAATTGGTTTTGCCTGAAATCACATATCGGCCAAATAGTTAGAATTTACCGACTCAACTCAGACTGACAATTCTATTGCGGATTACTCCCTGCTGTTATGAAGAGCGTTATAGGTTAGCCATACAAGATTAATATGTCTTCGATTAACACGCACAAAACGGCCACTATAAAAAGCAAAAATGCCCAAGGCACTTTTTTATAACCAAATACGTTGAGTAACTAGAAAGCAGTGTGACTGGTGAATCAAAAGAACACCTAAAAACCATTTCAAAGTAGCCAGTTATAATTATTTTGATTTAGTCCATTATGTGAACGCGTAATTTGCGGGACAAAGCAGACAAGTTCCTGTAGACAAATTAAGATGATCTAGTCCCATAAGATTAGCTTTTTGACAAAGTCCAACCATGGTTCAAATCATCTAAAAGGTGGTTTAATTAAACCATTTTCGGTACCAATCATAAATGTTGATTAATAACTACTAATTGTGAATTCAACCAGTTAGAGATTATTTTCAAACGCGGAATGAAATTTGCATAAGAAAATGCTTATTCTTGCTTTAGTGAGTTTCTGAGTTAACCAAGATGAATAATGCAAATGCCTTTCAACCTGACAATCTAGATATCTCAAATGTTGGTGATTTATATGCATGCAACCATCGCTGGCTTGTTGGTTGGTTGCACCAGAAATTACGCTGCTCTTTTGATGCAGCAGATTTGGCACAAGATACTTTCATTAAAGTTGCGCAGCTTGGTAATATAAGTTCCATTCAAGACCCACGCGCTTACCTTACCACCACTGCCACGCGCTTGCTTATTGACCTAATGCGTAAGCGCAATATTGAACAACACTATTTAGAAGCCTTATACCTTAGCCAAGCGAATGATTTTGTGGCATCACCACAGCAAATTAAAGAAGCTGTGGAAGCGCTAAATGAAATCGCCGCCCTGCTAGAAGGCCTGCCAGAGAAAGTTTACCGTGCATTTTTGATGTGCCGCCTAGACGGCTTGAGCTACGCAGAAATCGCCAATAAACTTGGCGTTTCAACCAGTATGGTAAAACAATACATCGCCCGCGCTATGATGCACTGTTATCAAGCAACCTACCTGACACCTACGGCATAAAACGTTTACTTTTATCATGCATCAACACTCATTGCCTATTTTTAAAAAAAGCGCCATAGAACAAAATATTGTCGAAAAAGCCATTGATTGGCATCTGCATTTACATTCAGATGAAGCAACCCCGGCTGACAACATAGCCTTTGAGGCTTGGTGTCATGAAAGTCCCGAACATGAACTTGCGTATAACCGCCTTGAAAACATGTGGGGCAAGTTTGGTGATCTAGATCATGCCGCGGCAAAAGCAGGGTTAGAAGCGGCATTAAAATCAGGTAGTGCCATTAAAACTATTACACGACATAGCCGTAGGGTTGCGCTGGGGTTGCTGATTTTAGTTTCAACTTATTCTGTCATGCAAAGCCAACCGGGACTTGTTTGGTTAGCCGAAAATAAAACGCCTATTGGAGAACAGCGCAACATTACGCTGGATGATGGCAGTATCTTGATGTTGAACACCAATACCGCGCTAGATGTTGAATATAGCGACCACCAGCGCCTCCTTAAACTTCACCAGGGTGAGGTATTCATTACAGTCGCTAAAGATAAATCCCGTCCGCTAATCATCGCTACTCAGCATGGTACCGCGCGAGCTTTAGGTACGAAATTTAATGTACGCCTTATTGAAGATAGCACGCAAGTCGCGGTGGTGGAATCCACAGTAGAAACATGCAACACCCCAAGTTTGCTCAGCATGCCTTTATTGAACAGCAGCAAAAAAACATGTACTACCGTGCAAGCAGGACAAGGTGCCAGATACACATCGGGCCAAATGGAAATAGTCAGTAATATAGATACTGAAACCATAGCAGGCTGGTCAACAGGAACATTGGCAATAGATAATCAACCGCTACCGATGGTGTTAACTGAACTACAACGCTACAGCGTGGCGCAGATAAACTTTAATGAAAGCACGCTGGCTAATATGCGTGTTTCTGGAGTACTGCCACTGAACAACATCAGGCAAAGTTTAGATATACTTTCTGGCAAGCTACCTATTAAAGTCAGCGAGCCACAAGCCAATGTGATAACCGTAGGCTTGCGGTAAACGTACGGCAATTACTGCAAGTAAACACCAAACGATAAAAATTATAGAAATTCACTGTCCCTTTTACATTCTCGTTCGTCATAGAAAGTAAGAGCAAAACAAAAGGGACTCCGCATGAAGCAGTATCACCACACCATTATCGCTTTAACTTTAGCGCTACCCAGCCAATGGGCGGCTGCGCAAACAGTCACGGATGATTCAAACACTGCTTATCAGCAATTACAACAACCCAAAAACCACAGCATCTCCGCAGGTACACTCACGCAAACGTTAAATCGCTTTGCACAACAAACCGGCGTGGTACTGGTGTTTGACCCAATGCAGACAGAAGGAAAAACATCAAAAGGCATTAGCGGAAAATTCACCACGCAATCTGGTTTTGCAGAGCTACTTAAAGGCTCTGGTTTGCAAGTAACCGGTAACGATAAAGGCGGATACACACTAAAAAAGTTGCCGCCACCCCCAATCGTTAAAGAAAAAATCCCTAATTTAGGCGCTAAAACTGAGAGCATGCAACTTGATGCCGTTGCCGTGCGCGCCAAGCGCTTTCATGAAATTGGCCCGATGCCGGGGCTCGGGCTAACCAAAGAAGAAATACCGGGTAACGTGCAAAGTATTACGGCCAAACAGATTAAAGAATCTCATGCGGTGAGCCTCGCCAATCTTATGAATACGCATTTGCAGTCTGTTAATGTGAATGATTACCAGAGCAACCCATTCCAGATGGACGTGACATATAGAGGCTTCACCGCCAGCCCGCAGTTGGGTACAGCACAGGGCCTAAGCGTGTTTTTAGATGGCATCCGCGTCAATGAACCCTTCGGCGATGTAGTGAATTGGGACATGATTCCACTGAATGCACTTAATGGCTTGGATGTATTCCCGGGATCCAACCCTATATTCGGGCTAGGCACACTTGGCGGCGCGCTCTCCATGCGCACCAAGAGTGGTTTTGATTCCACCGAAGGCACTGTAGAAGCGCTAGGCGGCTCATTCAACCGCAAACAGTTTCAGGGTAGCATCGGTGGCAACAACGGCGTGATTGCTGGCTTTGCTGCGGCCAATATCTTTATGGAAGATGGCTGGCGTGACAACTCACCGAGTAAAGTCAACCAATTATTTGGTAAGGCAGAATGGCGTAATGAAAAGCTGCAACTGGGCTTGTCTACACTCTATGCCGGTAGCGATCTCATTGGCAACGGCATGCTGCCAACCGAAATAGCAAAGCAGGATCCTAGTAGCGTATTCACCAGCCCGGATCAAACCAAGAATAAATTGTTGCAGTTTCAATTGACCGGCTTGTGGGATGTGTCGGATACCTTCAATATTTCTGGCCAGATTTACAGGCGAAAAAGCCAGCGTAAATCCAGCACCTCGGACATCAATCAGGAGTTTGGAGGCTACGCTACAAGAAGGCCTGCCCCTGGCGAGCAAGTTATTCCTGGCTATGCAGATATCAACAATGATGGTTTGCCTGATTACAATTCAATTCCATTCAACATTGCGGCGGATGCCAATGGGTTTGTTCTAGACACTAATGGTAATCCACAATTTACCGGCTATGACGGCAATGGCATAGAAATACCAAACCCTGCTTACAACGGCACAGCCTTGGTTGGCACTGATTTCAATACATTGGCCCATCCGAACCAGGCAATGACGGTAGGCGCTGACGGGGTTACACCCATTCCAAGCTGGACCCTTAACCCAGCAATCTTTAACTCCGGCATAGATATTAACACTCAACCACTACCCGGTTATTTCAATACATCATTGCCAAGCGTTTATTATCAATTTGCTCTCAACACTTGGGCAAATAAAGTATCTAATTTTGCTGAAGATACTAACTATGGCTCTCCCCATCCGCAAGTCGGAGTGCAAAATAATTACACGGCGGCAGAAGGCTATGTCGGGGGCAATTATACGGACAGCAATGGTTATTACGTGGTCATGGTTCCCTTACCCGTGGTCAATGCAGCGGAAGCGCTCAATCCAGATGGCTCAACTAAATTTTCCGGAGCATCATCTGGCGATACTTTGGGTGGAAATGGTGCGTTAATTCTTCCACAGCTGGATAGCAACGGTAACCGTATCCAGCGTGACGGTGCTGCATTTAATCAAAATACTGGCGCCATAGGAACAGGTGCTGGCTATGTGGCAGGCACCCCTAACGCCATCATCACCAATACCGATATCAACCAAGTCAGTGATGGTGCTGCGCTCCAGTTGAACTGGAACCTGGAAAAACATAAATTCATGATCGGCGCATCCTACGATGCTGCAGATACCACCTATGAAAGCAGCCAGATGCTGGGCTTGTTCGATGCCAGCCATCAGGGTGCTTTAGCCCCGGACCGCCTGGGTTATGAGTATTATGCCGCCACGCACCCCATAGCCTTGAATGACTTCAAAGGTGATTCCATTACTAAAAGCCTGTATTTCAGTGAAACCTGGACGCCTGTTGAAACCTTTAATTTAACCGGTGCTGCGCGTTACAACTACACCACTATCAACAACCATCTGGCCACCAACAATGTCCGTGGCATTACAGGAGCCAGCGGTTTTCTAAACATGCTGGACTTTGCCCAGGTGTGTCATGACCTTGATGGTAATGGCACTGTAGAGGGCAGCGAATGCCAGGCCGGTATTGATGGCTTCATTATCCCGTTCTCTCCGGCCATCGCTAACGGCTTAGGCGTGTTGGCGCCAGGCGAACATGAAAAGTTCCATTATTATTCGTTCAACCCGTCTTTAGGCGCCACCTGGCAGGCAAACCAAAATACCAATATTTATGGCAACTGGAACCGTGGCGCACGTACCCCAACCGTGATTGAGCTGGGCTGCGCATTCGACGATACACCGGTTCCTTACACGCTTGACGCCTCTGGAAACCCTACAAGTTATCGCCCTAGAACGCTGGCAGAGAAACGCTTTTGCAGCCTGCCCAGCGCCATGTCCGGTGACCCCTATTTGAAACAAGTGCGGTCCGAAACCTTTGAAACCGGCATACGCGGCAAACTGGCGGAAAACATCGAGTGGAATGCCAGCGTATACCGCACGGACTTGCAGGACGATATCTATTTTGTGTCATTCCGTCCGGAACGTAGCTTTTTCCAGAATATTGGCGACACCCGTCGCCAAGGTCTGGAAATGGGTCTGAAAGGCAAAGCAGGCAAAGCCACCTTTGCAGTGAATTACTCGCTCACAGATGCTACCTTCCAGTCCGATTTCAGGATGGGTAGTCCGAATAACAGCGAAGCCGGCACTACTCAGTTTTATCCAGGGTGCAATGGAAATTTTCGTCCTGCATACTGTGACGGTATAAGTGATTTCCAGCAAATCAAGGTAAAAAAAGGCAATCGCATGCCGGGCGTGCCATTACATAACCTGAATGCCAGCATAAGCTATGAAGTCACCCCGGATTGGACTGTGGGCCTGACAGCAATCATGCACTCCAGCGCATTCGTACGTGGCAATGAGAACAATGCACACCGTCAAGGGCCGGCCAAACCGATAGAAGCTGAATGCACTACAGGCCAATGCCTGATTGAGCGTCCGGACTTTAAATATTCGGGTAAAACGCCTGGCTATGCTGTGTTTAACTTCAACACCGCATACAAAATCACCCGAGGCCTGACTGCAGGGCTGCAAATCAATAACCTGTTCGACCGTACCTATTACAGTGGGGGACGTTTGGGAATCAATGCTTTCGCACCATCGATTCATGGCGCAATTGATCCAGTCAGCGGCTTCAATTACAACACCAGTGACTGGACTTCCAGTACGTTCCTGGCGCCCGGCGCACCTAGATCGGCCTACTTTACGCTAACCTATGACTTTGATATGGGGAAATAAATAATAAGAAAGGGCATTTGTGGACTGCCCTCTTTGAGCATTCAACTCGAATCAACCTAAGTACTTACGAGGCGCTTTAGCTGGTTCCAGTGAATTGGTGTTGCAGGCAGCCACAAATGCCTGCTTATGAAGGAACAATAGGGGGCAGGATGACTATTAACTGCTTAAATAGGCAAATATTTTCAACTATTTTTTAATTTATTACATCAGGGTATTTAAATTTAAACAGTTAAGCCTATAAATATGCAAGAAATAATACTAGATATGCGACAAATCATAGAGGAAGTAAACCGACATGACTTTTATATCACCGACTACCGGCAACTAGTGGGCGACACCCTCAACAAATTTCAAACAGTCAACGCCCTGCAAAGGCTCGCAGCTGACGTTCACCTTAAAGTCAGCTTTAACCATACATTAGGACTCTGCATATTTGAACAAGACTGATTTGAACGAGACTGGGATTACTACCTATGATGAATGAACCTGATATTAATTCAATCACCCCTTTAAAAATTACCGCTCTCCCTGCCGATTGGTAAGTACGCATACTTCGACAAGCTCAGTACGAACGGAGAGTAAATGCAGTTATCCGTTTCCCTCATATGAGGTGATTTATTTATTGCATACTGAATACTGATGACAGACTTTTTTTAACGATTATTTTATATAAACATAGAGAACACTAATATGGACAACATCCCTGACATCGTAGACCTGGTATTGTACTTCCTAGGACTACTCTCCATTCTCACCTGGGCCATCCTCATGGTGAAAAGCTACGTCTTCTGGCAACTCAAACGTGCCAACCGAGACCTAATACAAAACAGCCACAACATAACTCACCTAAGCGGCATCACCGAAACATCCCTCAAAACCAAAGGCACCCTAAGCCACCTCGGCAACAAAGTCATGCATCACCTTAAAATCTGGAACCAAGACGCCAGCCTCGAACTAGACGCCTACGCCGAAATGCTCAAACAAACCCTCAGGCAAGAACGCCACCAGCAACAAACACAACTCGAAAGCGGCCTTTCAGCCCTCGCCAGCATCGGCTCCACCGCTCCCTTCATCGGCCTATTCGGCACCGTATGGGGCATCATGCACGCCCTCAAAGGTATCTCTGTCTCTGGCTCAGCCGGCCTGGATGTCGTCGCCGGCCCAATAGGCGAAGCCTTGATTGCCACCGCCATGGGTATCGCCACCGCCATACCCGCCGTACTCGCCTACAACTACTTTCTACGTCAATCACGCCTAGCTTCCGCCGACATGGACCACTTCTCGGAACGGCTACAAATGCTCGCCAAACGCGCTGGCTATCTGGCTGAATAACATGTCCATGGATAACGCAAACAACGAAGGCGGCATGATGAGCGAAATCAACGTCACCCCACTCGTCGACGTCATGCTGGTACTTCTCACGGTCTTCATCGTCACCGCCCCCTTACTCATGAACGCCGTCACCGTCAAGCTACCAAAAGTTAGTGCGACCACGTCCCTGCAAAAAAACAACGATGCCAAAGTCAGCATTACCGCCACTGGCGACATCCTGCTCGACCAAACCCCCATCGCTACCAACACTTTGGAGAGCCAGCTTAAAAAACGCAACGCCAGCGGCGATCTGCAAGTAGAAATCATGGCAGATGAAAAAGTCCCCTACAGCGCAGTAGCTAAAGCCATGGCGCAGATCCAGCGTGCAGGCGTCAGCAAATTCACCTTCGTCATGATGCCGGAAACCGCCAGCTAACAAACACCACCCAACCGAGTCCCGCACCTTGAATCAAGCTACCCTATATAACAGCCCCGAGATGAATGGCACCCTCTTTGACTCACGTCATATGGTGTGGGCCATCACACTCTCCATACTCCTCCATCTGCTGGTACGGCAACTAATGCCATTACTGGAGCAATACCACCCAAAACCAATCAACACTATCATGGCCGAACTGAGAACCCAAGCGCCATCCACACAACCCTCTATAGAAACCCTACACCCCACACCCCCTGAAACACTACCACCTCAACCAGAAATCAAACAACCGCGCCCCATCAAAACCAAACCAGACACACAACCTATCATTCAATCTAAAAGCGAAGCCCAACCGGACGACTATGTAATGCCGGAAACCGAGTTCAATATTAAACCAGAGCCAACCCCCACCCAGAACATCAGCACACCACAACCAACAACAGAACCGACGCCGGCAACCCCTGTTACTGCAAACTCAATTTCAAACAACAGTACAAATACCAGCACCCCAACCAACAACGAACCCGAAGTCGCCAACACCTCAACCGCAGACACCTGGGATGACAGCGCCTATGATGCCTATGGACGCAACCTGCAACGCCTATGTGAACGTAACAAACATTACCCGGCCATCGCGATCAGGCGAAGCTGGCAAGGTAGCGGCAGTGTGATAGTGAAGTTCTCGGCGGGAGGTAAGTTATTGAGCATCGCGATAAAACAATCTACCGGACAAAAGGCCTTGGATGATCAGGCGTTGGAGATGGTAAGAAAAAGTCTGGCAGATTTGCCGTTACCAAGTCAGATGAAGGGGCGTGCGTTTAAGATATCAGTGCCGGTGGATTTTAAGTTGGAGTGATGCGTATCTGCCGGTTTATGTATGCTGCTTTTGCTCAGTCTGCTGCTAATGAAGTTTCATAATCGGATGACCGCTTGGCCGATGTTTCTGCCTTATTGATTAAATTAATCCCTCTTATTCCGTCCTAGATAGCCTGACGTCATATCATGTCACCGAATCACAATGTCTTGACAGGATTTTCAGATGGCGGCTGATCAATCATTGTCAGTTCGAGTCTACCTTAACTGACACTTTAAAATATCCTGATTCATTGTCAGATGAAATTGAAATAGCTAAATTTGACAGGATGTAAATGCATGAATCGCCCCGGCTGCAGTAGAGACTTTTTAGCCTCATAATTGAGGTTAAAGAGGAGCATTCAATGAGCAATAAACGATTCACCGAGGAATTCAAATTAGAAGCGGTTAAATTGATTAAGGAACGTCAATATTCCGCAGCCGAAGTATCCGCCAGACTTGGCGTATCTACCCATAGTCTTTATGCCTGGATCAAGAAATACGAGCAACCTGAGCCAGTTAGAATCGCAGCTGCAGACCAACAAGCAACGATTAAAAAGCTACAAGCTGAATTAAAACGAGTGACAGAAGAGCGCGACATCCTAAAAAAGGCCGCCGCGTACTTTGCCAAAGAATCCCTGTAAGGTACGCATTCATTCGTAAACACGAGGCTGAACACGCTATCAGTCGCATGTGTCGTGTCATGAATGTCAATCCCAGCGGCTATTACGCGTGGCGCAAATCTCCAATATCAACCCGGCAGCATGAAGATAACCGCCTGCTGGGATTGATTAAGCAGTTCTGGCTGGAGAGCGGAGGTGTATATGGCTACCGTAAAATTACGGATGACCTAAAAGACATCGGTGAACGGTGCGGCAAGCATCGTGTTTATCGACTCATGCGCACTGAAGGACTGCGCTCGCAGACTGGCTATCGACGGCGGCCTGGTGGGCAATATAGCCGCCCATCGGTTGCCGTTCCCAATCATGTGGCGCAGCAGTTTAATATTACAGAGCCTAACAAGGTGTGGGTAACGGATATTACCTATATCCGTACACATGAAGGCTGGCTCTATCTTGCTGTGGTACTGGATCTGTTTTCACGGCAAGTGATTGGTTGGTCAATGCAGCCGCGCATGGAAAGCGATCTGGTGATTAACACATTATTGATGGCTGTGTGGCGCAGGCAGCCAGGTCAAGAGGTGATCATTCATTCGGATCAAGGCAGTCAGTTTAATAGTTACGAATGGCAGGATTTTTTGAAGGCGCATGATCTCTGTGCCAGACAGAGTCGCCGCGGTAATTGCTATGACAACGCAGTTGCCGAAAGCTTTTTCCAGTTGCTTAAACGTGAGCGTATCCGACGTAAAGTCTATTCAACACGTGAAGATGCAAGAAGAGATATATTTGATTATATCGAGATGTTTTACAACCCAAGACGCCGACATCGTTACGCCAATCGGCTATCTCCAGTAGAATTCGAAAGGCAATATTTCGAGAGGCTGGAAAGTATCTAGTTTAGTCGGGGCGATTCAGCTTTTACTACACGCTCTATCTCATCAAATGTAAGCCAGTCTTTTGGCTCTTCATAATCTGTAAACCCTACAGGCATGCAATAGCTACAGCGCAGGTCACAACGATCTGTGACTGATATACGCACATAATCAATGCGTCTTCTAAAGGGATCTATTAATTGAGTAGACATTATTACTCTATATACATGCCAACATGCTACTGACAGAGGTAAATTTCTCCCGAGGCTTACCTAATTGCTGACCATTTTCAACCTCAATAGCATCGATTATTTTCCAGTCATTGAAAGTCACAAAATGAATATTTCTTAATTTAAGCATATCCATTAAATTATTTTTACCAGATGCGGAATGATCAAGAAATATAGGCAAGTCTTCTAATATTCGATCCACCGTATCTTGAGCGCACTCACGATTTGTACCGATGACACCTTGAGGGCCTCGTTTCACCCAGCCAGCGGCATACATTCCATACACAATATCCCCGTGCTCATTAATGAGCCTGGAATTTAAATTTGAGAGAATCCCTTTATTTGGATTGGTATGTAGTCCAGCAAATTGAGTTCCCCTGAACCCCACGCTTGTAAAAGCTAGGCTGCATGGAATTTCTAATAAACTATTACAGGGGGTGCTGAATTGTTTAAAGGCTGGCCCCTCCAATTGATTCTCTTCAAACAGTACTGACTGTAATTTTCTATCACCCTTAAACACTTTAGGATTCAACATAAAATCGATCGCAATTTGTTTCTTATCAGCGTTTTGAACTGCCGTAAAATTATTACTGTAGGTTTGAAAAATCCCGTGATTTTTTCTAGCTGACTGATTTGATATTTCATTCAATTCTTGCAGGCATGCTTCGCCCAAATTCAAATGCTTGGGGTTGACCGAGACATTACAATTCTCAAGTTTTCCAAGTTCATGCAGTTCTTTTGTAGTGAATTTCGCTTGAACTGGGCCGCGCCTTCCAACTAGATGAACGTTATTGATTTTACTTTTACTTAAAAGCTCCAGGGCTGTTTCGGGTATATCTGATTTTCTTAGCTCATCAATAGGCTTCGTTAAGACACGGCATATATCGATTGCTACATTTCCATGCCCAATAATAACTGCTGAATCATTACTAAAATCAAAAGGCTGAGTTTGATAGTCAGGGTGACCGTTGTACCATCCAATGAAAGTAGATGAGGGATGCACTCCTATCAGACTCTCGCCTTCGATTTCAAGTAATGAGCTTTTAGGCATTCCAGTTGTAAATATAACGATGTGGTACAACTCCATCAGTTCGTTAATTTGTATGTCCTTGCCGACTTCCACATTACCTAAGAATGTAACCGAAGGGTGTTCAGCAATTATATCAAGCGTTTGCGTCACACTTTTTAACTTTTGATGGTCAGGTGCTACTCCATATCGAATCAATCCGTATGGACACGGCAATCTCTCCAGAATGGTTATCTCTGAAGAAATGCCAGAGTTTAACAAGGCTTCAGCAGCAAAGAATCCGCTTGGACCACTTCCGATAATTGCTACTTGAAGTGTAAAGTGTTTAGCGTTTTCCATTTTTTATTTCAGCCTTGATTAAAAACCTAATGATGTTTTACGATCGTCAGCACCAGCATACGGTGATTCTTTCTTAGTTATTTTTGGCATCACTTTCGAACGCCTTGCATTTATTTCAATCCATGCATTTAATTGCTCTGGCAAGTCCAGATCTTCGTAAATTGCTTGAACTGGGCATTTCGGGATACAAGCACCACAATCTACGCATACATCAGGGTCAATAAATAGCATCTCTTCGCCAGCTCGGAATGCTGAAACAGGACAAGCAGCAACACATTCCGTAAAGCGACATCGATGGCAATTATCAGTCACTAAAGTAGTCATTATTTTTCCTTTCAAATAAGCAGGTATGAACCTATGCCAACGACACCTCTACTAAATTATCGCTGAATGTAGTTGAATGCCCCATATCTCCAAACTCCGCAGAACTAATACAGTTCACAGTGCCATTATTGAGTTGACGCCAATAGCCTAGCGTTGCAACAATAATTCCTGAGTTTACGTCTTCGGAAATTCTAGCGATGCCGTAAAATGCCCCCCTGTCATTAAAGACGCGAACTGGATCGCCTTCTTTCACACCACGCGCCATTGCATCCAATTCATTGATCAGCACAAACTGTTCACCCTGACCTTTAATCTTCTCTGCCACATTGGCATAGCATGAATTCAAGAAACCATGACTCTTAGGCGAGATTATGTTTAGTGGGTATTTCACAGCAAGCTCAGGATTGGTGTCAGGCGTTTCTCTGGATGCTAGGTAATCCGGCAGACTGTCTAGATCTTCACCTGGTTGAAATCCTTCATACATTTGACGGAATGGGCCTGCAACAAAGTTTTTAGCGCCTTCTACTAGGAAGTGACATTTACCTGTCGGTGTCGGAAACTCACCTTTAGCATGACGAGCACGCACATCTTTGTTGCCAAATGCTTTTAAGCGAGCAAAGCCATGCTCACGCATGTAGGCTAAGTCAATACCTTCACAAGTGGGCGAGTTCCAATCAACGTAGTTTTCCAGGCACTCACTATCTGACCACTTAAAGTTTTCATCTTCATAACCCATGCGCTTAGCTAATTGCCTAAATATCTCATTATTCGGCTTTGCTTCACCTGGAGGCTCTATACATTTTGTGTTGTAGGTCAGGTAGAGATGCCCCCATGACAAAATCATGTCCTCCATTTCTGCGCCCATCGCAGCAGGCAACAAAATATCTGCATAGGCTGCGGTGTCAGAAATAAAATGTTCAGCAACAACCAAGAATAGATCTTCACGCTCAAGACCTTTAATAATCTTGTCAGTCTCTGGCGCTTGAGTAATCGGATTTGTATTCCAGACCATCATAGATTGAATCGGTGTTTCAAGTTGTATTTCACCAGTGAGTACACGACCAATCTGTAAATTATTTACTACAGGTGTGCCTTCTGGAATTAAATCAGGACGTGAAATGACGTCAAATTTATAGGGATGTTCCCATACAGGGAATTGCAATGCGCCACCACCAACATGACGCCATGCTCCAATCAGTGCCGGCAAACAAGTGACTGCACGGATAGCTTGACTACCACCATAGCTTCGTTCCAAAGCAACACCTAAACGAATTGCTGCTGGAGGTGTCGTTGCATATTCACGAGCAAATTTTCGAATGTCTTCTGCTGGTATTCCTGTGATTTCTTCTGCCCATTCTGGCGTTCTGGTTTTTGCTCTTTCCGCGAGTTCTGCGTAACCAACCGTATAATTGTCAATATAGTCTTGATCTTGCAAGCCTTCGCTAATGATGACATTCATCATTGCCATGGCTAATGCGCCATCGGTTCCGGGTTTTGGTGCAATATGCCAATCAGCTTCTTTTGCTGTTTTTGAAGCGTATGAGTCGACGACAACTACTTTAGTACCATTTTTCTGAGCCTCACTTATGATTCTCCAATGGTGTAAGTTTGTACTTACTGAATTGCAAGCCCAAATGACGATGTATTTAGAATGGCAAAAACTCTCTGGATCTACGCCAGCGGTAGGTCCAACTGTTAGTAACCATGCTGTACATGATCCTTCTCCGCAGAACGTACGTTCACAAACGGTTGCTCCCATACGGTTAAAGAAAGCATCGCCGCCGTTTAAGCCATGAACTAAGCCTTGGTTTCCTAAATAGCTATTTGGCATAATTGCTCGTGGGCCATCGGTTTCGATAATGGCTTTCCACTTACTTGAGATTTCATCTAATGCTTCATCCCAAGTGATACGCTTGAATTGTTTACTGCCTTTTGGACCCGTGCGTTTTAGTGGGTAGAGTAGACGATCAGGGTGATAGTGACGTTTCTCATAATCCTTAAGTTTCACACATAGACCACCTTGGGTGATTGGATGGTCAGGGTTACCTCTGACACCAATCAGTTTCCCACCCTTCACCTTGAACTGCATAGAACAGGTGTCCGGGCAGTCATGAGGACAGCCGCCATGAAATGTCTGAATTTCGTCAACTATTTGATTCATTTTCCCACTCCTTAATCGTCTTTTTACTAAGTTAATATTTGCCGTTAACGCATATAAACTTTATTTTTCATGTTGAAACTATCCGTGAAGATAGAAAACTTTATTTACGATCTTCCAGTCATTGCCAATCTTTAATAAGTTGAAGAAATCAGTGAAACGATGACCTGTCCAGTTTTCGGCTTCAACACGTGCTGTTGCAGCTGAACCTACTACCTCAATATGTGAAATTGTAGTGACCATATCTTTAGCAGGTCCATTTGAATCATTCCAATCAAAAAGCCCTTGGATTGGACCAGATATGAGATCTGCCCCAACATAACCAAACCAAGTCGCATCATCATGGAATGCCGGCTTCATCTCAGAACCTTTACCAGAAATTGCACCATTAATGTAATGCTGGATTAATGCAGTAATTGCTTCGTAGTCATTAATATTTGTAGCGGTAGACATTTTTGTTTCCTTTTGATTAGGTGGTTGAAAACATATGATTCAAAAAGGCATTGAGTAAATTCGATTTATATCTATTCACTACTTCTCTAGCAATGCAATTAATTCAGTTATTAAATGAACAGACCTGTCTGCCTTTTTATAAATTCTATATCAGTTTTAATTAAAAAAGAAACAATTATTTTTATATGATGGTTATTTAGGAGAGTGCAAGGAGAAAATAATACCTATCCATATGTTTAATATAGAAAATATATCTTTAAATTTTTTTTGAAATAGCTGATAAATTGGATACAAGGACCCAAGAAATAATGTAAATTGATTATGTAATGTTCGGCTTGAGCATTGCTTATATTATGAGGATGTCTAGCGGCTAGATTGCTGCTAGGGAACAAATGAGCCGAGAGCTGACCGTCAGTTCAGGAGATTAAAAAACATAGCTTATTTGGCTTTAATAGCGGATCAAGTCGTAAATATTAACAGACGCCAATGCAGCCAGATTTGCACATCTAAAGACATTTATGTTGAAGCTTTGATTAATGTAATCGCAGCATTTCTTGCGCGTTTTGCAGCTCCGGATCCAGGACTTAATCTTTCTATGAGTGCGCCGCCTTCAAAAA
>Ga0208758_100213_pt1 | contig 24592 bp, 21 predicted proteins | sample LakWasM116_HOW13_2_FD_183930 | JGI IMG/M metagenome (GOLD analysis project Ga0208758, IMG submission 183930) | Freshwater sediment methanotrophic microbial communities from Lake Washington under simulated oxygen tension - Sediment Metagenome... | ecosystem: Environmental > Aquatic > Freshwater >...
AGCCGGGTAGCTAAATCTGGAAGAGATAAACGCTGAAAGCATCTAAGCGTGAAACTCGCCTTGAGATGAGATTTCCCTGGGGGTTTAACCCCCCTAAAGAGTCGTTCGAGACCAGGACGTTGATAGGTCGGATGTGGAAGCGCAGTAATGCGTTAAGCTGACCGATACTAATTGCTCGTGAGGCTTGATCCTATAACCTTAAAACTTGAAGCAATTCGAGATTAATGGTTTGTTTTAAAGCAAGATAATGTAATCATACCCATTTGATTCAATGTAAAAGCATTGATGTCTTTACTTCTTCCAATTTGTTACAGACGCCTCATGAAAATGAGACGGCAACACAGCATTTCTGCTGATGAAAACCCGTAAGGGTCAAAACATCAGTGATACCAGTTATGCTTGGCGGCCATAGCGGTTTGGACCCACCCCTTCCCATCTCGAACAGGGCCGTGAAACGAACCAGCGCCAATGATAGTATGCTTCTTGCATGCGAAAGTAGGTCACTGCCAAGCTATTTATACCAAAACACCCCTCCATGAAAGTGGCGGGGTGTTTCTATTTGTGAAGCGCGAATGCATTGATGTGCGTAATGATGGTGCGCGTAATAATTGCGAATTTTCATCCTTTATTAAAACCATTTCTAATTTGCTGTTTGGCTCTTTTGCAGCAGTTAAGATAGAGTTTTTTCCTGTCAGTAGACATATTTTCAATTTCCCTTAGCTTTGGTTAGAGCCAGTTTTAAGCTAACGAGCTGCATTTACATGTAGTCGGGTTGCCTGGTTTCAAGCAGAGATGCGCATAATAGATTTTTGGCGCTAACTATAATAGTTTGACCGCAGTATAAAAAATAGCGCATGATTTTATTAGTTAAATCATGCGCTATTTTATGAGGCAGGATAGTGTGAATGGATCAGGCGGTGAGTTGTTTATCCAGAAACACTCTGACATTGCGTGGATACACGAATACCTTATCGCCTTGGCTAAGAGCCAGTTCTTTAAAGCGTTCCTGTGTCAATTCAGCTTCAATCAGCTCAGTATGATCTGTACGCTGCAGTTCTAACCTGACTAATGGCCCAATCGCATGCACGTAACTGATAAAAGCTTCGAACTTAGGATTGGAGCCAGTTTCCTCTTTGAATATTTCAATATCATGCGGGCGCACATAGGCTACGGCTGGGCTGTTCTGTGTTTGCTGATGTGATTCTATCTTGAAATCTACACCAGCAATTTTTGCCTCACCGTTGTGGATGTGGCTGTCAAACTGATTTACATTACCCAGGAACTGGTAAACAAATGGTGATACCGGGTGGTCATAAACATCCTGCGGCGTACCAATCTGCTCAATTTGGCCTTTGTTGATGACCACGACACGGTCGGCCACTTCCAGCGCTTCTTCCTGATCATGGGTGACGAAAATACTGGTGATATGTAGTTCATCATGCAGTCGACGCAACCATCGGCGCAGTTCTTTACGAACTTTTGCGTCAAGTGCGCCAAATGGTTCGTCCAGCAGCAACACTTTAGGCTCGACAGCTAATGCGCGTGCCAGGGCAATACGCTGCCGCTGGCCGCCGGATAGTTGCGGTGGATAGCGATCAGCGAGCCAGTCCAGCTGAACCAGTTCCAGCAACTCATGCACGCGTCTTTTGATTTCGGCATCAGATGGGCGTGTGCTCTTGGGTCTTACGCGCAGGCCAAAAGCAACATTTTCGAACACAGTCATGTGGCGAAATAAAGCATAGTGCTGAAACACAAAGCCTACCTCGCGCTCTCGTACCTGGCGCTCTGTAGCATCGGCGCCATGAAACAGAATATTGCCGGAATCAGGCGTTTCAAGGCCGGCAATGATTCTTAACAGCGTGGTCTTGCCGCAACCTGATGGCCCGAGTAAGGCGACTAGCTCGCCGCTTGGTACATCCAGGCTGACATCGTTGAGCGCACTAAAGCTGCCAAAGTTTTTTCTTACGTTACGGATTTCTATACTCATGGGTTTAATTCCAATACTGTAATTTTCTAAATAATAAACATTCGCCGTTGATGGTTTAAATGGTTGCCTTAGTTGCTGTCTTCATTAACGCTGGCATTACGCGCCACTTGCCATTCCACAAAGGATTTAAGGACTAAGGTCACTAAAGCCAGCATCGCCAGCAGGGAGGCAACAGCAAATGCTGCCGCATAGTTGTATTCGTTATACAAAATTTCTACATGCAGCGGCATAGTGTTAGTCATGCCGCGAATATGGCCGGATACCACAGAAACGGCACCGAACTCGCCCATTGCGCGTGCGTTGGTCAGTATGACGCCGTATAGCAGCCCCCATTTGATATTAGGCAAAGTAATGCGCCACAGAATCTGCCAGCCAGAAGCCCCCAGTACCAGGCCAGCTTCTTCTTCATCCTTGCCTTGTGCCTGCATCAGCGGAATCAACTCACGCGCCACGAATGGGAATGTTACGAAAATCGTCGCCAGTACGATGCCCGGGATCGCAAAAATGACTTTGAAATCATGGTCTGTAAGATATGAACCAAACCACCCCTGCAGGCCGAAAATCAGTACATAAATCAAACCAGCAATGACTGGCGATACCGCAAATGGCAGATCAATCAAGGTGATCAAAATGCTTTTGCCTTTGAACTCGAACTTGGCAATTGCCCATGCTGCAGCAACGCCGAATACAAGGTTCAGGGGAACTGCAATTGCAGCGGCAATCAGGGTGAGCTTGATGGCTGAAAGTGCATCGGAATCTGTCAGCGCACTGACATAGGTTTCAAAGCCTTTGCGCAGTGCTTCAGTGAAAACCGCCAGCAGCGGCACAAACAGGAATAGACTTAAAAACACTAAAGTAGTGATAATCAGTGTCCAGCGTATCCACGCAGGTTCGGATGTCGCGCGGCTGCGGCTGACCTTGTTATGATAGTTGGCGTATTGTGACGAAGTGGTATTTGACATGATATGAACCTAATTGAGCTTAATAGGATGATCCGTTGCGGCGGGTTGCCCACCATTGCAGGCCATTGATTGCAAAAAGCAGCAGGAACGAAATCACCAGCATTACCACGGCAACGGCGGTAGCGCTTGAATATTCATATTGCTCAAGTTTGGTAATAATGATTAATGGGGTGATTTCAGACACAAACGGGACATTGCCGGCAATAAAGATCACAGATCCATATTCGCCAATTGCCCTGGCAAAGGCCAGTGCAAAACCGGTAAGCAATGCCGGCCATAATGTGGGTAAAATGACTTTGGTAAAAGTCTGCAAGCGGTTCGCACCTAAACTGGCCGCAGCTTCTTCAGTTTCGGCTTCCAGGTCTTCGAGCACCGGCTGTACGGTGCGCACCACAAAAGGCAAGCCAATAAATGTAAGTGCAATAATCACACCGATAGGCGTGAATGCTACTTTAATGCCATGCGGTTCGAGCAATGACCCGATCCAGCCATTGCCGGCATAAACGGCTGTCAGTGCAATGCCGGCTACCGCCGTAGGCAGTGCGAATGGCAGGTCCACCAGCGCGTCAATGATTTTCTTACCGGGAAAGCTATAACGTACCAGCACCCACGCAGTCAGCAAACCGAAAACCGCATTGATTAATGCGCCTATCAACGAGGCGCCGAAAGTCAGCTTGTAAGACGCTAGCACGCGAGGCGCCGTCACCACAGCCCAGAACTCATCGAAACTGAGTTCGGTGGTTTTTATAAAAGCGGCTGATAGCGGTATTAACACGATCAAGCTTAAATAGAGCAGCGTGTAACCTAGGGTCAGATTAAAGCCTGGAAGTACGTTTTTTTGTTTTGCCATAATATTCAGTGATTAATTTGAGTGATCGCGCGCTAATTTAACAGAAACATATATATTGCAAAAATAATGATTTGTAATATTGATATAAGGAATAGTGATTAAGTGGCGGCTACCGGCAGTTTAAAGCTTGCCGGTAGCCAAGTTGAGAATTGAATCAGGCTGCGCTTTTAACCTGGGTATTAACAGCGCTGGTTTTGAATAATTTGGCCGGCTGCAACTCATGGGCGGTTACCGGTTTTGCCAGGAAATACCCTTGCACCAGGCTGCTGCCGCTTTCAATAGCAATATCCAGCTGTTCCTGAGTTTCGATGCCGGTAATCACAGGCTGGGCGCCGAGGTCTTTAATCATTTTGAGCAGGCCGGGCAGAATTTTGCGTATGCGGTCATTTTGTTCGGCTTTTTGAATCAGGGATTGGTCAAGCTTTACAAAATCAGGTGCAAATTTCCACAGGCGATCAATATGTGACTGGGTGCTGCCAAAACGGTCAATCGCGATGCGGTAGCCGCGGGCGCGATAATTATCTATGGCTTCTGTCAGCAATTTTTCCTCCTCGATCTGTCCTTCCTGAATCTCGATTACCACCCGTTCTGTTGGTACGGAGTTTGAGTGCAGGATTCTTTCAAACACTTTGCCGTGTGCATTGACCGCAATTAATAGCTTGGGATGCACATTCAGGAATAGCAGGCCATTCTCGGCATATATCTGCCTGAAATTCAGCACATGCAAGGTGCGGCTGACACGGTCAAACTGCACCAGCTTGCCAGCCTGCTCTGCATAGGTAAACGCGAATCCCGGGGTGCTGGAAAGCTCGCCGCCTAATGAAGGCCGCAACAGCGCCTCGTGACCGAACAAGTCGCCAGCCTGAATGTCATAAATTGGCTGAAATGCGCTGTTGAGCCTGACACCTAAAAATGTACTGTTAAACTCGCCTGTTGATTGTTCGACCAGGCCGTAGTCATCCAGATCCAGCTGCAAGGTTTCCTTCAACTGTAACCTGAGCTGCTCAATGTGATTGCTTGTATTGTCCGTAGCTGCCATGCTGTATTCCCATCTGTTTCTTTCAAAATTACGCGATATCTTATTTTTGATAAATCTTGTCAAACGTGCCGCCATCGGCAAAGTGTATTTTCTGAGCCTTTGCCCAGCCGCCGAATACTTCCTCAACGCTGAATAGATCTATTGGTTTAAAGCGGTCTTTATACTTGTTCGCAACAGAATCCAGCGTGGGTCTCAAGTAATGATGCACTGCAATTTCCTGCCCGGCTTCAGAGAAGTGGTATTCGACATAGGCTTGCGCAACGGCCTGTGTTTTATGTTTTTTGGCAAATTTATCAACTACGGTAACCGGGTTCTCAGCCAGGATACTTGCTGATGGATAGACCACATCAAATTTGTCGCCCAGCTCTTTTTTAATCAGGTTAACTTCGTTTTCAAATGTGAGTAATGCATCGCCAATATCGCGCTGGGCAAAAGTGGTGGTTGCGCCGCGGCCGCCGGCATCCAGTACCGGCACATTTCTGAACAGTTTTGTTACAAAATCTCTCGCTTTTGCTTCATCACCGCCTTTTTTAATGACATAACCCCAAGCTGCGAGATAGCTGTATTTGCCGTTACCGGAGGTTTTCGGGTTGGGAATCACGACAGAGATCCCCGGTTTAACCAGATCATCCCAGTCCTTGATGTTTTTCGGGTTGCCTTTGCGTACCAGGAACACTGTGGTTGAGTTGGTTGCAGAGCTGTCATTTGGCAGGCGTTTTTGCCAATCCCGGGGAATCAGTTTTGAGCGCTCGTACAGGATATCAATATCAGGTGCCTGATTCATGGAGATGACATCAGCTTCAAGACCGTCGGCAACAGATCTGGCCTGCTTGCTGGAGCCGCCGTGCGATTGATTGATAGTGACTGTTTCGCCGGTTTTTGCTTTCCAGTATTTTGTAAAAGAGGCATTAAAGTCTTTGTAAAACTCACGCGTAACATCGTAAGACACGTTAAGTAATGTCGTATCTGCGCTTGCCGATGCCGGTAGCAGTGCGCTGGAAATAACGAATAATGCCGGGATGATGTGTTTTTTGAACATGGAATTCTCTAGCTGAAAGTAATGAGGACTGAACTTTAACGAGAATATTTAATAATGTAAAAGAATGGTATTTAATATATATATAACAAATAGTGATTAACGATAATTTGATATGTACCTTTTTTTAGCAGCACGACTGGTGTATATTGGGCACATGTGAATAGCCAATGCATTGTGTGCAATGGCATTGGCTAAAAATTTTTGTTATTCGAATTTGCAGTGCTGACCGGACAACCGGAAGCCAGCGTGTCGTGAGACACGCTGGCTTTTTTTATTTCTGCTACAGGTGTTGATATGCTCCATCCTACTACAGCGTCATTTAACGAAAGCTTTGATATTCCGGATATTGTGCAAGCGCTGCGCGATGTCAGGTTAACGTCATTGGAGCAGCGGCACAGGCGAAATAAGCCGCCAAAGCTTCCTTCAAGAAAATCGCTGCAGGAGGTGGTGGATGGCCTGAGCGCAGCGCTGTTTCCTAACCGGCTGGGTACCCCGGGGTTGAAAGAAGAAAGTGTTGATTATTTTGTCGGATATACCCTGGATGCTGCGTTGCGTGAACTCAACACGCAGATCCAGCTGGAGCTGCGATATTCCGCAGACACCGGGCACGATAAAACTCCCAGCGCCGAGGCCGCTTTCAATAAAGCACGTGCATTTGCCAGGACGTTGCCGCAAATCCGCAAGCTGCTGGATACCGATCTCGATGCAGCTTTTGAAGGTGACCCGGCTGCACGCAGCCTGGATGAGGTGCTGGTTTGCTACCCCGGCATATCTGCAATTATCAATTATCGCCTGGCGCACGAGCTGCATCAGCTGGGATTGCCGCTGATTGCCAGAATCATTTCAGAGTTGGCGCACTCAGCCACAGGCATAGATATTCACCCCGGCGCGGCAATAGGCGAAGGATTCTTTATCGATCACGGAACCGGGGTGGTGATTGGAGAAACTGCCGTGATCGGCCGCCATGTTCGGCTTTACCAGGCTGTCACCCTGGGAGCCAAGCGCTTTCCTACCGATGAGCACGGACACCTGATCAAAGGCAGTGCCAGGCATCCGATACTCGAAGATGACGTGGTGATTTATGCAGGCGCCACCATTCTCGGCCGCATCACCATAGGCGCCGGTTCAGTCATCGGCGGTAATGTCTGGCTGACCCGCAGCGTGCCGCCGGGCAGCCAGGTCACCCAGGCCAAAACCCAGGAACACGCAGTTAACGAAACTGCACAGTAGCCCAGATTTCATATTTAAAATTTTCACAGGAGAAAGCAATGACTGACATACACCAAGCCCATACCGCATTAGGCGACGTAGCTGCGCGTACATTATCGAATGCAACTAAAACCGTCCCCATGATGGGCACCATCACGCCGCGCTGGCTGGTGCATCTGCTGCAATGGGTGCCGGTAGAAGCGGGTATTTACCGCGTCAATAAAGTCAAGGATCCAAGTTCCATTGAGGTGGATTGTTCGGCAAAAGATGAGCGCGAGATTCCGGCAACCTTTGTAGACTACGAGGAGTGGGGCCGCGAGTATGTGCTGAATGCGGTGAATACCGCAGTGGATGTGCATACCCGTGTTTCAGATTTATACAGCAGCCCGCACAACCAGATCAAAGAGCAATTGCGTTTGACCATTGAAACCGTTAAAGAGCGCCAGGAGAGCGAGCTTATTAACAATAAAGAATATGGTTTGCTGAACAATATTGCACCGTCGCAGAAAGTGAAGTCGCGCACCGGTTCGCCAACGCCGGATGACTTTGACGAACTGTTGGCTAAGGTGTGGAAAGAGCCGGCATTCTTTCTGGCGCATCCGCAGGCAATCGCCGCATTTGGTCGCGAGTGTACACGCCGTGGTGTGCCGCCGCCAACCGTTGCATTATTCGGATCCCAGTTCATTACATGGCGCGGCGTACCGATCATTCCATGCGATAAATTGAAAGTGACGGGCGGCAAAACCAACATTCTATTGCTTCGCACCGGTGAAAGCCGTCAGGGTGTGGTCGGGCTGTACCAGCCTAATCTACCTGGCCAGCAGAGCATGGGGCTGTCTGTGCGCTTCATGGGCATTAACCATAAGGCGATCGCTTCCTATCTGGTATCGTTATATTGCTCATTGGCTGTGCTGACGGATGACGCGATCGCTGTGCTGGAAAATGTTGATGTAGGCAACTACTATGACTACAAGTAATCAATTTTCAACGGCATTGGGTGATTTATCATCATTTGAGCCGGAGGCGATACTGGCTGCAATGCCCGGCGAACATCCGCGTATGGCTGCCGGGCTTGCCGTGGGCAGGCAGGCCAGCCAGAACGGCGTACTGGATGTAGCCGAGTTAAGCCGTATAGCCAATGAGCTGTATGCGGAGGGTTTTCCGGCAGGTGCGCTTTTTGGCCAGGCTGAGGATTTCCCTTCCAATGCCTCACTGTCGCAAATTGCAGCCGCCTCAGTGCTGCCGGGTGCAAATGCCCCAAAAGACCCGGTGCAGGCACCAATACCTTCCATCTGGCAGGCAGAGCCTGGTGCTGTTTCCGGTGTGCCGAGCCTGGCTGATGCCAGCTATGCAAACCAATGGCCTGTCAGTAAGGATGGGCTGCAATCGGGCTGGCTGCCGCTGGGTATCGATGATCCGTATCAGGCAGAGCTTAACCGGATATTGGATGGAGCACTGGCGGGTAAACCGGATGGCGCTGTGGCTGGCGTGCCCGGCGGAACAAGTTTAACGCCATATTATTTTTTACAGGATGCATTGCTGAAGACACAGCCGGCAGTGCCGGCCGCCGCGCATCCGCCGTTTGATGCGAACCTGGTACGTAAAGACTTTCCGATTCTGCGTGAACTGGTGAACGGGCGTCCCCTGATCTGGTTTGACAATGCGGCAACGACACAAAAACCGCAGGCCGTGATAGATAGAATCGCTTACTTTTATGCGCATGAGAATTCAAATATCCACCGTGCTGCACATGAACTTGCAGCACGTGCGACCGATGCCTATGAAGGGGCGCGTGAAACCGTAAGGCGATTCATCAATGCGCCATCTGTAGATAATATTGTGTTTGTACGCGGTACTACAGAGGCGATCAATCTGGTAGCGAAGACCTGGGGTAAAAAACATCTGGGCGAAGGCGATGAGATTGTCATTTCACATCTGGAGCACCATGCCAATATCGTCCCCTGGCAGCAGCTTTGCCAGGAAACAGGCGCCAGGCTCAAGGTAGCGCCTGTCGATGACAGCGGCCAGATACTATTGGCAGAGTACCAGCAGTTGCTGACTCCGCGCGTGAAGCTGGTTTCATTCACCCAGGTATCCAATGCACTCGGAACGGTCACGCCTGCAGCAGAAATGATACAGATGGCACACCGGGCCGGCGCTAAAGTATTGCTCGATGGCGCACAGTCGGTGTCGCACATGCGCACGGATGTGCAAGGACTGAACCCTGATTTCTTTGTGTTTTCGGGCCATAAAGTGTTTGGCCCAACCGGTATCGGCGTGCTGTACGGAACATCCGAAGTGCTGGATGACATGCCAGCCTGGCAAGGTGGCGGCAATATGATTCAGGACGTCACCTTTGATAAAACCGTATACCATGAAGCACCGGCCAAGTTTGAGGCCGGTACCGGCAATATCGCAGATGCGGTAGGTTTGGGCGCTGCGCTGGAATATGTGGAGCGCATCGGCATCGATAACATTGCGCGTTATGAGCATGAGCTATTGGTCTATGCCACGGCAGCAATGTCCAGAATACCCGGCTTGCATCTGGTGGGTACTGCTAAGGAAAAAGCCAGTGTACTTTCATTCCGGTTGGATGGATTCAAGAGTGAGGAAGTGGGTGCGGCGCTCAATCAGGAGGGGATTGCAGTACGTTCCGGGCACCACTGCGCGCAGCCAATCCTGCGCCGTTTTGGCGTGGAAACTACGGTGAGGCCGTCGCTGGCTTTTTATAATACGCCTGCGGAGGTGGATGTCATGGTGAACGCCTTGCTGCGGCTGACTTCAAACAAGGCGCCTGGTGGTTTTTAGATCAGCAGCATGCTCAATGGATAGCCGTCAGGCGGTAATGGTGGCAAATGGCAAAAAAAGTCCGGCAATCTGTATGTGCATTTAAACAGATTGCCGGAAAAGAGCATGAAATGCTAAGGAGAAGCGCCGCTTTGTTTTAAGTGTCAAGTGGCCACCACTATAGATTTATGAATGATTCTGTGCCTAATGCTTGAGCGCATGCCTGAGGCTGGGGCTCAGTGCATTCTGCTCGATGATTTCCGATAAACGCTCTCTGGAGCCGTTTGGCGTATAAATCACTTTAATGCCGCGCCTGACGGCGTTACGTTTTAATTTATAAGTAATGGAGTGATTAATCCATTTCGTGATCAGCACAATAACCTTAGTGTTTTGCGGAATCACTTTGTTACTATCGCCAGCTTTACGGCCTGACCAGTGGTTTACCTGATCAATACCGTAATTGCCGAATACTTCTTTAATGCCTTCAATCTGGTCACCACCCACAATCAATACTGAACTCATGATAAGAGCCTCCTTGTAAGATCCGGCACCAGATTTTGTCCGGTGCCGGATTTGGTTTAGATTATCCAGTTATTTCTGATAGATCTGGTCGAAAGTGCCGCCATCGGAAAAGTGCGTTTTCTGTGCCTTTTGCCAGCCGCCGAACTCTTCGTCAATTTTTACCAGGTTAGCTTTCGGGAATTGGCTTTCATACTTTTTGGCTACAGATTCCAACGTCGGGCGGTAGTAGTTCTTCGCCGCGATTTCCTGGCCTTCTTCAGTGTAAAGGTAATCAAGATAGGCTTTGGCTACAGCTTCGTTGCCATGCTTCCTGGCAAACTTGTCCACAACGGTGACCGGTGGTTCAGCCAGGATAGACAGTGAAGGCACTACGATTTCAAACTTGCCTACGCCCAGTTCCTTTTGTGCGAGGAAAGCTTCGTTTTCCCAGGCCAGCAATACGTCGCCGATGCCGCGTTCAACGAAAGTGGTGGTTGAGCCACGTGCGCCGGTATCCAGTACAGGAACATTTTTCAGTAATTTGCCAACGAACTCTTTGGTTTTAGCTTCGTCGTTACCGTATTTCTTCTGTGCAAACGCCCATGCCGCGAGGTAGTTCCAGCGCGCGCCGCCTGAGGTTTTAGGGTTGGGCGTAATCACGGATACACCAGGTTTCACCAGGTCATCCCAGTCTTTAATATTTTTCGGGTTGCCTTTTCTAACCAGCAGCACAATGGTCGATGTATAAGGCGAGCTGTTATGTCCCAGGCGCTTTTGCCAGTCTTTAGGAATCAGTTTGCCCTTTTCCTGCAGTTGGTCTACGTCATAAGCCAGGGCGAGTGTCGCAACATCGGCATCCAGGCCATCGATAATGGCACGGGCCTGTTTGCCGGAGCCGCCGTGTGAGGTCTTGATGGTGACTTTATCGCCGGTTTTAGCCAGCCAGTATTTGCTGAAAGCCGCGTTGAAGTCCTGATACAACTCACGGGTCGGGTCGTAGGAAACATTCAGTAAGTTGATGTCTTTGGCTAAAACCGTGCTCGGTGCCGTTACGCTGAACACTGCGGATAACAGTGCGATTGCTAATAGTGATTTTTTCATTGCGATGTCCTTTAAATTCTTTAATCTAGTTTTGCTTGGCTTTTAATGTTTGAACAATGACAATCCATGATTAACCTTCCTGAAATGTGCATCCCTTGATTTGAGATGCACAGTTTCATATCTCAGAGTTGATAATTAGAACGCTACCTGGAAGCGTGCCAGGATGGCTTCTTCGTCATCACGGTCACGCACGTTGCTGCCGCTGGCGTTATTGTTGGTGGTTTGTGCCAGCCCTTTAGCCAGCGCGCCGCCATCAAACGTGGTGCGGGCGTAATTCAATGAAAGTTTCGCGTTGGTGTTCAAGTACCAGTTGACGCCGAGCGTCCAGGTTTCAGCAGATTTCGCACTTTTTGTTAAGTCCGAGAATGTGTTGCTGATACCGCTGCCTTCAGCGCCGTATTGTCCGGCCGCATTTTTGAAGGTATCTTCATCAAGATTGATTTCGCTGTAACGGGCAACCAGCTCCCATGCGCCCCAGCCACCTTTGTCCAGGTCGAAGTCCTGTTTGGGCTTAACCCCTTTGAAAGAAGCATCTTCACCGGTCAGCAGGTATGAAACGCCAACGCCCCATGCATCATGTTTAAGGTTCTTGTGGGTGCCGGGAGTAATGACGGTTGGTGTTCCTGCGCCGCCGGCCGCTGGAGAACCGCCGCTGGCCAGGCTGACATCCTGGGATACCTTGGCATATTCAGCGATCACGCCAAATGGGCCGTTATAATAATTGGCCTGCGGAGACCAGCGTACGCGTTTGCCGTCCGCAATGGCATTGCTGGTGTAGCGGAAGAAAGTCTGCTGTCCTTCCGTTACGTAGCTTGGCAGGCCGTTGCGGGTTGCATCTGCGGCGGAAGTATCCGTGAAGTTGAGGTTTTTCTCGCCGGTGTAGTCGGTCCAGGTACCGCCGATACCAAAGCCTAGCCCAGCCAGCGCAGAGTCTGAATCAATGAATGGTGTCGCAAAGATACGGGCAGTATATTCACGTTCCCCGTTATATTCGGTGCCGGTGCTGATGTTGCCGCCATCGGCAACGCCATTGACGATACCGACGCCATAATTGAGTTTGTTGCCGAAAAGATCACCGGAAACAGTGATGCCCAGATCGCGGTTTGGCAGGATTGCATTGGTCACGTAGCTACGCTCGATGAATTTGAGGTCGCCGCCGCCTTGCAGGCGTTCGAGACCTACGATACTTTTTTGTTTACCGGCCCGGATTTTAAACTCCGGGCTCAGGTTTGCTTCTACGTAAGCATCAACGGCAGATGCGCTGCCGCCTGCAAACTCGGGTGTAAAGCGGAAACCGTATTTACCGGCAACCTTGCCTTCAATGGTAGGGCGCACGCGGCGCAGCAGGCTGGAGTCTTCTGCATCGTGGAAGCCGTCTGCGTCCAGTATGCCGGCCCTTTCATTTGTACGGCCGCGTACATCATTGGCACCTTCTGAAAAATGACGGTGATCGGCTTGCAGCAAACCACGGATTTTCACCTCATTCTTGCCGTCGGCAGAACCGAATGAGAAGCCGCCGGTGCCGGCTTTAACCACCGGCGCCGCTTTTTTCTCGGCAGCTGCGGTTTCTTCGTTGATTTCCCCTTTGCGGGCCAGCACTTTGACCTGCTGGCTTAACTCTTGCACCAGGTTGCGTAATTCTTCCAGTTCTGTGCTGTCATTCGCGTTAGCGGCATAAGGCAGCGATAATAAGCCGGTTGCTAATAATGCAGAGGCGAATTTTGTGTATTTAAATTGCATTCTTGTCTCCTGTTTTAGCTTCCAGTGAACTGGTCAGCCATTTTTTCTTTAAAGTTTTTAAGCGTTGCTTATTACCGCTGCTGGTGCAGTTGGTTATTTTTTTGTGGTATCCGGATTCGGGCTGTGGATGAACCTCAGCTTCTCGCGTTTTTCAATCTGGGTCACACGTCCTTCATGCAGCACTATTTCGATTGAACCAAAGCCAGAGCCTTGTTTAAGCTCTTCAACCGCGCGCAATATCTCTTGTGACACGTCAGCGCTTTTGCTGCCGTTTATGCGGCCAGGGTGATGACTGATATTGTTGGTAAGTGACATGTTGATCTCTTGAATAAATGCGTTAATTGATAAGAGCTGCACTATAAAAGCAATCATTAATAATTAAAAATAATATTTATTTATTAATTTATAATCAAAATGAATATAAATGGGTCGTCGGGCACAAATCGGGGGAAAGCCAACTATTTATCTGTAGTGATTCCAATTCATTGAATTCATTGGTATAATGCGGATGGATTTTTTTGATGGGCTTTGAGCCCATTTTTTGTTTCTGCAATTTGCGTAACGCGATTTAGTAAATGATTACAAGCGTTTGTCGAATTGCGGCGAAATTGAGGGTTGAGTAATCATGCAGGATTTGCATACTTTGATAGAGCAGTCTGTTAGCCAGTTAGGCTATGAGCTTGTTGATTTGGAGATTTCTAATCGCGGAAAACTGCTGCGTGTGTTTATCGACAAGCAGAACCCGGAAGATATCAAAGATAGCGTGAATATTGATGATTGCGTGTTGGTAAGCAACCAGCTCGGCAACCTGCTGTCGGTCGAGCATGAAATTGATTATGACCGTCTGGAGGTTTCTTCGCCGGGCATGGATCGCGTACTGAAAAAAGAAGCGGATTTTCTGCGTTTCATCGGTGAGCGCGCTACCGTTAAATTGCGTGTGCCATTGGTGGAAGCGGTGGTGAATGCTAAAACCGGTGCAGAAGAGAAGGTAAGCAAGAAGAATTTTCTGGGGATTCTGCGCGGTGTGGAAGACGCCAGCTTGCTGCTGGAATGCGACGGTGTAATACAGAAAATAGCGATAGCGAATATCGATAAGTCGCGCTTGAACCCGGTGTTCTAGCGTAAAAATATTTTAAGAAATAAAGGGTGTTTTTCATTCAGCCTGCTACCCGTTAACGGGGTGCCCGGTCAAGGCAATAAAAGCCTGAGCTGTTAAAGTTGAAGCGTGAAGGCTGCAAAACTGGCGCAGCTGAATTTGAATGAGAAGCCTGGCCCTGAAGATTAACCTGCAATTTATAGTCGGAGATTGATGATGAGTCGTGAAATTTTATTGTTGGTAGATGCCCTGGCGCATGAAAAAAATGTAAGTAAAGAGGTGATCTTTACTGCGCTTGAGCTTGCCTTGGCTTCAGCTACCAAGAAAAAGCATCATGATGATGCCGACGTCCGCGTGGAAATTGATCGCGAATCCGGTGATTACAAAACATTCAGGCGCTGGCAGTACGTAGAGTATGATCTGCTGGAGAACTCAGCTTATCAGCTTGATGAGGAAGATGAGCGTTCAAAAGGCCTGAACATCGGCGATTATTACGAAGAACCGCTGGAAAATATCGAGTTTGGCCGTATTGGCGCGCAGGCAGCAAAGCAAGTGATTCTGCAAAAAGTGCGTGAAGCTGAGCGTGAGCAGATTCTGCAAGACTTCCTGGCGCGTGATGAAAAGCTGGTGACCGGCGTTATCAAGCGCATGGAAAAGGGCAATGCGATTATTGAAATCGGCCGTATCGAGGCTTTGTTGCCGCGTGAGCAGATGATCCCGAAAGAAAATCTGCGAGTAGGTGACCGTGTGCGTGCCTATCTGTCACGTATCGAGCGTGGCGGTCGTGGCCCGCAGTTGATTCTGTCAAGAATCACCCCTGCGTTCCTGATCCGTTTGTTTGAACTGGAAGTGCCTGAGATAGAAGAAGGCCTGCTTGAAATCCGTTCTGCGGCACGTGATCCTGGTTTGCGTTCCAAGATTGCAGTGAAAAGCAATGACCAGCGTATCGACCCGGTCGGTACCTGCGTCGGTATGCGTGGTTCCCGCGTGCAGGCCGTGACTGCCGAGTTGGCAGGCGAGCGTGTGGATATCGTGTTGTGGAGCATGGAGCCTGCGCAGTTTGTGATTAATGCGATGTCTCCGGCTGAAGTTTCAAGTATCGTGGTGGATGAAGATGCGCACAGCATGGATGTTGTGGTCGAGGAGGAGCAGCTGGCGCTGGCAATTGGCCGTAACGGTCAGAACGTGCGCCTGGCTTCAGAATTGACCGGCTGGACGTTGAACATCCTGACGGTGGATCAGGCAGCACAGAAGAACCAGGAGGAGTTTGCAAGCGTGACGCACCTCTTTATGGAAAAACTGGATGTCGATGAAGAAGTGGCGGAGATCCTGGTGCAGGAAGGGTTTACCAGCCTGGAAGAGATTGCTTATGTGCCACTGGCGGAAATGCTTGAGATTGAAGCGTTTGATGAAGATACGGTTGAGGAGTTGCGCAAACGCGCACGTGCAGCCCTGCTGACGGAAGCGATAGCAAAAGAAGAGAAGGTCGAGGAAGCGGCGGAAGATCTGCTGACACTGGAAGGCATGGATGATGCAACTGCACATCTGCTGGCATCTAAAGGCATTTCAACGATGGATGATCTGGCAGAGCTGGCTATTGATGAGCTGGTAGATATCTCCGGCATGGATGAAGAGCGTGCAAAGGCGCTGATCATGAAAGCCCGTGAGCCTTGGTTCAAATAAATAAAATGCAGTAATCGGGTTTCAGCAGGTGATATAGGCAGGGTGGGTGAGCGCCCGAACCTGCCGGAAGTATCAATATTAAGAAGTACAAGCAGTAAGGCTAGGCAATAAAGCTTAGGGAAAAGAATACTGGAGCAACAAATGGCACAAACAACCGTAGAACAATTTGCTGGCGAATTAAGGCTGCCTACAGCATTGTTATTAGAGCAGCTCAAAAGTGCTGGCGTGCATAAATCAAGTGCGGAAGATCAACTGAGCGAAGCGGATAAAGCCGCATTGCTGGATCACTTGCGTAAAGAGCACGGCACACAGGCCCCAAAAAGTAAAATTACGTTGACCCGTAAATCCAGTACGGAAATTAAAAAAACCGACAATACGGGCAAAGCGCGCACGATTCAGGTTGAAGTGCGTAAAAAGCGTGTGATCGAACAACGTGAAGAGGAAGTTGAAATCGCTGCGGAAGAGGATCTGGCACCGGTAGCTGATGTTCCTGAAGCCGTTGTTGAGCCGGTGGTTGAGGTTGAGCCGGAGCCGGTTGTGGCGATTGAGCCGGAGCCCGCAGTGGCAGAGCCGCAAGTTGCACAGCCGCCTGTGGTGGAAGTGCCTGCAGCCGCGGTGGTTGAGGCTGAGCCAGAAAAAGCGGTTGTAAAACCGCAGGTCATCAGCCGTAAGGATTTGCTTGGTGCCGAAGAAATCGCATTGCGTGAGCAGGAGGCCAAGCGCCATGCTACCTTGCTGGCATTGCAGGCAGAAGATAAGCGTAAAAAAGAAGAGCTGGCGCAGCGCCGTCTTGATGAAGAGGCAAAAAGGGTGGCTGAGGCTGAAGCAGCTAAAGCCAAGGCGGCCAAGCTTTCTGAGGGCACTTTGCATAAGCCTGCCGTAAAAGAAGGCGCAGAAAAACCTGCCGTTAAAGACGCGAAAAAAGGCAAAGGCAACAATAAAGAGTGGACTGATGCCGAGAATAAAAAACGCGGCTTGAAAACACGCGGTGATGTGACCGCAGGTAAAGGCGGCTGGCGCGCGCCTAAAGGAAAAAACCATAAGCATCATGCTGATGATGATCAGCAGCATGCCTTTACTGCACCGACAGAGCCTATCATTCATGAAGTGCTGGTGCCTGAAACGATAACCGTGGCAGACCTTGCGCATAAAATGTCCGTGAAGTCAGGCGAGGTTATCAAGGCGCTGATGGGCATGGGCATGATGGTAACGATTAACCAGGTGCTTGATCAGGAAACTGCCATTATCGTGGTTGAAGAAATGGGCCATAAAGCCAAAGCGGCGGCGCCGAATGACCCGGATGCATTCCTGGAAGAAGCCGAACATACGGAAGCCGTGCTGGAAACACGCCCACCGGTAGTGACGGTGATGGGTCACGTTGACCATGGTAAGACCTCATTGCTGGATTATATCCGTCGCAGCCGCGTGGCTACGGGTGAGGCTGGCGGCATTACGCAGCATATCGGCGCATACCACGTGGAAACGCCGCGCGGTATGGTTACTTTCCTGGATACCCCGGGCCATGAAGCCTTTACGGCGATGCGCGCGCGCGGTGCGAAAGCAACGGATATTGTGATCCTGGTCGTATCTGCAGATGACGGCGTGATGCCGCAAACCATAGAAGCGATTCACCACGCGAAAGCTGCCGGTGTGCCACTGGTGGTTGCAATCAACAAGGTTGATAAGCCGGATGCGCAGCCAGAGCGCGTAAAAATGGAACTGGTTTCCCAGGAAGTCGTGCCGGAAGACTTTGGCGGTGATACGATGTTCCGTGAAGTGTCTGCTAAAACCGGCCAAGGCATTGATGACCTGCTGGAAGCGGTGTTGCTGCAGGCTGAAGTTTTAGAGCTGCAGGCACCTAGAAACACACCGGCCAAAGGCCTGGTGATTGAAGGCCGGCTGGATAAAGGCCGTGGTTCTGTAGCGACAATTCTGGTGCAATCCGGCGTCTTGAAGCGTGGTGACATGATTCTGGCAGGTACCACTTTCGGTAAAGTGCGCGCGATGCTTGATGAGTCAGGTAAAGAGATTCAGGAAGCCGGACCTTCGATTCCTGTAGAGATCCTGGGCCTGTCCGATGTGCCAAGCGCCGGCGAAGAAGTGATTGTATTGAACGATGAGCGCAAGGCGCGTGAAATCGCGTTGTACCGCCAGGGTAAGTACCGTGACGTCAAACTGGCTAAACAGCAGGCTGCCAAGCTGGAAAACATGTTCGAGCAGATGGAGTCCGGCGAGGTGCAGACACTGAACCTGATTATTAAATCTGACGTGCAGGGTTCTTACGAAGCCCTTGCTGCCAGCCTGCAGAAGCTTTCAACCAGCGAAGTCAAGGTGCATATCATTCACACCGGCGTTGGTGCGATCAGTGAATCTGACGTCAACCTGGCTGCGGCTTCCAAAGCGGTGCTGATCGGCTTCAACGTGCGTGCAGATTCAGGTGCGCGCAAGCTGGTTGATTCACTGGGTGTTGATGTACGCTACTACAATATTATTTATGAAGCTGTAGATGAGATTAAAGCAGCGCTGGGCGGCATGCTGGCGCCGGAACAGAAAGAGCAGATGATCGGTACTGTAGAGGTGCGTGAAGTGTTCCGTATTTCTAAAGTGGGCGCGATCGCCGGTTGTTATGTGCAGGATGGTATGATTAAACGTAACTCTAAAGTACGTATCCTGCGCAACAACGTGATCGTGCATACCGGTGAGCTGGATTCATTGAAACGCTTTAAAGATGACGTAAAAGAAGTTAAAAACAACTTTGAGTGCGGTTTGTCCATCAAGAACTACAATGACATCGAAGTCGGTGATATTTTAGAAGTCTACGAGATGGTAGAAGTGGCAAGAACACTATAATGGCTAAAGACTTTTCACGTAGCCACCGCGTGGCAGAGCAGATGCAGCGAGAGCTCGCTGATCTGCTCATGTTCGAAGTAAAGGATCCGCGCGTAAGCATGGTCACCATCACTGCGGTGGAAGTGACTGGCGATATGGCACATGCCAAGATTTTTTACACGGCTGCCAAGCAAAGTGACAGCCTGCAGCAAGGGTTGGAAAAATCCGCTGGATTCTTGCGTACGCAGCTTGGCAGGCGCATGTTGCTGCGCACTGTGCCGCAATTGCATTTTGTCTATGACGCATCGATTGATAATGGCATGAAAATGTCTAAGTTGATTGATGAAGCGTTGGCCTCCAAACCTGAAAAATCCTGATTTATTTCTAGTATTCAATTAAGCCTTTGCAATTCAAAAGACAAAAGAAAAATATTAACGGCATTCTGCTGCTGGATAAGCCGTTGGGTTTTTCATCCAATCAAGCGCTACAGAAAATCAAGTGGTTGTTAAAGGCCGCCAAGGCTGGGCATACCGGTACATTGGACCCGCTTGCCACCGGATTGCTGCCGCTTTGTTTTGGTGAAGCCACCAAATTTGCACACTTTCTGACCGACGCGGATAAAACCTATATTGCCACCATGAAACTGGGTGCGACCACGACTACAGGGGACGCTGAAGGTGAGGTGCTTTCAACCCATGCCGTGAATGTAAGCCGGCTGGACTTCGAAGCCGCCTGTGAGCAGTTTGTGGGCGAGATCAGCCAGACGCCGCCTATGTATTCAGCGCTAAAATTTGAGGGCAAAGCCTTGTACGAATATGCGAGAGCGGGTGTGGAAATTGAGCGTAAGGCGCGTCTAGTCACGATTCGCAGTATTCAAGTCAATGCATTTTCGGGTGATGAAGCGGTGATTACCGTGGCCTGCAGCAAAGGCACCTATATCCGTACTCTGGCTGAAGATATCGGCAAGCAGCTTGGCTGCGGGGCGCATCTGACTGGCTTGCGCAGGACGGCTACCGCTGATTACCGGATCGAGCAGGCAATTACGCTGGAGCAGTTCGAAGCGATGGATGATGAGCAGCGTCTGGCAGCATTGGCGCCACCGGATAGTGCCGTGCATTATTTACCTGCCATCACGCTTGATAGCGATGCAGCTTTTTACTTGCTGCAGGGGCAGGCGGTATGGTGCAGCGGTGCGATTCCACCGGGTTTGTTGCGGCTGTATAACGAGCAGCAGGTGTTTTTAGGTTTGGGCGAATTGCAGGACGACGGAAAAATCGCACCTAAGCGCTTGATGCAGCAAGTAAATAATTGATATATATTAAAAATATTGCTTGTTAAGTGTGAAACAAGTCACTATAATGCGCGGTTGATGTAAATGATTGTTCAGGCGGTTTATTGATTGGCTGCCTTTACATTGACGCAAAACCTCTAAAATTCAGGATTAAGTTATGGCAACTACAGCACAAGAAAACGCGAAAATCATCGCAGAATATCAACGCTCAGCTAACGATACAGCTAGCCCGGAAGTACAAGTGGCACTTTTGACAAACCGTATTGCTTATTTGACAGAGCACTTCAAATCTAACAAAAAAGACAACCACTCACGTCGTGGTCTGCTGGCTTTGGTAAGCCAACGCCGTAGCCTGTTGGATTATCTGAAACGCAAAGATGCAAGCCGTTATCAAACATTGATTCAACGCTTGAGTCTGCGTAAATAACTTTTATAAAAGTGCCAAAATCAGCAAAGTATTGCCTGTTAATTTTAGGCGCACTTTTATAATTGCTGTAAAAAGCCGATAGCATAAAACTGCATCGGCTTTTTTTATTGTTGGGCTGTTAATGTTATTGGGTAGTGAATAACAGTTTTAGTGAATAGCAGCCTGTAGAAGAAAAGGAAAATAAATGTTTAATAAAGTTACGAAAAGTATTCAATACGGTGCGCATACGCTCACCCTTGAAACAGGTGAAATCTCACGTCAGGCAGATGCTGCCGTGATGGTAAGCTATGGCGACACGGTAGTGCTGGTCGCGGTTACCAGCAAACGTGAGGTTAAAGCAGGTCAGGACTTTTTCCCGCTGACAGTGGATTACATGGAGAAAACCTACGCAGCAGGCAAGATTCCGGGTGGTTTCTTCAAGCGTGAGGGACGTCCTTCAGAGAAAGAAACACTGACCAGTCGTTTGATCGACCGTCCGTTACGTCCTCTGTTCCCGGAAGCGTTTTATAACGAAGTGCAAGTGGTGGCGACCGTGTTGTCATCAGATCCTGAAATCGATGCGGATATTCCAGCGATCATTGGTGCATCAGCAGCCATGGCGATTTCCGGTATCCCGTTCTTCGGTCCATTGGGCGCGGCACGTGTTGGTTATATCAATGATGAATATGTATTGAACCCGACTAAAGCGCAATTGGAAGAAACAGAGCTGGACCTGGTTGTTGCAGCGACTGAAACTGCGGTAATGATGGTTGAGTCGGAAGCGAAAGAGCTTTCAGAAGAAGTCATGCTTGGCGCCGTAGTTTATGGTCACGAGCAAATGCAGGCCGTGATCAAAATGATTAACGAACTATCTGCAGAAGCGGGTAAAGATGCATGGGATTGGGTTGCTCCGGAGCCGGATACTGCATTGATTGAAAAAGTAGCCGCTTTGGCTGCTGCAGATATCAACGCTGCATTCCAGATTAAAGCTAAAGGGGCGCGTTCAGCAAAGCTGGAAGAAATCACAAACCGCGTATTGGGTGAGTTGATCACTGAAGAAACATCTACGACAGAAGCTAACAAAATCAAGAATGAAATCTTCAATCTGGAAGCTAAAACTGTCCGCAGCCAGATTCTGAACGGTGAGCCGCGTATCGACGGCCGTGACACACGCACCGTGCGTCCTATCAGCATCCGTACCGGCGTATTGCCACGTACGCACGGTTCAGCGCTATTCACACGCGGTGAAACACAGGCGTTGGTGGTTGCAACGCTGGGCACAGGCCGTGATGAACAGATTATCGACGCCTTGCAGGGCGAGTATGCAGACCGTTTCATGCTGCACTACAACATGCCTCCGTACGCTACCGGTGAAACTGGCCGTGTCGGTACGCCAAAGCGTCGCGAAATCGGCCATGGTCGTTTGGCTAAACGCGCACTGGTGGCGGCATTGCCATCAAAAGAAGAGTTTGATTACACGATGCGTGTGGTTTCAGAAATTACTGAGTCTAACGGTTCAAGCTCAATGGCCTCCGTGTGCGGTGGCTGTCTTGCATTGATGGATGCCGGTGTGCCGATGAAAAACCACGTTGCAGGTATCGCAATGGGCTTGATCAAGGAAGGTAACCGTGTTGCGGTGTTGACAGATATTCTGGGTGATGAGGATCACCTGGGTGACATGGACTTTAAAGTAGCCGGTACAGAAGATGGTATCACTGCTTTGCAGATGGACATCAAGATTACCGGCATCACTGCACAGATCATGCAAGTGGCTTTAGCGCAGGCTAAAGAAGGCCGTGCACACATCCTGGGTATCATGAAGCAGGCTGTGAGCGGCGCAAACACTGAGATGTCGCAATTTGCACCACGCATCATCACCATGAAGATCAATCCTGAGAAAATCCGTGATGTGATCGGTAAAGGCGGCGCGGTGATCCGTGCGCTGACTGAAGAAACAGGCACCACGATTGATATCGATGATGACGGTACTGTGAAGATCGCCTGCACAAGTTCTGAGCAAGGTGCCGAAGCGCAGCGCCGTATTGCGGAAATCACGGCAGAAGTTGAAGTAGGCCAAACCTATGAAGGCACAGTAATCAAGCTGCTGGACTTTGGCGCGATCGTTACTTTGCTGCCTGGTAAAGATGGTTTACTGCACATTTCGCAGATTGCACACCAGCGCGTAAATGCGGTGGGTGATTTCCTGAAAGAAGGCGATGTTGTGAAGGTGAAAGTGGTTGAAGCTGACGAAAAAGGTCGCGTGCGTTTAAGCATGAAAGCCTTGATCGACCCACCTGCGGCAGAAGCTAAAGCAGAAGTTGAAGCTGACGAGTAATCATTAAGGTCAGTGACGCAAAAAAGCCCGCGCAAGCGGGCTTTTTGTTTTAATAAAGGCAGATGATGCGTCTGCTTCTATTAAGCAGGTTTACTATTTGGCTACCTGGCGTTCTCTCAATTCATCCAGTGTTTTACAGTCAATGCACAGGGTTGCCGTCGGGCGGGCTTCCAGGCGTTTTAAACCGATTTCTACGCCGCAGCCTTCGCAATAGCCATATTCATCATGATCGATGTTGCGCAGGGTTTCGTCGATTTTCTTGATCAATTTGCGCTCACGGTCGCGGTTGCGCAGTTCCAGTGTCATGTCGGATTCCTGGCTGGCCCTGTCGTTAGGGTCTGCAAACATTGTGACCTCATCCTGCATGGTATGCACCGTGCGGTCAATCTCTTCGCTGAGCTCACCTTTCCAGTCATTCAGAATCTTGCGGAAATGATCGAGCTGCTCTTTGCTCATATATTCTTCATCAGGTTTCGGCTGATAAGGCGTGAAGTGCTTACTGATTACATCTGCCATGGTTTGGACCCAAATACTAAAAAATAAAGCTGTTTAAAATGAAGCTACTAGAAGTAGCCGTTATAAAATTAGCGCATGAGTGTACACTGAATAAAGCTTTCATGCAAAATCAGGGCTGATATCACATAAAACGTTTTAACTTCAGCAGTTAATTATACTTTCTCACTTAATTCCAATGACAGCAAGGTATTTTCCATCAGTGTGGCGACAGTCATAGGGCCCACGCCACCTGGCACGGGGGTGATCCAGCCGGCACGTTCTTTTGCGCTGGCAAAATCCACATCGCCGGAAAGTGTGCCGTCCGCCAGGCGGTTGATGCCAATATCAATCACAATCGCGCCCGGCTTGATCCATTCGCCTTTAATCAACCCTGGTTTGCCTGCCGCTGCAATCACCAGGTCTGCGCGGGCAATAATCTGGCCTAAATTTTTGGTGTGGCGATGGCAGCTGGTGACGGTGCAGCCAGCCAGCAATAATTCAAGACCCATAGGTCGGCCTACATGGTTGGATACGCCAACAACGACTGCATCCATGCCCATCAGCTCAACATTGGTCGCCTGCAGCATCTTGATGACGCCAAACGGTGTGCATGAGCGCAGCGTAGGCTGGCGCACGGCCAGCCTGCCGATATTGTAAGGATGAAAGCCATCCACATCCTTATTCGGGCTGATGGCTTCAATGACATGCTCATCCTTGATGTGTGCAGGCAGCGGTGCCTGCACCAGAATGCCATCGATTGACGCATCATGATTGAGCTGCGCGATCAATGTGAGCAATTCTGCTTCTGTCGTTGCCGCAGGTAAATCATAGGCAATGGAACGGATGCCGACTTTATCGCACGCCAGGCGTTTGTTGCGCACATAGATTGAAGAAGCGGGGTCGCCGCCAAGAAGGATCACAGCTAGCCCAGGCGCACGTTTGCCTGTTTGCAGGCGAGCATCAATGCGATCTTTGATGGAATTTAATAAATTTTCGGCAATCGTTTTGCCATTGATAATTTGAGCAGTCATTTGATATGTTTCAATCTGAGAATTCTTAGCGGTTAACTAAATAAAGTGAGATTTTATCATATTGGAATTGACCACAATCCTAGATTCGGGTATATTTCTACTTCTTCGGCGTGTAGCGTAGCCTGGTAGCGCGCCTGCTTTGGGAGCAGGATGTCGGGAGTTCGAATCTCTCCACGCCGACCAAATAAATTAGCCCGTTGGTATTAAAATA
>Ga0208758_100214_pt1 | contig 24518 bp, 20 predicted proteins | sample LakWasM116_HOW13_2_FD_183930 | JGI IMG/M metagenome (GOLD analysis project Ga0208758, IMG submission 183930) | Freshwater sediment methanotrophic microbial communities from Lake Washington under simulated oxygen tension - Sediment Metagenome... | ecosystem: Environmental > Aquatic > Freshwater >...
AGATTTTCAATTTCTCGCCCAGGTGCTCAAGCGCGTTGGTAAAGACTTCTGCTGCGATCAGGATCACAACCAGCATGACTGCTAATTCTAAGAACACCATCGGGGTTTTCCTTGCTTAATGACTGAGGTTAGATACATATTCAAATATGTGCGCATTTTAAACTGAAATCCATATAAAATCAGATCTCATCCAGCCTGCCGCATCAATTAATCAGCAGCGCATCAAGTCCTGCGTTGAAACAGAATCTTGCGTGATCATGATAAAAGCCTGTAAATTACAGTCTTTATGACAACTTACCCTATCAACCCGTCAGGATTTGCAGAGAATGCGCAGTTTATCGCATCTCCCAATTTTGACGAACGCGCCCCGCATACAGGCTGCGCGGACACAGCCCCTGCAGCCGGCATCAGTTTAATCGTGATCCACAACATCAGCCTGCCTCCCGGCCAGTATGGCGGCAATGGCATTGTTGAGCTGTTTACCAACCGGCTCGATCCTGACGCACATCCCTACTACGCCCAGATCCATACCTTCAAGGTATCTGCGCATTTCCTGATCCGGCGCGATGGAACAGTCATCCAGTTTGTATCATGCCTGAACCGTGCCTGGCATGCTGGCGTATCAAACTGGCAGGGGCGTGAACGTTGTAATGATTTCTCTGTCGGAATTGAGCTTGAAGGCAGCGATTTTGAAGCCTTTGAACCTGCGCAATACCAAACCCTGAACAATTTAATTGCCGGAATCAGGAATGCCTACCCGATTCAGTCTATAGTAGGGCATTCTGATATTGCGCCTGGCCGCAAAACGGACCCAGGCCCATATTTTGACTGGCAGCAAGTGACCCGGTAAGCTGCTCGCCGGCAGTTTTAATAATACGAACCAGATAGTTAGCCGAATTATTTATGCAAACAAAAACACCATTGATTCTACTGGCCCTGATAATGGCCCTGATTGCCGGCTGCGGCAGCAAAGATAAAGCCGGTGATGCCAATGCCGGCGCAAAGAAAGGCCCGAAACCTACGCTGGTCACGGTAACGCAGGTAAAAGACACCGCCATAGAAATCACGGAATCTGCTGTAGGTTCGATTGAGGGGCTGATCGACCCTACTATTGCTGCAGAGGTTGCAGCGCGCGTGATCAAAGTGCATGTCAGCCCGGGACAGCGGGTAAAGAAAGGCGAGCTGGTTGCAACCCTGGATGCCACAGACTATGCCTTGCAGCGCAACGAAGCCCTGGCGGAGGTCGCACGTATCGAGGCCTTGCTGCAGAACCAGACCAAGATCGTGACGCGCAGCCAGGCGCTGGTCAATAAGAACTTCATTTCACAGAATGCGGTCGATACCGACCTCGCGCAGCAGAACGTGCTTAAAGAACAGCTGGCGGGAGCGCGCGCCCGTGTTGACACCATCAACCACAGCAGCAGTAAAACGAGGATTTATGCACCGACGGACGGTGTCGTCGAAAAGAAGATCGTTGACACCGGCGAGTTCGTAAAAGTGGGCGATCCGCTATTGCAGATCATTTCAAACAAACGCCTGCGTGCGCACATCCCGTTTCCTGAGCGCATCAGCAATCAGCTGAAGCCAGGCATGAAAGTACGTTTAAGCACTCCCACCAGCACCAGGGTGGTGGAATCCGAAATCCGCGAATTGAAGGCCATGATTATAGAAAGCAACCGCTCCATCGACGTGATTGCCGACATCACCGACGAGTCTGACTGGCAGCCCGGCGCGAGCGTCACCGGTACGATCGTGATCGGGGAACAGCCTTCTGCTTTAATGGTTCCGGAGCAGAGTGTCGTGCTGCGGCCGGCAGGGGAAGTGGTGTACCTGGTAAAAGACGGCAAAGCGCATCAAGCGATCGTGAAGACAGGGCAACACCAGAAAGGGCTGGTGGAGATTACGGAGGGATTGCACGCCAACGATACGATCGTGATGGATGGTGCCGGTTTTCTCACCGACCAGGCGCTGATTCAGGTGACAGACAACCACACCGCACGATGACTACTGCCTTAAAAATACAGGAATCGTCTGCTACCATATTGCCTGATTCTCAAACTGCCTGATACAAAGACCGCCGCATGACACTACCCGAACTCTCGATCAAACGCCATGTTCTTGCCTGGATGCTGTCAGGCGTCATCGTCCTGTTCGGCATCATTTCATACCAGCGCATCGGCATTGACCGCATCCCTGCGATTGATTTTCCCATCATCGTAGTGAATACCACGCTGCGCGGCGCCAATCCGGATGTGGTGGACACCAGCATTACCAGTATCATCGAATCTGCCATCAACACCACGCCGGGGATCGAACACATTCAATCATCCTCATCACCCGGTGTTTCCACCATCACCATTACGTTTTCGCTGGATAAAGACATTGACGTAGCCTATAACGAGGTGCAGGCCAAAGTCAGTCAGGTATTGCGCCGGCTGCCGAACGATACCGACCCGCCTGTCATACAGAAAGTTGACACCAATGCCTCGGCGGTCATCTGGCTGGCGCTGAGCGGCGACCGTACATTGCAGCAACTGAACCTATATGCGAACAATGTGCTGAAGAAAAAATTCGAGACCATTAACGGCGTAGGTGAAGTGACGATCGGCGGCCGCCGCGACCGCGTCATCCGTATCAATATCAAACCGGAACAGATGGCTGCCTATAAGGTCACGGCAGATGACCTGATCTCGGCGTTCAACCGCGAACACATACAATTGCCGGGCGGCTTCCTGGTAAGCGCGCAATCAGAACAGCTGCTGAAACTGGATATGGAATTTCATAACGTCAGGCAGTTGGGTGAATTGATTGTTGCAACCAATGCGGGGGTCTCCATCCGCCTCAAGGACATCGCGACCATAGAGGATGGCATCACCGACAACCGCCAGATCGCCCGCTACAACGGTAAACCTACCGTGGGCCTGGGCATGGTCAAGATCGCAAACGCCAACACGGTTGACATCATCCGCGAGGTCGAACGCCGCCTTGAACAGGACATCCGCCCCAACCTGCCGCCGGGCATGGATCTGGAAATATCCACCAACGATTCGATTTTCATTAACCAGCTCGTTGCCTCCCTTAAAGAACACCTGGTAGAAGGCACGCTGCTGGCCGCCCTGATCGTTTTTATCTTCCTGCGCTCTATACGCTCCACACTGATTGTCGCCACGGCAATACCGGTCTCGCTGCTGGCGGCGATTGCCGTCATGTATTTCTCAGGCTTCACTTTCAACTCCATGACCCTGCTGGCGCTGCTGCTGCTGATAGGCGTAGTGGTCGATGACGCCATCGTAGTGCTTGAAAACATCTACCGCCATCGCGAGCACATAGACCCCAACCCGATCAGCGCCGCCCTGAACGGCGCCCGGGAAGTGACTTTCTCCGTGACCGCCGCTTCACTCTCTCTGGTATGCATCTTTGCACCGGTCATTTTCATGGATGGCATGGTAGGTAAGTTCTTTAACTCATTCGGGGTTGTCGTGACGTTCGGCGTACTTGCATCATTGTTTGTTTCACTGACGCTCACGCCCATGCTCTGCTCACGTTACCTTTCCGTATATCATCATGAAAACAGGATTTACGGTTTTATCGGTAACGTACTGGGATCGCTGGATAACGTTTATAAGAAGCTGCTGTTCGTTTCGCTGCGGCACCGCGGCCTGGTACTGCTGATCACCGTGGCATTCGTGCTGTTCAGCGGTTATTTTTCATTCAAGTACGTAGAAAAGGATTTTGTACCTGAATCCGATGAAAGCAGTTTCAGCATTACGGTCAAGACGCCGCTCGGCTCCAGCCTGGAGTACACCGATTCACGCATGAGAATGATCGAAGCCATCATTGCCGGCCACAAGAATGAAGTGGAGAGTTTTTACTCTACCATCGGCGCCGGCTCACGCGGACAAGTCAACCAAGGCAACGTCAACGTACGCCTGAAACCGAAAGAGCAACGCAACAAGAGCCAGCAGGCTTTAATCAAGGACCTGAAAAAAGAACTGGACACGATCCCCGGGGTGCGCGCGATCCCTACCGGAGCTTCCGTGGTGCGCGGCCAGCGCTCGGAAAAACTGCAATTCAACCTGACCGGCAGCAACCTGCAGGAAATCGGCCGTATTTCAAAACTGCTGCAGGACTCACTCAGCAGCAACCCGAACATGGGTAAAGTCGATCTGGATGTACAGCTGGACCTGCCGCAGCTCAACATGAAAATAGACCGGGAACGTGCGGCAACCCTAGGCTTGAACGCTACCGATATTACTACTGCGGTCAGCCTTTATGCGGGCGGCATCAACGTAGCCAAATACAATGATGAGAACGGCGACGGCCAGCGTTATGACATTCGCCTGAAAGCGCATGAGTCGGACTTAAAAAATACCGAAGACCTGCGCAAGATATTCCTGCGCAGCAGCAATGGCCAACTGGTGCGCCTGGATGCGGTAGCCAGCTTCGTACCTGAGCTTGGCGCTGCCGTTATCGGGCGTTACGACCTGCAGTATGCGGCAAATTTTTATGCCAATCCGGGCATGCCGCTGGGTGACGCCGTTGACCTCGTAAAAACGACTGCCGCCAAAATCGTTCCTGCCGAATACAATATCAAAATGGTCGGGCAAGCAGAGGAATTCGGGAAAACCTTTAAAAATATCCAGTTCGTATTCTTGCTAGCCTTTATCCTGCTCTACATGGTATTGGCCAGCCAGTTCAATTCGTTCATACAGCCATTCATCATCATGCTCGCGCAGCCGCTGGCGATCATAGGTGGCCTCATTGCACTGCTGATCTCCGGCGATACGCTCAACATGTTCTCGATGATCGGGCTGGTGCTGCTGATCGGCCTAGTGGCCAAGAACTCGATCCTGCTGGTGGATCTGACCAATCAGCTGCGCGATAAGGGAACAGGTATTGATGATGCGCTCAAGGAAGCCTGCCCGATCAGGCTGCGCCCGGTGGTGATGACCTCACTGACGATCATCCTGGCACTATTGCCGGCCGCCCTCGGCCTTGGTGCCGGTTCCGAGACCAACAAGCCGCTGTCGGTCGCCATCATCGGCGGTATGGTTTCATCCACCTTGCTGACACTGGTCGTGGTGCCGGCCGCTTACTCCCTGGTGATGCACGGCCTGGAAAAATGGGAAGCCAAAAGGATAAGCCTGGCTAAAAGACTTCACCCCTGATCCTGATAATCAGAGCGGTTTTTCAAGCAGCTCCAGTTGCAGGCCGGTCATTTTAGGCTGCCACATATCGGGATTAACGGGGAATGTTTTAACCATACCGGTGCGCCGGTAGCCGCGCCGCTCGTAAAAAGCAATCAACTCATGGCGCAGCGTGATGACATGCATGCAGCACTTTTTCACCGACCAGTGCTGCACAGCATAGCTTTCAGCATAAGTGAGCAGTTGCTTACCTACACCCAGACCCTGCATGGCAGGGTTCACCACAAACAAGCCGACATGTGCCGCATCAGCCTCTTTCTCAAGACAGACTGAAGCAATCAGGTCATTGCCGTTCATGCATAGCAGAATCACGCTGTGTTCAGATTCGATGAGATGCTGCACTTCTGCGGCCGTAGTACGCAAGCCATCAAGCAGGTCAGCTTCAGTGGTCCAGCCTTGCCGGCTGGTATCGCCGCGATACGCACTATTCGCCAGTGCGGCAATGCTGGCTGAATCCGCTGCCAGGGCAGGCCGGAAAAATAGTGAAGGCATCATCAGGCTTCAGGCGCGGCGGCGAGTTTCTGCACTACAAGGCTGCCCACCATATCGCCTTGTACGTTCACGGTAGTGCGCAGGGTATCCAGCAGCCGGTCTATTGGCAGAAGGATGGCAATCGCTTCGGCAGGCAATCCCACCGACTGCAGCACCATGACCATGGTCACCATGCCGGCACTGGGGATGCCGGGAGCGCCCATTGCGGCGATCATTGCTGTAAAGAACACGATCAGCTGCTGGGCGAAACTCAGCTCAACGCCAACCAGGTTGGCAATAAACAATGCGGCAGCGGCCTCATACAGGGCTGTACCATCCATGTTAACCGTAGCTCCCAGGGGCACGACAAACCCTGCGATCTCTGGCCTGACTTTCAGGTTCCGGGTGGTGCAGCGCATGGTAATGGGTAGCGTCGCATTGCTGGAACTGGTGGCAAATGCAGTAATTAAAGCCTCGCGCGCGCCTCGCCAAAATGTCAGCGGCGCTGTACCTGTGATCAGATACAACAGCAAAGGCAGGATCACGACACCGTGCAGCAATGTAATACCGGTTACCACGCCCATAAATTTAGCCAGCGTGCCTATCATTGCGGTGTCCTGTGTCGCGACCAATTTAATCAGCAAAGCCATGATGCCGAACGGCGCCAGCACCATCACCCAGCCAACGATACGCATCGTGATTTCCTGGGCCTCCTGCAATAAAACCAGTATATTCCGATAGCGCTCCCCGCCCATGACTAACGCAATACCGAGAAACAGGGCAAATATTACGACAGCCAGCACATTGCCCTCACTCAGGGCTTTGAATGGATTTACAAACAAGCCATGCAGAAACTGGGTCGCGAATTCGGACGGACTGATCTGCGCGGCAGAGAAATTCCGCATTGCGTCACTGAACATTGCGATCTCAACACCGGCACCGGGTTTGAAATAAAGGCTGGCAGCCATACCCAAGGTGATGGCAATTGCCATCGTGAACATGAAAAACACCAGGGTGGCCACCCAGACACGGTGCATCTGCCGGTGCTGACGCAGGTTGGCGATACCCACAGTGATAGAGCAGAACACCAGCGGAATCAGGATCATTTTAAGCAGATCAATGAACAGCGTGCCAACCAGGCCGGACGCATACAGCCCGGTCTGCACAAACGGATGCGCAGTGCCCAGACTATGAAAATACACACCGGCAGCAACGCCGAAGATTGCGCCGAGTAGAATCTGTGTATTCAGGCCAGGCAGCTTCATAAGCTATTTAATTACTCTGCCGCTTTAGGTTTAGCAGCTTTAACTTTGGCGACTTTTGGTTTTTCAGCCTTAGGCTTTACGGCCTTTGCTTTTTCAACTGTTGGTTTGTCAGTTTTCGGTTTTGCTACTTTTGCCTTGGCTGTTTTAGGCTTCGCTGCTTTTGGCTCAGCTTCGTCAGCCTCAGCCATCACGGCAGGCTCGACTGCTGCATCCTCAACCTGTGCAGGTACTGCATTCGCTTCAGCATCAGCTTGATCTGTGCCGGCTTCATGTACGGCCTGTGTTTTTTCGAACACCGCGGCAAAAAAGCCATCGGTATTGTGCAGATGCGGCAGTAGTTTCAGGTAATTGCCGGTATCCAGCTCAATATGCTGCTGTGCCAGAATCTCTGCGGCATTCAGCAACCTGAAATCCGGATGTGTCGCCAGAAACTGTTCTGCGATTCTCTCGTTCTCGTCATTGAGCAAGCTGCAGGTTGCATAAATGAGGCGACCACCGGTTTTAGTGAGTTTGGCGGCACGCGCCAGAATATTGGTTTGCTTCACATTCAGCTCGGCAACATCTTCCGGCATCTGGCGCCATTTCAAATCAGGGTTGCGGCGCAAGGTACCTAAGCCGCTGCATGGCGCATCGACCAGCACGCGATCAAACTTGCCATTCAGGCGTTTCAATTTAGGGTCGGTCTCGCTGCTGATCACTTGTGCATGCATATTGCTCAAGCCGGAGCGCTTGAGGCGCTGGCCAAGGTTATGCAGGCGCTTCTCGGACACGTCAAACGCGTACAGACGGCCGGTGTTGCGCATCAGTGCGCCGATTGCCAGGCTCTTGCCGCCGGCACCCGCGCAGAAGTCCGCAACCATCATGCCGCGTTTAGGTGCCACCAGGTATGACAGCAGCTGGCTGCCCTCGTCCTGCACTTCGATTTTGCCTTCCGTAAACAATACATGGCGGCCGATATTCATGCGGTTAGGCATGCGGATACCGATAGGGGAATAAGGTGTCCTGCTGATATTAGTCTCGCCGGAAGTGTTTTCAGAGATGAATTTTGCCAGCACCTCATCACGGTTACCTTTGATCGTATTCACACGCAGATCCAGCGTAGCCTGCTCATGCATGCTGCGGCCGATCGTAAGCGCATCCTTTTCGCCATATTGGGCAACGAGTTTGTCCCACAGCCAGTCACGCACATCGGCCTGCACCGCTAACGGCAGATTCTCGGTAGACTTTGCCTTGATCATGTGCGCCCACTCTTTCTGCTGTTCGTTGAGCATGGGTTCCAGTTCACGGATACTCATGCCCTGCACGCGCAGAAGATAAGCCAGGATTAGCTTGCGCGCATCATCCGGATCATCTTCTTCATTGGCCGTCACCGTACTCAGAAAACGCAGGCGACGCAGAACGCCGTACACGCTCTCCGCAACAAATGCACGCTCTTTGGTACCTAGCTCCCTGTTGTTACGAAAGAATTCGCTTAATTTAGCGTCCGCAGGGCTGCTGAATGTCAGCAGATTAGATAAAACCACAGCAGCTTGGCGGATCAGATTAGGCGTCATATTTGATTTTCTTTACGTAAAATTTCTTTAATTTTTTAATTACAGCTGTTGCAAAACAGAATATTCAGCAGAACTCTCTAAAACCGTCATTCCCGCGGAGGCGGGAATGACGCAGTTGATGGATTTTAGCTGAAAATTGACCGTGCAGAACCCTCATCTACTCCACATGCAACTCGGTCAATATCTGTTCCAGCTTCTGCCCGTTATCATCCACCATCAGGATTTTTACAGGCACATAGTGATAATCGGCAGCGAGCCACAGTTCCTTGGTCTCTTGTGTATCCTGTACCGGTGGAACCAGGTGCTGGGTTTTATATTGCACGCCCGCGCTGGTAATCACTTCAGTTTCAGGATTGATATGGTATTGATACTGGTTAAGTTTCTTGCCGGTGGTCAGCGTTACCGTGATGTCACCTTTTAACGGCTTGGCCAGAAACATGAACTGGTAAGCGAAGCTTGCCAGGTCCTGGGTGCCTGCTGTGAGCGGCGCTTCTTTCAGCTTGCCTTTAACCGTCATGCGCAGATTCTGTTTAGCCCAGTCGAAATCTGCCAGCACGGCTTTCTTGGGGTTATCGCCCTGGCGCAGCTCGAAATGAACAGGTTTCAGCCCTTGCGCCGTCATTTCGCCGCTGCTGGTCAATACACGCTCACCAAACAACGCATAAACACCGATCCCTTTGGTAACACTCTCGACCTTATAGCCAGTGCCGCTGACAATGAACTGCTCGTGAACCTTGGCAAACGGCTGGCCATTTTTTGTCACTTCGTACACAGCCTGAATGCGTTTAGGCATGGCGGCATTTGATAATGCCGCCTGTTCTGCCATCACGGATGTTGCCGACAACAGAACTGCCAGGTTCAGTAGTTTAAACAATGTAAATATTTTGATGTGATTAAACACAAGATTTCCTTTAATTTAAGAAACACATCAATCTAACGCGCCAGCAGAGGTTTCGTTACGTGGCGTTTCATTACAAGGCTAATCGGTTAAACGACAATCGTCGGTGCTTCACCTGCATTCTGGGCACGGATATGGCCGATTTCGAACACGGTCTCACCGGAGGCTTCCAGCAATTGCTTCGCCTGTGCCACATGCTCTTTTGCCACGATCACTGCCATACCGATGCCGCAGTTGAATGTTTTATAAAGTTCGCTCGGCACAATGTTGCCCTGTGCCTGCAACCATTGGAACAATGGCGGCAGCTGCCAGCCATCAGCCCTGATTTCAGCAGTCAAACCTGCCGGCAGCACGCGCGGGATATTCTCGGTAATGCCGCCGCCGGTGATGTGCGCCATGCCTTTAACCGGCAAGGCTTCAATCAGTTTCAGCAATGATTTCACGTAGATACGTGTAGGTTCCATCACCACATCCTTGAATTTCCTGCCGTGGAAATCCGATTCAAAGTCGATACCTGATTTTTCGATCAGCTTGCGGATCAGTGAATAACCGTTGGAATGTGCGCCGCTCGAAGCCAGGCCCAGCACGACATCACCGGCAGCAATCGTCGTGCCGTCAATCAGTTTGGATTTATCTGCACAGCCCACCGCAAAACCTGCCAGGTCATATTCACCAGCCGGGTACATGCCCGGCATTTCAGCAGTTTCGCCGCCTACCAATGCACAGCCGGATTGTTCACAACCTTCGGCAATACCTTTGATTACCTGCGCTGCCACGCCGACTTCCAGCTTGCCGCATGCGAAATAATCCAGGAAAAACAGTGGCTCGGCACCCTGCACCAGAATGTCATTAACGCTCATGGCTACCAGGTCGATACCTACGGTGTCATGCTTGTTGAGTTCGAAAGCGAGTTTCAATTTGGTACCTACACCGTCTGTGCCGGAAACCAGAATCGGCTCCTTGAATTTTTGCGGTACCGCGAACAAAGAACCAAAACCGCCGATGCCGCCAAGCACTTCCGGACGCATCGTGCGTTTGGCAAAAGGTTTAATTTGCTCAACTAAGGCATCGCCCGCTTCAATATCTACCCCTGCATCGCGGTAGCTGATAGAAGTTTTATCTGAATTATTGGCGCTCAAGTCCGTTCTCGCTTTCTACTAAAAGTATGTTCTGTCGTTATCATTCTGGATATTGCGTGAGGGCGCATGATGATAATGAAGTCGTTTACGTGGCAGTTTAGTTGATTTTTTAATATGCACAGGATTGCTATGCATATTAAAAAATCGGCTAAAATGACCGCAAAATAGCCATCAGCATCTGCGCCGGGTTTAAATCCGGCCAATGCAATATTCAGAATGTCGCTATTTTAACTGAAATGCCTGATTAACCGAAATTTCGGGCATATCTAAATACTATAAAAAAACAAAATGGTGAACTTAGCTGATGAATAACCGTACGCATTACCTTTGGTGGATTACCGGGTTGGTCGTCTGCGGCCTGATTTACCTGCTGAGTCCGATACTTACACCATTCCTGATAGCAGCCATCCTGGCCTACATCACCAACCCGCTGGTGAACAGGATTGATGCCCTGAACTTCTCTTTTTTCAATCAAAGATTCAGCTACAGCCCAAGCCGCACCATCGCAGCCGTGATCGTGATGCTGCTTTTATCCGCACTGCTGGTCATGATGCTGCTGATTGTTGTGCCGTTGATGCAAAAAGAATTCCTGCTGATCTCGCAAAAACTGCCGGTCTATTTCAACACGGCAAAAAATTTCCTGGAACCATGGCTGCTGGAGCACTTTGGCGTTGCACTTAACATTGATTACGCACAGATCCAGCAAGTCGTGACCGAAAACTGGCAAACCGCCGGCAGCTTTGCCAAACAGGTCGCGCTGGGCATCGGCAGCCATGGGCTCGCAATCATAGGCTGGCTGGCTAACCTGATCCTTATTCCCCTGGTTCTGTTCTACCTGCTGGTGGACTGGAACGTGATCATTGCCAAAATCAATCATTTACTGCCCAGGAAGATGCTGGCAAAAACCGTGGAAATCGCCGGCGATATCGACGCAGTGCTGGCTGAATTCCTGCGCGGTCAACTTGCGGTCATGCTGCTTATGAGCGTGTTTTATGCCACAGGCTTATGGCTGTCCGGACTGGAACTTGCCTTGCCGATCGGGGTGCTTTCCGGCCTGCTGGGCTTTGTACCGTACCTGGGCATTGGCCTAGGCCTTGGGCTGGCTACGCTTTCCGGCCTGCTGCAATTCGGCAGCCTGCATGACCTGGTGCCGATCCTGATCGTGTTTGGCCTCGGCCAGATAGTCGAGAGCATGTTGCTGACCCCTTACCTGGTCGGCGACCGCATTGGGCTGCACCCGCTAGTCGTGATCTTTGCGCTGATGGCTGGCGGCCAACTGTTCGGCTTTAGCGGCGTCCTGCTGGCGCTGCCTGTTTCCGCGGCCATTGCCGTTGGCTTCCGGCACGCAAGGCAGCATTACCTTTCCAGCAATCTTTACAATGGTTAATTTGGTTTGAGACAGTTACTTTTAGACATTCAGCCGCTGGCGCCCGCCACGCTTGATAACTTTATTGCCGGCAGCAATGAAGAAGCCCTGCACAGCTTAAAAATGCTGTTATCCGGCATAGCCGACGTTAACTTCATCTACCTGTGGGGTGTTGATGGCAGCGGAAAAAGCCATCTACTGCAAGCCTGCGAACGCTTAGCAGCCGAACACGACCTGCCGCTGCACGTTGCCGATAATGTACATACGCTGGATGAAGAAGCGCAAATTGACTTGTTCAACCGGTTTAACCAGCTACGCGCATCAGGCGGCATGCTGGTGACCAGCGGCAATGCAGCGCCAACACAAATGGGGCTGCGCGATGACCTTGCCACCCGCCTGGCCTGGGGTCTGGTCTACCAGCTGCACCCGCTCTCGGATGAAGAAAAAGCGAAAGCACTCAAAACGCACGCCAAAGAACGCGGCATGAAATTGCCGGATGAAGTGGTTGATTATTGCCTGCGTTATTTACGCCGCGACCTGCCGACGCTGATGGCGGTATTGAACGCATTGGACAAATGGTCATTGACCGAGAAAAAACCGGTGACCGTACCCTTGCTTAAAAAGTTATTACAATTAAATCCAGGACTTTGAAACTGATGACTTAGATTTACTGATGCACTGCCACTCACTAGAGTCGCCTGGAAATGCGTTTATTGTGGATGAGATTGTACCCGTACACCCGTTAAGGACATCTCCGCAAAACCGACCTGCGAAGACAGGAAATGTATTTTCAGATGACTCCGGCAGATAAACACTTTAAATGATAGATAAATACTATCCGGAGACCCAATATGTTACGCATTACCGAAATCAAACTGCCGGTCGAGAACGCGCAGTCACTCACCCACCAGGCCGATGAAATCAAAGCCGCGCTATTAAAACGGCTGGAGATTCCCGCCAGCGACCTCGTGCATTTCGAGATTTTCAAACGCGGCGTCGATGCACGCAAATCCCACGCGATCCTGTATGTGTACAGCTTGGACGTTACGGTCAGGAATGAGGCCAGGATTCTCGCTAAATTCCGTAAAGATGCACACATCAAACCGGCTCCTGATACCGAATACAAGTACGTCACCCAGAACACCTCATCGGACAAGCCGCGCCCTGTTGTGATCGGCTTCGGTCCGGCGGGCATTTTTGCCGCACTGATCCTGGCACAATCCGGCCTCAGGCCTATCGTGCTGGAGCGTGGCAAAGCGGTGCGCGAGCGTACCAAAGACACCTGGGGCCTGTGGCGTAAAAGCAAACTGAACCCGGAATCCAACGTACAGTTCGGCGAAGGCGGCGCCGGAACATTCTCCGACGGCAAACTGTATAGCCAGATCAAAGACCCCAAACACTATGGCCGCAAAGTGATACAGGAGTTTGTAAAAGCCGGCGCACCGGAAGAAATCCTATACGTCAGCCACCCGCATATCGGTACTTTCAGATTAGTGGGTATGGTAGAGGAAATGCGCAACACCATTATCGGGCTTGGCGGGGAAATCCGCTTTGGAAGCCGCGTCGATGATATTGAGCTCAGCCAGGACCCGGACGGCCTGAACCAAGTACAGGCTGTCATACTGCAAAACGGTGAGCGAATTGCAACCAGACACCTGGTGCTGGCCGTAGGACACAGCGCGCGCGACACCTTTGAGATGATCTATAAACGCGGCATTTTCATAGAAGCCAAACCATTCTCCATCGGCTTCCGTATCGAGCATCCGCAATCACTGATCGATAGAGCCAGATACGGCAAGAGCTATAGTGAGGACTTGCTGACAAAACTGGGGGCGGCTGATTACAAGCTGGTACACCATGCCAGGAACGGACGCTCGGTCTATAGCTTCTGCATGTGCCCCGGCGGCACGGTGGTGGCGGCCACGTCAGAACCCAACCGCGTAGTGACCAACGGTATGAGCCAGTACTCACGCAATGAACGCAATGCCAACGCCGGCATTGTTGTCGGCATTACGCCAGAAGCCGACTACCCCGGTCACCCGCTTGCAGGCATGGAATTGCAGCGTCAGCTTGAAAGCCATGCCTTTGTGCTTGGCGGCAGCAATTACAATGCGCCTGGCCAGCTGATCGGTGATTTTCTCGCCAACCGGCCTTCAACCAAGTTCGGTGAAGTCATGCCGTCTTACACACCGGGTGTGCATCTGACCAGCCTGGATACCGCCCTGCCTGAATTTGCAATCACAGCCATGCGTGAAGCAATTCCTGAATTTGCAAAACAGATCAAAGGCTTTGACCTGGCCGATGGCGTACTCACAGGTGTAGAGACACGCACCTCCTCCCCTATTCGCATCAAGCGTGATGAAGCATCACTGCAAAGCATCAATACCAGAGGCTTGTATCCATGCGGTGAAGGTGCGGGCTATGCCGGCGGCATCCTGTCGGCAGGGGTTGATGGCATCAAGGTAGCAGAAGCCGTGGCTTTAAGCATCTGCGCACAGGATTCCTGATATGAAAAAGTCCCGCCTGCTTATAGCATGCCTGGCTTTGATGCTTAGCTGGCCTGTATTGGGCATCACTGGATGACAAGCCTCCATTGAAACCGATATGAGCCGGGTAAGGCTTTATCAGCTGACACCGATTAAACCGCTGCTATAACGCTCAGTTTGCCGCTATTGCCAATTTAGGCGTAAAGTGGCAATTCCACCTGACTACCAAGGAGCACATTGATGAAAATAAATGTTGGCGGTGTAGATCGTATCGTGCGTATTGCTGCAGGGCTAGCCCTGATTGCCTGGGTTTTGTTCGCAAACGGCCCGGCATGGGCATGGATTGGAACTGCAGCGCTGGCTACTGGCCTGCTGAATTTCTGCCCGGCTTACAGTATTTTAGGGATCAATACCTGCAAAACCAAATAAAGTCCACACATAGCCCAGAACCATGGGCTCACACCATAAAAAAAGCGGTGGAATATTCCACCGCTTTCCTGTTTGCTACCCTGACAATATTACACCTTGATAATATTACACTTGGATAATATTACATCCTGGCAGTTGCCCCGGTCACTACTGCCTGATCAGGTAATCAAATGCGCCCAGCGAAGCCTTTGAACCCTCACCCATCGCAATAATAATCTGCTTATAAGGCACGGTTGTCACATCGCCTGCTGCAAACACACCCGGCAACGAAGTCTGTCCGTGGGCATCCACCACGATCTCGTTGAACTTGCTTAACTCTACACCGCTGGTTCTGAGCCAATCGGTATTCGGCAGTAAGCCGATCTGCACAAACACCCCAGCCAGTTCAACTGTATGCAGTGTCTTGGTTTCGCGGTCGCGGTAGACCAAGCCATTTACTTTCTGGTCTGCACCGGTGATTTCCGTCGTTTCCGCATTCAGGATCACCGTCACGTTTTTCAATGTGAATAATTTGTTCTGCAGAATCGCATCCGCTGTCAGCTTATTGCTGTGCTGCAGCAACGTCACATGGCTCACAAAACCAGCCAGGTCAATTGCAGCCTCAACTCCGGAGTTACCCCCACCGATGACGGCTACATGCTTACCTTTGAACAAAGGGCCGTCACAGTGCGGGCAATAAGCGACACCTTTACCGCGGTATTCTTTTTCACCGGGGATATTCAACTCTTTCCAGCGCGCACCGGTGGCTACGATCACGGCCTTGCTTCTGAGCGTTGCGCCGCTTTCGAGCTTCACTTCGATAAGCTGGCCGGAGCCGGTAGCAGGTGCGTTCAATGACTGTGCACGTTGCAGGCGCATCACATCCACACCATACGAAGTGACATGTTCCTCGAACGCCGCGACCAGTTTTGGCCCTTCCGTTTCCTTAACAGAAATAAAGTTCTCGATCGCCATCGTATCCATGACCTGGCCGCCAAAACGGTCGGCAACCACACCGGTCTTAATGCCTTTGCGTGCAGCATAAATCGCCGCAGATGCACCGGCAGGGCCACCGCCTACCACCAGCACGTCAAACGCCTCTTTTGCATCCAGTTTTTTCGCTTCGCGGGCTTCTGCACCTTTATCCAGCTTAGGCAGGATTTCATCCACCCCCATACGGCCGGCACCGAACTCTGCGCCATTCAGGTAAATGGTCGGCACGGCCATGATATTGCGATCGGAGACTTCTTGCTGATACAAAGCGCCATCGATCATGACATGCGTGATGTTCGGGTTAATCACGGCCATTAGATTAATAGACTGCACGACTTCCGGACAGTTGTGGCAGCTCAGCGAAATATAGGTCTCGAAGTGGAATTTGTCTTCAAGCGCGGCGATCTGTGCGATTTTCTCTGCTTCCAGTTTAAGCGGATGCGCGCCTACATGCAGCAAGGCCAACACCAATGATGTAAACTCATGCCCCATTGGGATCCCGGCAAAGCGAATACCCACTCCCTTTGCAGCGTCTTTGTGTCCAGGGGCACGTTTCACGGCAAATGATGGTTTACGCGCATCATCTTCATGCGTCAGCGTGATCTTGTCAGACATAGCGGTAATTTCTTCCAGCAGGGCTGACATCTCTTTCGCACCGGCACTGTCATCGAGTGAGGCAGCCAGCACGATCGGCTCTCTGAGCATTTGCAAATAGGTTTGAAGCTGAGTTTTGATAGTGGTATCTAATGCCATGGTTAATCTCTTTGCTATCTGAATTTTTGAAAAAAATAGCTTTATCTTATGGATAAAGCTATGTATCGGGATGCGCCCCCAGGCTTTTGACCCGGGGACGGCAAATCATTAAAAAGCCGTTATTTAGATCTTGCCTACCAAGTCCAGTGAAGGCGTGATCGTGTTGGCGCCTTCCTGCCATTTAGCCGGGCATACCTGGCCTGGGTTAGCTGCTGTGAATTGCGCAGCTTTCAACTTGCGCAGGGTTTCTTTTACATCACGTGCGATTTCGTTGCTGTGGATTTCCACTGTTTTAATCACGCCTTCCGGATTGATCACGAAAGTACCGCGCAGTGCCAGGCCTTCTTCATCAATATGCACGTCAAATGCACGTGTCAATTGGTGTGTAGGGTCACCAACCAATGGGAATTTCGCTTTACCCACTGCCGGTGAAGTTTCATGCCATACTTTGTGTGAGAAGTGGGTATCGGTGGTAACGATATAAACTTCTGCACCCGCTTTCTGGAACTCTGCATAGTTATCAGCAGCGTCTTCAACTTCTGTCGGGCAGTTAAAAGTAAATGCAGCCGGCATGAAAATTACAACAGACCATTTACCTTTCAGGCTTGCGTCAGTCACTTCAATAAAGTTGCCATTGTGGAAAGCCTGGGCTTTGAACGGTTTAATTTCGGTATTAATTAATGACATAATTTTTTCCTTATATTGATTAAAAAATCTGTGGTTGATGAAATGTTCTATAAATCCATGACTCGAATTATAGAGAGGTTATAAAATTAAGTACAATATATCATTTTAATTATATTGATAAATATAACTTATCAAAAAAAGAGCGACCATCTTCCGCATCCAATGCCGCGGATCGCTTAAATGCAGTCGATCAGGTTACCACCATTCCAACACGGCATATGCAAAATCAGGCACTATTGCCCACGCCATTCACCTGCGTATCTTGACTACCAGCCAGTTAGGCCTGCGTAACGGCGATGTCCTGGCTTGCAGTTTCACCATGGTTATCATGCCATGTCACGGCTACAATATCACCGACCTTTGCGCCTTTCAGCCTGAAGGTCAGATAAGGGTTCTTGGATATACCGGTGCCCCACTGCGCTTCGAGTACGGGTTTGCCATTGAGCGTGGCTGTCAGCAATTGCACGAAATGGGCAGGAATCAGCCTGTCAAAATCGTCTTTTCTGCGACCGGTTTCCATCGGGTGGCTCATCAGCACTTTGACTTCAACCACATCGCCCTTAAGCTGGGCACGCATCTTCATGTTATCCATATACAAGCCTCAAACTGTCAACCACAGCCGTTTTCAAGCACGACCACATTCTTAGCCGCGGTAAAATAGCGCTCTCCTGCTTTCACCACTATTTTAATGTCCGAGGTTTCCGCCATCTTGATGCGCGTCACGACATAAGGCTCAGCGCCATTGCTGAAAATGAAATTGGCAATCAGCGGTGTCGGGTTCTTCTCTACGAATATCGCAATCGCTTCGGTATTCGCGATAGCGCTTTTGACTTCCACCTGCACGATTGCGCCATTCTCAGCACGGTCAGGTGCAATGATCTGAATATCCGCACTCGGGATTTCCGTGTTTATATCCAGCTTCCTGCTGGCATCATCCAGCCGCACCGACTCAAATGCCGCTTTATTCCATAGTGCTGCCAGCACCCTGGCCGGCATCAGCGCGATAAATGCCGCCACACCCAATAAAAAATTCCTGCGCTGCATCGTACTCACCCTCAAATTGTACCGACTTGTAAGCTGTACCGCCTTTAAGATTTCGGTTTTTTATCGTCACCCTGCATTTGCCTTAGCTGCTTCAGGCGCGCTTCCACGATGGATATCTGGTAAAAATCGCCGTCATTGGCCTTGGCTGCCAGATCCATCTGCTCGATGGCCCGGGCAAGATCGTATTTTCTGTAATACGCTTCGCCTTGCGCCTGGTGGCTCAGTAACACCTTGTTCTGCATAGTATAGGCCTTCGCAAGCAAATCGTAAAAATACGCATCATCCACATACCGGGCCTGTTTCGACAAAACCAGCCGTATGGCATTATCCGGCTGCTTGATCGCCAGGAAATGCTCGGCATAACCATAAATCAGTGCCCGGTTATCCGGATAACGTGCAAGTGCAGATGCATATTTGGCTGCGGCACTCTGCGGGTTGTTTCTGGCGACTTCCATCCTTGCGGATAAGCTTTCTATCATCGCATGCTGCGGTGCGTTTTTCTTGAGCCAGGCCAGCTCTTTCTCAAGCTGTGGAAACGCGCCCTTACGCAGCAGGGCAACAGCCAGCCCATAATGCTCCGCCGCTTCATTGCTGTAACGATGCTCACGGATATTCTGTTCGAACACGCCAATCGCAGCCTCAGGCGTCGTATAAGTGGCGCGCAGTTTTGCACGCACCAGGTGAAACTCAATACTGTCAGTCACCTGCCGGTACGGCATCTGCTCTACCCGGTTAGTCACGTCTGCAATACGCTCGGTTGTGAGTGGGTGCGTACGCAGGAAGCTGGGAGTGCTGCCCTCGGCAAAGCGCGACCCGCGCTGCAATGTATTAAAAAAGCTGGGCATGCCACGCACATCAAAACCACCGCTGTCCAGAATCTGCAAGCCGATACGGTCAGCTTCACGCTCATGTTCACGCGTATAGTCAAGCTGGCTCTGCACACCAATTGCACTTACGGTAGTAAATGCACCTGAAGCCAGCTGCGGATTAGCACGCGCCATCAGCAGTGCCAATGCGATCCCGGCAATGTTCTTTAAGGTGTCGGTCTTCTGCGAGGCCAGCATGCGCGCCAGATGGCGCTGCGTTACGTGGCCGATTTCATGGCCCAGCACACTCGCCAGCTCAGACTCGCTATTGGCGCCCAGCATCAGGCCCGTATGCACACCGATGACGCCACCCGGCATCGCAAACGCATTGATTGACCTATCCTGCACCACGAAGAAATTGAACTTCTGCTGCTTCTCCGGGCCGTTTGCAACCAGCCTGGCACCCAGCGCCTGCAAATAATCCGTCACTTCCACATCATTCAGCACATCGTCGCTGACTGCGACTTCACGCAGGATCTGCTCGGCAATCGCCTGCTCCTGCAGCGGTGACATTACTGTTGCGGACACATCACCCAGATCCGGCAACTCGTTTGCGGACACATAAGAAACATGAAGCACTGAGGCTATCGCCAGAATAATAATTGTTAATTTTAAATTCATTGTTGCTATGATAACGTTTGTAGCCATTCAGTTCATCGAAAAATGTTTCAAAATATGACTTCCGTATACATTCACTCAGGCCTCGCACCCACATGACATCCCATCAGCAGACACTCACGCATTTTGATGCCAGCGGCCAGGCGCACATGGTTGACGTGGGCAAGAAATCCGAAACCCATCGCATTGCGATCGCCAGCGGCACCATCAGCATGCTGCCTGCAACACTTGCACTCATCCTGCAAGGCAGCAGCAAAAAAGGCGATGTGCTTGGCATCGCGCGCATTGCCGCCATCCAGGCCAGCAAAAAAACCTCCGACCTGATTCCGCTTTGCCATCCGATCGCGCTCACCCACGTCACGGTGAGCTTTGATGTTAACGAAGCCGCATCAAGCATACGATGCACGGTAACCACGGAAACCTACGGTAAAACCGGCGTAGAAATGGAAGCACTGACCGCGGTAAGCATAAGCCTGCTGACGATTTACGACATGTGCAAGGCGGCCGACCGCGGCATGATGATCAGTGACATCAGACTCATCGAGAAACACGGTGGGAAATCAGGGGATTGGTTCAGCGGCCGTTAAATCGGCAATTAACAGTTAACTATTGGCGCACACGCAATGGCGGCTATCTGCCATGCGTGACCAGATGCTCAAAATTGGAGGCCGATAGCGGCTTACTGAAATAATAACCCTGGAAATAGTGGCATCCGAATTTTTTCAGCAATTCAAACTGTTCCAGCTGCTCAACGCCTTCAGCAACGATATCGCAATGAATAGTCTTGCCCACTGCAAGTACCATCTTGATGATTGCGGCATCATTGGTATCGGTGAGCACATCGTGCACAAATGACTGGTCGATCTTGATCTGGGTAACCGGTAGTTTTTTCAGGTACACCAATGACGAGTGTCCGATGCCGAAATCATCCAGCGACACCCTGATGCCCATTTTTTTAAGCACTTTCATCTTGCTGATCACATCATCAATGTTATCAATCACAGCCGTTTCCGTGAGCTCCAACTTAAGCAGGTCAGGGTCGATGTCGGCCACCGTAATGATCTCACGCAGTTCTTTTACAAAATTGATATACAGGAACTGCTTTGCACTGATATTAACGGACAGCCTGATCTTGCCGAGTACAGGATGGGGCTCCCATGCCTTGATCTGTTCACAGGCCTGCTGCAGTACCCAGTGGCCGATTTTAATGATTTCATTATTCTTCTCGGCGATCGGTATGAATTCTGCCGGATGGATCTCCCCAAAGCGATGATGCCCCCACCGCAGCAGCACTTCCGCACCGATGACATTCTGCTCTGCGTCAACGATGCTCTGGTAATTAAGGTACAGCTCATTGCTTTTAATCGCTGAAGACAATGCGGATTCAAGGGCAAAACGCTTATCCAGCCCCTCCTGCATCAGTTCATCATAAAAACGGTAAGTATTGCGGCCCGCGGCTTTGGCCTGATACATGGCAGCATCTGCGTGGCGCAGGTGCGCCTCAAAACCACTAAGCTGCTCATCTTTGAACAATGTCACACCCAGGCTGGCGCTGGTATTGAATTCAAACAACCCCAAGTGGTAGCTGGCATTGAGCCTTTCCAGCAGCTTCTGCGCCACATCGCTTGCCTGCTGGTAGGCATGGCTGAGGTTACTGCTCAGACCCTCCAGGATCACGATAAACTCATCGCCGCTAAGCCTGGCAACCGTATCACCGGCCCGCAGTGTGATCTGGATCCTTTTCGCCACTTCCATCAGCAGCTGGTCACCTATATCATGGCCTTTGGTATCGTTCAGAGTCTTGAAATTATCCAGGTCGATAAACATCAGCGCGCTATAAGTGTTGGCGCGCTGGCTTAGCAGAATCGCATGCTGAAAACGATCCACCAGCAAACGGCGATTGGGCAATCCGGTCAGCACATCATAGTAAGCAAAATTCTCGATTTCCTGCCGTGCTTTCTTTTGCTCCGAAATATCACGGATAAACCCGGTCACCAGAGACAGGCCGTCTTCGTTCAAAGCGGTCAAAGTCAACTCAACAGGAAACTCGGTACCGTCCGAGCGCATTGCCTGGAGCTCGACACGCTGGTTAAAGAGATTCTTCTCATTGGTCTGGACAAATCGCTTGTATCCTTCTTCGTGCGATTTTCTCAACCGGGGCGGGATAATGACTTCAGACAGCGTTTTGCCGAGCGCATGCTGTTTCTGATAGCCGAACATGCGCTCTGCAGCCGGGTTGAATTCCACCAGCCTGCCGGAATTATCAATCGTTAAAATGGCGTCCAGCGCACCGTCTATCACTGAACGCAGCTTCCTTTCATTTTCACGCGAAACCTTTTCGGCAGCATTCCTGCCGGATTGCAGGGTTGAAATCAGCAGCATGGTCATGACCAGTGTGACCATGAAAGTCCACAGCGAAAACAGGCCTTCGCCAACATCCACGCTGTAAAATGTACCGTAACCCTGTGAGGTGAACCATACGGCGATCGTACACAGGCTGATCACGACGATGGAACCGCCCACCACACCAAACGCCATGGAAGCCCAGATCAGCACCGGCAAAATCAGGAATGCCGTCAGCAGGAACTGTTTATTAAGGTCATTCACCAGGTTAACAATCGCAAACTCACAGGCGGCGAAAAACAGCAGCCAGGCAAACAGCCGGAAACTCTGGGGAACATTGGCGATAAAGCTTTTTTTGCTGATATGCAGTATCAATGGCAATGCCAGCAATACGCCCACACTGTCACCCATCCACCAGATAAACCATATCCTCGATATAGCATCAGTCGTAATCTGGCCGCCGAGATAGAGGCTCAGCACGCCGCCGATTGAGGAGACCAGCATGCCCAGCAGCGAGAACAGGATCATCAGCAGGATATCGCGCTGCTTGGCGAGGCTGTGATTGAAGTGCGCTTTCCGAAGGAGATAGGCTGTCACCAGCGGTGCCAGGGTGTTGCCAGCAGCCATGCTCAGCGAAACAGCGGCGGGTAAACCCAAATAGAACTCTACAAAAGTAGCCGCCACAAAAACAGCCGGCAGGCTGACATAGCCCCAACGGATAATGGCGCCTACAGCAATGCCGGTAGGCAACCAGAGCAAGGTAACGATGGATTCTTTATAAGGCCCCATCAAACCCAGCCTGGCCGTCAGGTAATACGCCAGCGCAACCACAGTAAACCTGAACGCCAGTGATTTCAGCGTTAAAAGTTGATCTGGCGTAGGGCGGTTCTGCATCACATCACTTTGTATTGACGTCCAGTCCTGCCTGCACTAACTCAGCGGCACGCAACACCGCACGCGCTTTATTCTGGGTTTCGATCCATTCACTCTGTGGAACAGAATCGGCCACGATGCCAGCCCCTGCCTGTACGTGCAGCATATTGTTCTTGATCACACCGGTCCTGATCGCGATCGCCACATCCATATCGCCATTAAACCCCAGGTAGCCGACAGCGCCTGCATAAATGCCGCGTTTGCTTGGCTCAAGTTCATCGATGATTTCCATCGCCCGCACTTTAGGCGCACCGCTTACCGTACCGGCCGGGAAGGTTGCTTTCAGCACATCGATCGCGTCCATCCCCGGTTTAAGTTTGCCTTCGACGTTACTCACGATATGCATCACATGCGAATAACGCTCGATCATCATGTTATCAGTCACTTTTACCGAACCGGTTACCGCAACGCGCCCCACGTCATTGCGCCCCAGATCCATGAGCTGCACGTGTTCTGCACGTTCTTTAGGATCAGCCAGCAACTCTTCTGCCAGCGCGATATCCTGCTCACGTGTTTTGCCGCGCGGACGCGTACCTGCAATCGGGCGTGCCGTCACGGTGCCATTTTCAAGACGCACCAGAATCTCCGGCGATGCGCCTACCACGTGATGGTCGCCCATATCATAGTAGAACATATAGGGTGACGGGTTCAGGCTGCGCAGCACGCGATACAGCGATAAAGGAGAGGCAGAGAATGGCTGTGACATGCGCTGTGACAGCACCACCTGCATGATATCGCCATCCAGGATATACTGCTGCGCACGCTTGACCGCGGCTTTAAAGTTATCTTCACCGAACTCGGAAACGGCTTCCGTTTTATCAGTAGGCGGCGTATCCGGGATCGTCACTGCTTTTTTAAGCATTTTCAGCAAGGCATCAAGCGTAGCGTGTGCTTTTTCGTAGGCATTGGCCTCACCGGCATCGGCATACACAATGAAATAAAGTTTGCCGCTCAGGTTATCGACCACGGCAAGCTGTTCTGACACCATCAGCAGGACATCCGGGGTTTGGATCGCATCAGGCTTGCTTGTATTGGCCAGGCGTTTTTCAATATAGCGCACGGTTTCATAACCGAAATAACCGGCCAAGCCACCCGTAAACCGCGGCAAGCCTTCATAAGGCGGCGTTTTAAAGCGCGCCTGGTAAGCCTTTACGAAATCCAGCGGATTCACATCTTCGGCAGTTTCGATGACTGCACCGCCTTTAATGACCTGCACATTCCTGCCGTTTGCCACAATGCGCGTTTCTGCCGGCAAGCCGATAATCGAGTAGCGGCCAAAACGCTCACCGCCCTGTACGGATTCAAGCAAATAGGAGAAGGGCTGGTTTGCCAGCTTCAGGTATAAAGATAACGGGGTATCCAGGTCTGCAAATGTTTCCAGCACGAGCGGAATGCGGTTATAACCCTGCGCAGCAAGGCTATTGAACTCTGCCTGGTTGATTGTATTGAACATAAACTTCCTACAACTTTCTCATCATAATTTTTTTA
>Ga0208758_100220_pt1 | contig 23873 bp, 23 predicted proteins | sample LakWasM116_HOW13_2_FD_183930 | JGI IMG/M metagenome (GOLD analysis project Ga0208758, IMG submission 183930) | Freshwater sediment methanotrophic microbial communities from Lake Washington under simulated oxygen tension - Sediment Metagenome... | ecosystem: Environmental > Aquatic > Freshwater >...
GCCGGTGCCGGTGCCGGCCTCGGCCACCAGCTGCTTGTTGTGCTCAATCGCATCGGCAATTGCCAAGGCCATTTCCAGCTGCTGGGTACGCTCATGGTAGCCCTCGATCTGTGTGGCGAGAACCCCATCTTTTTCAAAAACCTGGCGGATGCTGTATTCACTCATAAGAGCGCGATTATCCCATGACTTGACACCCATCCCGCCAAAAAATAGAGATAAATTCAGAATTTACCGGCCCCTGCCGATCACCCGGCCGCGAAGCTGAAAACCCGTTTGGCACTTCGCGGCAACTTTACTATAATGTCTGCGTGATTAAATTTCCCAATACCTCCGGCCTCGTCTGCATCCTGCTCGCTATCGTCAGCACAGCCTGCGCAGCAAACCCTGCAGCACCTGCCAAAGCCGACCTGCTACTTGAACGTGAAATACAGACTTCCAGAATCGATACACAGGATATTGATGAAGCAAGCTGGCCGGAACGTGCGCGCGAGGTGCTGGTAAATGCATTAAGCCTTACCGGCGTGCGCTACCAGTATGGCGGAAAATCCCCGGAATCCGGCTTCGATTGCAGCGGCTTTGTACGCTATGTGTACCAGCAGGCAGGCAACCTGACGCTGCCGCATGGCGCCCGCGCCATCAGCCAGTTAGGCAAGACCATCCCCAAAAGCGAATTGCAGCCGGGTGACCTGGTGTTTTTCAACACATTGAGATCCACGTTCTCGCACGTAGGCATCTACCTGGGCAACAACCGCTTTATCCACTCACCAAGCAGCGGCGGTGGCGTACGTGTTGAAGACATGCAAAGCAGCTACTGGGAAAAACGCTTTAACGGCGCGCAGCGCATCGACGCATCGGTGAAAGGCAATTAAAAAAGCAGCCGTTGGGCTGCTTTTTTATTACTGTAATTATCAATATGCAGGTCAATAACCGGGGCAATACCCGGAATATTTCAATATCTGCAATATTGCATCAGCTTGCATTCATGTCAGATCACTCAGCCATGGAATTTTGCCACATCACCGGGTTTACGCAGCATTTTATCCACTTCACCTAAATGCAGTTCTTCCTGGTAGATCATTTCCCTGGCGTATTCCTCAAGCATCACGGATCCGCCCTCCACCAGCTTCAGCAATGCTTTATAGGCATTCAGCGCTACTGTTTCATGGGCTAAAGATTCGCGCAGGATATCGCCGATGTCATGGTTATGCGTTTCCAGCAGAGGGCCGATAGACAATGATGGATGGCCGCCCAGGTGGGTAATGATCTCACCGGCCTTATTCGCATGATCCAATGACTCGGTTGCCTGGCTGCGCAACCACGATACGATTGGGATGCGGTTGTAGCCAAACACCATCAATGAATAATGGGTGTACCTTACCACGCCGGCCAGCTCAAGCTCCAGAATGGTATTTAATGCGTTAATGACAGAATTATCTGTTTTATGGTCTGCTGACATATTCATGCTCCTTTATATAGGAAATTTTACAAACGAATGAACAACCCGATGGCATCTGAATAAATTACAGCTGCATAAAGTTATCCATTACAAAAACGTACGGTGACTAAAATACGGTCTTGAGTGTGATCACTCTCCGCTTCGATCACTATGCCCCAAATCCCGCTCCGGGTCGATACAATCACGTATCAGTTGCTTAACCTCTTTGGCTTCCGGAAAGCGTCCGGCAGCTTTGCGTGAAAAGATCAGCGCATCATTAAGGGTTATTTCAAAAATACCGCCGGTACCCGGTTTTAAGGCAACACTGGTTAAATCCTGCTCGAATGTTGTCAGCAACTCCTGGGCAAGCCATGCGGCACGCAGCAGCCAGCGGCATTGCGTGCAATAGGTAATTTCAACGATATTCTTACTCAATTTGTATGTCCTGACCGATATAGTTTAATATGTATCACTCAAATAATATATTCAATACTGAAACTAATCATATATTTGAAACTCTTAGAATGTGTCGAGCGCAAAACGTTTAATTGACTCACTTACAGACTGAATACAACTTCATTTGCTGGGAATAATAATACATGCAAGTACAAAACAAACATCACCGTTTTACAAAAATAGGACTGGTAGGCTCCGGCCTCGTGCTTGGCCTCATGCTGAGCCTGACTTATTCTGCTGTAGCCGAAAAAATGGTGAAACCACAGTTGCCGCTAGACGACTTGCGTGCATTTGCTGAAGTATTCGGCAAAATCAAAAGCGATTATGTAGAAACCGTTGAAGACAAAAAACTGATTTCAGAAGCCATCAGCGGCATGCTGACCGGCCTCGATCCGCACTCAACCTACCTGGATCCGGATGCATTCAAGGATATGCAAACTGCGACACAGGGTGAGTTCGGCGGCCTGGGGATTGAAGTCGGTATGGAAGACGGCCTGGTTAAAGTGGTGTCCCCGATTGAAGATTCACCGGCCTATGCAGCTGGCCTGAAAAGCGGTGACCTTGTAATCAAACTGGACGAAACCCCGGTAAAAGGCATGACCCTGAACGATGCGGTAAAACGCATGCGCGGCAAACCAGGTACCCAGATCGTGCTGACCGTTGTACGCAAGAACGAAACCAAACCCTTATTGTTCACGCTGACACGCGATGTGATTAAAAACAAAAGCGTGAAGTATAAAATGCCGGAACCTGGCTACGCTTATGTAAGAATCACCCAATTCCAGGAACGCACCGTTGAAGACCTGGCCAAAGCCATTAAAACACTGCATGCCGAAAACAAAGGCCCGTTCAAAGGCTTTGTGCTGGATTTGCGCAATGACCCGGGCGGTCTGCTTAACGGCGCCGTTGGTGTTTCCGCAGCGTTCCTGCCTAAAGGCGAGCTGGTGGTTTATACCGAAGGCCGCGCGCCTGATTCCAAAATGCAGTTGACCGCCACCCCGGAAAATTATGCCCGCGGCGGTGCTGCCAATGACTATATCCGCGACTTGCCTGAAGACCTGAAAACCGTGCCGATGGCGGTGCTTATCAACAGCGGCTCTGCTTCAGCTTCTGAGATTGTGGCCGGCGCATTGCAGGATCACAAACGTGCTGCCGTGATTGGCACACAGAGCTTCGGTAAAGGCTCCGTGCAGACCATTATGCCAATGAACAACGGCGCTGCGATCAAACTCACGACCGCACGCTACTTCACGCCTAAAGGCCGTTCTATCCAGGCAAAAGGCATTGTGCCTGATTACATCGTTGAAGACGGTACAGACCAGTCCGGCAATATTCACGAGGCTGACCTGACACGCCATTTGTCGAATCCAAAAGATGAAAAGGCCGCCGAACCGGCAAAACCTGCTGCGACGAATGCCGCCAAGGAAGCCGCCAAAGAAAAAATCAATGAGAAGAAATATGCCGAGCCACCTGCTCCAATCGAGCCGGCAAGCAAGGATGATATTCAATTCGTGCAGGCAATGAACTTGCTGAAAGGTTTGCCGGTAAAATCCGAGCCGCCAGCAAAGGCTGAAGCTGCCAAAACCAATTAATCCGTACTGAAGCATGATTAAACCGCCTTTATCAAAGGCGGTTTTTTTATATCTGTAATCCGTGCCGTCATCTGCGCCCCTATTTCAGCCATTCAGCCGCTTGAAAACGTTTATAATTCAGGCATGACCCTATCTGTTAAAGAACTCATCGTTGAAGCAGACCGCTGCGTAGCCTGCGGTTTATGCCTGCCGCATTGCCCGACCTACCGGAAGACAGGGTCGGAAGCAGACTCGCCGCGTGGCCGCATACAGCTTATGCGTGCGGTGGCACAGGAAATACTGCCCGCTAACGACCGCTTCAAGGAACACATAGACTTATGTTTAAGCTGCCGCAGCTGCGAATCAGCCTGCCCGAACAGCGTTAATTACGGCGCCCTGGTTGATACCACGCGCACGCTTTACGTGAAGAAACCAGGCTTAACCATGCAGCTCGCAAAGCCATTCATACGCTCGCGCCTGCTTGCCAGCCTCATCATCTGGCCGCTCTGGCTATTGCAGCAGCTCAAGCTCAGGCCATTGCTGCAGCGGCTGTTGCCAACCGCAAAATTACTGCCGGAAATAGAAAAGCCCATCAGCTGGAAAATGCTGTATAGCGCAACAGCACCGCGTAAAGGCGCTGTCAGCCTGTTTTTAGGCTGCGCCGGCAGCGCGCTGGACAGCCAGACACTCAGCGCCAGCATCCATGTGCTGAACCGGCTGGGGTTCGATGTACACGTTCCGGCAGGCCAGACCTGCTGCGGCAGTATCGCCAGGCAGGCAGGTGACGGTGAAGAAGCCGGCAGGCTGACTGCTGCAAACAGCGGCAGCTTTGACACAAACCTGCCCATCCTGACCACTGCCAGCGGCTGCGGTGCCGGATTGAAAGATTACCTGCCGTCACACAAAGTGCATGACATCAGCACTTTTTTACTGGCATGCGACTGGTCAGATGCCAGGATCACGCCGTTAAAACAGCGTATCTTCGTGCAGGATCCCTGCACACTGCGCAATGTTTTCAAAGGCCAGCAGGCCGTTTACGGCTTACTCAAAAAAATACCGGATGCCGATATTCAGGCACTGCCCGGCAATAGCCAATGCTGCGGCGGCGCAGGTGCTTACGCCCTTAACCAGCCTCAAATGGCTGATACCCTTCTCAACGACAAGCTGGAGGCAATCGCAGTCAGTGATGCAGCAATCCTGGCCACATCCAATATCGGCTGCAGCCTGCATATTGCCAAGGGCTTGCGCGAAAAGAACCTGGCTGTCAGCATCATGCACCCAATACAAATTATTGCCGCCCAGATGGGATTCACCGGCAATATTTAGGCGTAAAATATCAACATGAGACATTCAACCTTAGACAAACTCATTACCGAATTCGATACCGGCCTGCGCACACTGCTCGCCAAGCCGCACAGCCAGCGTGCGCACCCGGATGAGGGGGTGGCTGAAGCCCAACTTACGGATGCCGAAAAAAGACATGCCAGTGCGCTGATGCGCATCAACCATACCGGCGAAGTCTGCGCACAGGCTTTGTATAGCGGGCAGGCCATCACCGCCCGCGATGCGGCAACCAGCCAAACCATGCAGCAGGCTGCCCGTGAAGAAACCGAACACCTGGCGTGGTGTAAAAGCCGTATCCATGAACTGGGCGGGCGTACCAGCGTGCTGAACCCGCTGTTCTACGCCGGTTCTTTTGCAATCGGCACCGTTGCCGGTGCGCTCGGCGACAAATGGAGCCTGGGGTTTCTGGAAGAAACCGAAAAACAGGTAGGTGAGCACCTGACCAGCCATCTTACCCAACTGCCGGAGGCCGATGAAAAATCGCGCAGCATTGTTGAACAAATGCGCATAGATGAAGCCAAACATGCCAATGATGCAAAACTGCACGGCGCCGCGCCATTGCCCGCGCCGGTCAAGTTCTGCATGAAGCAGATGTCTAAACTGATGACGGCTTCCACCTATCATTTTTAATAGATGAATGACCAACGCATATGACCATGCGTCCATATAACTAATTGAGGTAACAATCAAAATGCAAAAATTCAGCGATGTACTATTAACACTGGACGATGCCTCGCATGTAGAGCGTATTGAACTTTATAAAAAAGACGGCAGCCTGGAAGGTGTGATTGAAAACAAACCCGGCAGCCTGGGCTCATTAAAAGTCTATAGCCATCTTGCGCGCATGTATGGTGAAATTTCCATGGATGCTGCCGTAGAAGGCTTGAGCCTGTATGCGGAACATACGGAAGATGCGGAAAACTGTCCGGGGAAACACCCTAACGTAGACCGCCTGTTGAACATTCTTGAAGATGAACAGCCGCTGGCCGTGAAACTGATTGAAAGCAAATCCTGATTCAGCAGCAGGAAATTACAGCAGTAGCATCATCTCAAACCGGCAAACACCAATCCAGGATCTGAATCTGCGCAGCTAGCTTGAGATGAAATAAGCGATATTTTAAACGTCTAAAGTCAGTGGTTTTATTTCAAAATCGTGGGTAATTTCTACACTTTTACTCAGCATAATCGAAGCCGAGCAGTATTTTTCAGCCGATAATTTAACCGCGCGCTCTACTTGCGCCGGGTTCAGGTCATTCCCCGTCACGACAAAGTGCACATGGATTTTGGTGAATACTTTCGGTATTTCATCGGCACGCTCAGCCTCAATCTCGGCTACGCAGTCCACGATAGGCTGGCGGCCTTTTTTAAGTATGGCAACCACATCAAACGAGGTGCAGGCACCCATGCCGATCAGCAGCATTTCCATTGGACGCATGCCGATATTGCGGCCGCCGCTTTCAGGCGCGCCATCCAGCACAACTGCGTGCCCGGTTTCAGACTCACCGACAAAGCTGACGCCATCGATCCATTTAACTCTTACGTGCATAAAACTCTCCTAAAAGTGTCATCCTTCACCCGCTGAGGGCTTCACCATCAATAAGCAGCACAACCCGCAACTTATTCAAGCCCAGGCTACGCCGCATGACGGCCAGAATTACATGCTTATTTTACGTTCAGTAATTCAACATCAAAAATAAGGTTGGCATTTGGAGGAATCGCACCGCCTGCGCCACGTGCGCCGTAACCCATTTCTGATGGGATGATCAGTGTACGTTTACCGCCGATTTTCATACCGGCAAAGCCTTCATCCCAACCCTGAATCACCTGGCCGCCGCCTAGGAAAAAATTGAACGGCTGGCCACGGTCCAGGCTGCTGTCAAATTTTTTGCCTTTGCCATCTTTGGCTGCCGGGTCGTATAACCAGCCAGTGTAATGCACGGTGACATTAAAACCGGGTTCGGCTTCGCGTCCGGTGCCTACCTGGGTGTCGATTTTCTGTAATTCTGTAATGTTTCCGGACATCGCTGCGGTTTCCTTTGCTGTGGTTTTTTCTGCGTTCGCCGGATTGGATTCAGCCTGGCATGCGCCCAAACCCAACAAACAAACACCTGCTAATAATGTATTGAATAGTTTCATGTTTAACCCTAAATGAAGCATTTAAAAGTAAGCCGTAATCATACTGTAAAAACAGGCGTATTTAACGCAATTACATGATTTTAAGGCTGCTGCTGCACCCACTCTATCAGTGCATCCTGCGCATTCCTGCTGGCACCGGCTCTGGCATGGTTGACCAGCATCACCAGTACATGACGGTGGCCATTCGCATCCAGCACATAGCCGGCAATCGCGCTGACACCGTTGATCGAGCCGGTTTTCAGATGCGCACGGCCATCCGACTGGCTGCCCTTCAGGCGCTGCTTGATGGTGCCATCCAGCGCAAGTATCGGCAGTGAAGCCATCATTTCCGGCATGACCGGGCTGTTGTAAGCACGCACCAGCAACTGCCCCAGATGTTCTGCGCTGATCCGTTCCACCCGCGACAGGCCTGAGCCGTTTTCAATGACCAATTCATCGAATTTCAACCCGTTCGCTGTCAGCCAAGCCTGAATCGCCGCTGCACCTTTAGCCTCTGTGGCAGGCGCGCCCGCCTTTTCGGCAGCAATCGTTAACAGCAGCTGCCGCGCCATGACATTATTGCTCCATTTGTTGATGTCGCGCACAACACTGCCCAATGGCTCGGATTGCTGCTCCAGCAGCTTGATGGCGCCTTGCGGTGTTGCCTGCAGTTTCAGCTTGCCGTTGAATTCACCGCCCAGTTCACGCCACAGTTTCCTGAAAGTAAAAAACGCATATTGCTCATCGTCAAACAAGCTCAGTTCCAGATAGCGCTCACCGCAATCTGCGGCATAACTGCCGCTGAAGGTGACCACGGCTTTATCGTCGCCGGGCTGCACATCGTAAGCCATACGGCTGCGCCAGTCTCCGCAGGTGCCTGCTGCCCGTTTCAGCTTGTTCACGATCAGCACTTCAGGCAATTCGAATTCCTGATTGATAGTCACGCCTTCATCACCTGCGGCAAATTTAAAGCTGGTATTGCGGCCATTCACCAGAAAGGCACTGGGCTGGGCATTATAAGCACGCCATTTTTCACTATCAAAACCGGTGCTATTGGCCGCAGCGGCAAAATAGCTTTTATCGATGATCAGGTCACCGCTGATTTTTTTTACGCCAGCCTGTCGCAGGCTGATCAGGAGCCGCCAGAAATCCTGCGCCTTGAAGCCGGGGTCGCCATAGCCCCTGATAACCAGGTTGCCCTGCAATACCCAATTGGCAAGGCTGCCGTCGCGATACACTTCGGTTTTCCAGCGGTAGGCGGGCGTGAGCAGATCCAGCGCGGCATTGGTAGTGACGATCTTCATGACCGATGCCGGATTCATGGCCTGCGCTGCGTTGTGTTCCAGAACCGGTGCCTTGTCGGCCACGGCCTGCACATAGACCGCAACACTCTGCTGCGGTACACCTTCTTTTTTCAAAGCCTCAGCTACAGTTTGCGGCAGCGCCGCCTCCGCACTGAAGCCGGCAAAACCGAGGCTGGCAAACAAGACGCACCCTAATAACACCTGCAGCATGCGCACGGTCACTGTACCGCCTTCGCTACGTCATAGCTTACCTTCACCATCAAGTCGATTTCAGGTTCGGTAATGGTGTAAGGCGGCATGAAATACACGGTATTGCCTATAGGCCGCAGCAGCAGCGATTGTGCAATCGCAGCCTGGTAACACTGTTTTGAAAACTGCGGGTTAGCCGTCTGTACATCAAAAGCGAAAATCATGCCTTGATGGCGCAAATGCTCAACAGGCAAGTCAGTAAGCACTTGCATCTTCTCAACAATACGGGCTGAAATTTCCCTGTTTTTACGTACAACGTCATCCGTTTCGAATATCGCCAAAGTTGCCAGTGCAGCGCTGCATGCCAGTGGGTTGCCGGTGTAACTATGGCTGTGCAGAAAGCCTTTTACGGTCGCGTCGTGATAGAACGCGCGGTAGATTTCATCGGTCGTCAGCACCGCAGATAACGGCAGATAGCCACCGGTGATGCCTTTGGATAAACAGATAAAATCCGGCCTGATATTGCCCTGCTCGCACGCGAACATAGTGCCGGTGCGGCCAAAGCCCACCGCAATTTCATCAGCGATCAGATGCACCTCATATTGGCTGCATATCTCGCGCACCCTGGCCAGATAAACCGGGTGGTACATGCCCATGCCGGCGGCACACTGTACCAAAGGCTCAATAATAAATGCCGCGAGTTCGGCATGATGTTCTGCAAGATACACCTCAAATGCTGCGGCACAGCGCAAGGCGAAATCCTCTGCACTTTCACCAGCCTCGGCCAGCCTGAAATCGGGGCTGGGCACCTGTGCCGACTGTATCAGCAGCGGCGCATAGGTATCTTTAAAAATCGCCACATCGGTCACCCCGAGCGAGCCCATCGTCTCGCCATGGTAACTATTCTGCAGGCTGATAAACCTGGTCTTGCCGGTTTTACCGGTATTGCGCCAGTAATGAAAACTCATCTTGAGCGCGATCTCGGTTGCGCTTGCGCCATCCGAGGCATAGAACGCATGCCCTAAACCTGTAAGCCCTGCCAGCTTCTCCGATAACGTCACCACAGGCTCATGCGTGAACCCAGCCAGCATCACATGTTCCAGGGTATCCAGCTGCTGCTTGATGGCATCTTTGATACGCGGGTTGTTGTGTCCGAACAGATTAACCCACCACGAACTCACTGCATCCAGGTATTTTTTACCGTCCGCATCATACAGCCACACACCATCACCACGCTGAATCGGAATCAGCGGATAAGTTTCATGCTGTTTCATTTGTGTGCAGGGATGCCAGACAGAACGCAGGCTGCGACTTAAAATATCTTGATTGCTCATGGCTAAATTGTACGATGTTTTCGGCACCTGATTAAATGAAATATCGTCATAAGCCCTTGTTTAGTCTAAAATTCAGTCTTACGTAATTTCCACGCAACATTCTCATGCAAAAAACTCGCCGCCACCTTGAACTGCTAGCTCCTGCAAAAAACGCGGATTTCGGCATCGAAGCCATTAATCATGGCGCTGATGCTGTCTATATCGGCGGCCCCGCATTCGGTGCGCGCGCCAAAGCGCCAAACACCGTAGCGGACATTGAGCGCCTGGTGAAGCACGCACACCGCTACCATGCGGAAGTGTATGTAGCCCTCAATACCATTTTTCATGATAACGAACTGGAAGGCGTGCGCGAACTGGTGCATCAGCTCTATGACATAGGCACCGATGCCTTGATCGTGCAGGACATGGGGCTGCTGGAAATGGACCTGCCGCCGATACAGCTGCATGCCAGCACACAGACCGACATCCGCACCGTTGATAAAGCCGTGTTTTTAGACCAGGTGGGCTTCTCGCAGCTGGTGCTGGCGCGCGAACTGGATTTGAATACGATTAAAAAAATCGCCGATGCCACCACCTGTAATTTAGAATATTTTATCCATGGCGCCCTGTGTGTGGCGTTCAGCGGACAATGCTACATCAGCCACGCACATACCGGCCGTAGTGCGAACCGCGGTGAATGCTCGCAGGAATGCCGCCTGCCGTTCACGCTGGAAGACCAGAAAGGCCGCATTATCGGCAAAGACAAACATTTCCTTTCCATGAAAGACAATGACCAGAGCGCCAACCTGCGCGCCCTGATCGAGGCTGGCGTCAGCTCCTTTAAGATTGAAGGCCGCTATAAAGATTTATCCTATGTGAAAAACGCCACCGCGCACTACCGCCAGCTGCTGGACGAAATCATGGAAGATCTGCCGGAACTGGCAAAGTCATCCTCGGGCAAATGCACATACACATTTACCCCACAGCCGGAGAAAACCTTTAACCGCAGTGCCACAGACTACTTCGCCAATGGCCGTCAAGCGGACATCGGCGCCTTCGACACGCCTAAGTTTTCCGGTGAAGAACTGGGCAAGGTGAGCAAGGTCGGCACCAATTACTTTGAAGTGGAAACCGGTGTCGAACTGCATAACGGCGATGGTGTATGCTTTTTTGATGTCCACAAAGAGCTGGTAGGCCTGCGTATCAACACGGTAGAAGGCAAACGCCTGTACCCGAATGAAATGCCGCAGGATATGCGCCGCGGCATGACCGTATTCAGGAACCGCGACCATGCCTTTATGCGCCTGCTGGAGAAAGACTCGGCCCAGCGCAGGATCCCCGTGGACATCCACTTTTGCGAAACCACTGACGGTTTTGCACTGACCGTCACCGATGACGGCGGTTTCAGCGCTACGGCTACCTGCAAAACCGAAAAGCAGCCCGCACAGCACATGGAAAAAGCCGAAAGCAGCCTGCGTGAGAACCTGAACAAACTGGGCAGCACGGACTTTGCCGCCAGGTCTATCTCACTGCAAACCAGCCAACCCTGGTTTATTCCGGCCTCTATCATCAACAACCTGCGCCGCGATGCCATCGAACAGCTGACAGCAACACGCGTGCTGGGCTATGAGCGCCCTGCACGTCGCGCGGCAGCAGAACCACCCGCGATCTACCCTGAAGATACGCTGACATACCTTGCCAACGTCTACAACCAGAAGGCACGCGCTTTTTACCGGAAACATGGCGTCAAGCTGATTGCCGCGGCCTATGAAGCCAATAAGGAGCTGGACGAAGTGCCGCTCATGATCACTAAGCACTGCCTGCGCTTCAGCCACGGCCTGTGCCCCAAGGAAGCAAAAGGGGTCATCGGCGTACAGGGTACGGTAACGGCAGAGCCGATGACGCTGATTAACGGCAATGACCGCTTCACCCTGAAATTCGACTGCAAGCCCTGCGAGATGCATGTGATGGGCAAGATACGCAAGCCGGTGCTGCAGCTGGCACAGCCGCAGCCGGTTCACTTTCACGCCCGACGACCTTAACCTGCCAATGTACCGGGACTGAATATATGGACATACTGCACCTTTTCACCAGTCTCGATACCCAGCTGGGCAGCGTGATTGCAACCCATGGCAAACTGATTTACATCATTCTGTTCGCGATCGTATTCAGTGAAATTGGCTTGCTGCCCCTGTTCTTCCTGCCCGGGGACCCGCTGATTTTCATCACCGGCTCTTTCTGCAAGCTAGGCTCGCTTGCGCTGCCGGCCATGATGGCAACGCTCATCATCGCCGCTTTCTTCGGCAACCTGGTCAGCTACAGAATCGGCATCGCCATCGGTGAAAATATCGACGCGCACCAATACCGCTGGATCAACCAGAAAGCCCTGGAACGCAGCCGTGCCTTTTATCGCAAACACGGCCGTGCCTCCTTGTTTCTATCCCCGTTCATTGCAGTGGTGCGCACCTTTGCGCCATTTCTGGCTGGAGTCAGCAGGATGCCGTTCGGCCAATACATGATTGCCGCCAATATCGGCAGTAGCTTCTGGATAATGTCACTGATGCTGGCTGGCTATTTCTTCGGCGAGATTGCATTCGTGCGTCAGCACATGGCAAGCATCGTGCTGTCCGGGCTGGCAATTGGTCTGGCTTGCATTATTGTTGGTGCGAGCCTTTCGGGCAAAAAACAAAAGCCTTAAGGTAATGCTCATTATTCATAAAGCCGTCATTGCGAGCGAAGCGCGCAATGACGATTTAATCAGCATTTCCTTTACCGAGTCAGGGTGCCGGATTCATCATCGTCAGGTGCAGATGCTCGATTTCCTGCACCAGTGCAGGTGTAAGGCGGGTCTGCCAGGCATCGATATTCTGTTTCAACTGCGCCATTGTCGTGGCGCCGATAATCGTGCTGCTCACAAACCAGCGATGGTAAACAAAACTCAGCGCCAATTGCACCGGCGTCAGGCCATGCGCCCTGGCGAGTTTAGCGTAAGCAGCACTCGCCGGAATAACCCCCGGTTTTTTATAGCGCTGCGCATACCCCAGAAACATGGTGACACGGCCTCTGGTTTCAGGGTTATCAATGTACTTACCGCTGAGGTGGCCGAACGCTAACGGCGAATAAGCGAGCAAGCCGACATTCTCGCGGTATAACACTTCAGACATGCCGAACTCCATGCCGCGGTTAATCAGGTTATAGCAGTTCTGCACAGTAGCCACGCGCGGCAGGTTATATTCATTGGCTATACGTAAAAACTCCATCAAGCCCCATGGCTGCTCATTGGACAAACCAATTGCACGCACCTTGCCCTCGGCGATCAGCTCCGCCAATGTTTCAAGCTGATTACGGATGCTCACCCACTGCATCTGCCTGCCGTTGGCATCCAGTTCCTGCGTCGGGTCAAACTGGTATTGCCCGAACATCGGCACATTGCGCTCCGGCCAATGCAGCTGGTATACATCAATATAATCCGTCTGCAGGCGCCTGAGCGAACCTTCAATCGCAGCCCGAATATTGGCACGGTCCAGTGACGGCGGCCCGCCGCGTATCCAGTCCATACCGCGCCGCGGCCCGGCAGCTTTACTCCCCAGGATGATTTTGTCTCGCGGCTGCTTTTTAAGCCAGGTACCGACCATGGTTTCGGTACGCGTATAGGTTTCGGCCTTAGGCGGCACCGGGTACATCTCTGCAGTATCGATAAAATTAATGCCTTGTGCCATCGCATAATCCAATTGCGCATGGGCTTCAGCTTCCGTGTTCTGGTCGCCATACGTCATGGTGCCTAAACATATTTTGGAAACTGTCAGGCCAGAATTGCCAAGCTGGGTATATTCCATCAATGTAAAACCTTATTAGTCACTGCAAGCTCATCAACAGCCTCTGCATTCAGTACAGGCTGCGCTATGGTTTTTTCGCCAAAGCTCCAGCCGGACTCCCTCACGGAAAGCTGTAGCATGCTGCATAGCGCCAGGATCAGCGCGGGCGGCAGGTTCATGCCTACCGCCACACCTTCCAGGCATAACACCTCCAGGTGCTTGATCGCATCACCGGACAGTTTCAGCTCAATTGCCAGCAAGGCGCTATCGTTGCGAATCCCTTTGCGGGGCTGGTACTTGGTGGCGAAATCCATCTTACTGAGGGATTCCGTCACCTGCGCCTCCTGCCTGAACTGCGCAACTGCCGCGGCGGGCGCCACATCAGGCTGGATAGAACCAGCGGTCGGCAAGTTCACTTCGCCATTTAACAATTGCCACATCTGCCTGGCGACACGGTAAGTAAGCCACAATAGCAATTCGGTATCATCACTCAACCCGACACGCAGCAGCAGGCGATCCTGCTGTGCATTGTATCCAAGGTTAAGCTGCTGAATCACAGCATCGGGCTTTGGGGCTTCTGGCGCTACAGGATCAGTCAAAACATAATTTCCGTAAATTTTTTGTGGATGGCTCTTGAAAACTAAAGTTTGAACACAACATTAGCAATCAAAGTGCATGAGTGCTAAAATCACGCACTATAAATTAACACCAATTTTAAGCATAACTTAAGGAGAAATCTAATGAAAATTCGTCCATTACATGATCGCGTGATTGTAAAACGCTCAGAAGAAGAACGTACAACCGCATCTGGCATCGTAATCCCAGATTCTGCTACCGAAAAACCAGATCAAGGCGTTGTGATCGCTGTTGGTAACGGCAAAAAAGATGATAGCGGCAAAGCTATTGCTCTGGACGTTAAAGTTGGTGACAAAGTGCTGTTCGGCAAATATGCAGGCCAAACCGTTAAAGTGGACGGCGAAGAGTTTCTGGTAATGCGCGAAGAAGACATCATGGGCATCGTAGAATAATTTGGCGAAACATAAGTTTTAAACTGTGGTAGCGCGCTACCTCGCCACACCAAACATTTAGAGATATAGAGTTTTTTAGGAGAATTTAATTATGGCAGCTAAAGACGTAAGATTCGGTGATGAAGTCCGTCAAAAAATGACCAATGGCGTGAACATTCTCGCCAACGCAGTTAAGGTAACTTTAGGCCCTAAAGGCCGCAACGTAGTTTTAGAGCGCTCTTTCGGCGCACCTACCATCACTAAAGATGGCGTATCAGTCGCTAAAGAAATCGAACTGAAAGACAAATTCGAAAACATGGGCGCACAGATGGTGAAAGAAGTGGCTTCTAAAACTTCAGACATCGCCGGTGACGGTACAACGACCGCTACAGTATTGGCACAAGCCATCATCCGCGAAGGCATGAAATCAGTGGCTGCCGGCATGAACCCAATGGATCTGAAACGCGGTATCGACAAAGCTGTTGCAGCCGCAATCGCTGACCTGAAAACACAATCAAAACCATGTGCTACCAGCAAGGAAATCGCACAGGTTGGTTCTATTTCAGCTAACTCTGACAGCTCTATCGGCCAGATCATTGCTGATGCAATGGACAAAGTAGGTAAAGAAGGCGTGATCACCGTTGAAGACGGCTCAGGCCTGGAAAGCGAACTGGACGTAGTTGAAGGTATGCAGTTTGACCGTGGCTACCTGTCACCATACTTCATCAACAACCAAGAGCGCCAGATCGCCTTGATGGACAACCCGTTCGTGTTGCTGCATGACAAAAAAATCTCAAACATCCGCGACTTGCTGCCAACATTGGAGCAAGTTGCTAAAGCTGGCCGCCCACTGCTGATCATCGCAGAAGAAGTCGATGGCGAAGCATTGGCAACCCTGGTTGTGAACAACATCCGCGGCATCCTGAAAACTGTTGCGGTTAAAGCGCCAGGTTTCGGTGACCGTCGTAAAGCCATGCTGGAAGATATCGCTATCCTGACTGGCGGTACCGTGATTGCTGAAGAAGTTGGCCTGAAGCTGGAAAACGTTACATTAGACAACCTGGGGCAGGCAAAACGCATTGAAGTTGGTAAAGAAAACACCATCATCATCGACGGCCACGGTGTTGAAGCTACTATCAAAGCACGTATCACACAAATCAAAACCCAGATCGAAGAAGCAAGCAGCGACTACGACCGCGAAAAACTGCAAGAACGTGTGGCTAAATTAGCTGGCGGCGTTGCTGTGATCAAGGTTGGTGCTACCACTGAAATCGAAATGAAAGAGAAAAAAGCCCGCGTTGAAGATGCTCTGCACGCAACACGCGCAGCAGTTGAAGAAGGTATCGTTGCCGGCGGTGGCGTTGCATTGATCCGCGCACGTCAGGCTATCGCCAAAGTGAAAGGCGACAACCATGACCAGGACGCTGGCGTGAAAATCGTATTGCGCGCTGTTGAAGAGCCATTACGCCAGATCGTACAAAACGCAGGTGTTGAGCCTTCAGTCGTTGTGAACAACGTAGCGGCTGGCACAGGTAACTACGGTTACAACGCAGCTAACGAAACTTATGGCGACATGGTTGAAATGGGTGTACTGGATCCAACTAAAGTTACACGTTCAGCATTGCAAAATGCAGCTTCTGTCGCTGGCTTGATGCTGACTACTGACTGCATGGTTGCAGAATTGCCGAAAGATGACGCACCAGCAATGCCGGATATGGGTGGGATGGGCGGCATGGGCGGCATGATGTAGCCTTTTGTTTAATTACATCATTTGCCGCACATTTAAACATAAAGTACGGCATGATGTAATTTTGCATTGAAGCAGTTCAGTGATACTGCGTTGCGCAAGCCTTGCCATACTGATTTGTATTGTCTTCGGCTTGCGCGCCTTGTCTCACTTTCCTGCTTAACGCAAAATGCCCTAACCTGCATCGCAAAAAACAAAACCCGCTGTGGCGGGTTTTGTTTTATCTCAAGTTTTTTTATATAGCGCCCTCCATCACACTTACGGTTTATGCTACGCGCATCAGCCCTCAAACTACGAAAGAACACTATGACAACTGCATTAGATACCTTAACCCAACGCTTAAGTTATATCGTTGGTGAAAACATGGCGCATCAGCTTAAAAATGATGCATTGGAACTTGACCCTGCCGCTGTCGCACTGGCAGTGAGCGATGTCATGGCAGGCAATCCATCACGCCTGACCGATGCGGAAAAAAGAAGCACGGTTGAACAAGTGCAGAAAGAAAGCCAGGAAAAACAGATGGCAGCACATGCCGAACAGTCTGCAAAAAACCAGGCTGAAGGCGCAGCCTATCTGGCAGAAAACAGCAAAAAAGAAGGCGTTATCACTACCGATAGCGGCCTGCAATATAAATCACTGACCGCTGGTGACGGTGCGAAACCAGGCACCAGTGACCGCGTAAAAGTGCATTACCGCGGCACCCTGATTGACGGCACGGTATTTGACAGCTCTTATGACCGCGGTGAGCCTATCGTTTTCCCAGTGACAGGCGTGATTGCGGGCTGGGTTGAAGGTTTGCAGTTAATGCAGGTTGGCAGTAAATTTGAGCTGACCATTCCATCGAATTTAGCCTACGGCGCAAACGGCAGCGGCCCGGTGATTGGCCCGGATGCAACACTGGTATTTGAAGTTGAATTACTGGCGATCGAATAAGAACCAAGCAAGATGCGGACAGACAGATTGTCCACACTGCTTTACTTGAAATTAATTTTTAATAAATTAATTTACTAAAAACTAAAAAGCCTCGCAGTTGCGAGGCTTTTTAGTTTGCAAAAATCACTTAACCAAACCGGTATGAAGCCATCACGACCTCAAACACGGTGTCAATAAAAATACGCTGGCCTGCATCTTCACCGGCAGCACCCGCTGCCACCATCAACGGGATCAGATGATCTTCGCGCGGATGCACCAACCGGGCGAACGGTGCCTGTTCCCAACTGACCAGTGCCTGATTACGCGACTGCGGCTGGCTGCTGGATATGGCTTCAAACAGATACTGCTCGAATTGTGCGGATGGCTCTAAAGATGCCGGCCGGCCAAAGCCGCGCATATTATGGTAAGTCAGTCCGCTGCCGACTATCAGCACGCCTTCATCACGCAGGGGCGCCAGCGCCTCACCCAGCTGGATATGCTCCTGCGCGTCATAGCTGGATTTCATGGATAACAGCACCACAGGCACATCGGCCTCCGGGTACATCAGCATCATCGGCACAAAAACGCCATGATCAAAACCGCGCTCCGGGTCTTCATCGCTGTCTATACCGGCAAGTGCCAGCAAATCGCGCACCCTTTGCGCAAGCTCAGGGCTACCGGGAGCCGGATACTGCACATGATAGGTATGCTCGGGAAAGCCATAATAATCATATTCCATACGCGGATGTGCAGCGGTAGACACCGTAAACTGCGGCGCCTCCCAATGCCCGGTAATCACCAGAATCGCTTTGGGTTTAACCGGCAATGTCGAGGGCAGCTTCGTTAATTCCGCAGCCGTCACTGCAAAACGCTGGCGCATATCTTCAATATAAGGCCAGGGGCCGCCGCCATGGGAGATAAAAAAAGTGGGAAGTCTGCTATTTTTCATCAGTTGTAAGTTACACCTAAACGTAATGACTTCAAACAGTTATAAAAAAATTTACAATTAAATTACAAAGTGTTTACAAATTTCACAATTTACGTTTATACTTACGCTCAATTCAAGATCTCGCAAAAAGCGGGCAAAAAAAGACCCCGATTAAGGGGAAGAAATCGGGGTCGGAAACGCCTCATCGTCTAAGGCTTCCGCTCAGGGAGGAAAGAAGCGGAACGGTAATTCGCATTACCTGACACTACGACTGACCAGAAACTGGTTTAGTTCTGCATTTTTACAATTTATTACAAAATTCCATTCGCGACAAAATCACTGCCTCGGCAATACCCGCATACAACGGCGGCAATCTGAGCTTACGTTTCTGAACTTCCGTCAACGCCTGCTTTTATCTGCCTTACCTGAAACTACAGCAAAATAACTACAGCAAAATCAGGCTTGGTTACTCATGTTAGAATGCAGCTTATGAATAGCCAAAGCCCTCACCCACAAAACTCTACCCACCACTCAACCCAGCAAGGTACAAGCCAAGGCTCAACTCAAGATCCGCTCCTGGCCGGTCTCAATAACAAACAGCTTGAGGCCGTCACGCTGCCGCAGCAATCGGCCTTGATCCTGGCTGGTGCCGGCAGCGGTAAAACCCGTGTACTCACTGCGCGCATCGCCTGGCTGATTCAAACCGGGCAGGTTTCGCCGACCGGCCTGCTGGCAGTTACTTTCACCAACAAAGCCGCAAAAGAGATGCTCACCCGCATCACAGCATCACTGCCGATCAACACGCGCGGCATGTGGGTGGGAACATTCCACGGGCTGTGCAATCGCCTGCTGCGCGCGCATCACCGCGAAGCCGGGCTGCCGGCAAGTTTCCAGATTTTAGACATTGCAGATCAGCTGTCCGTCATCAAGCGCCTGATGAAACAGCTGAATGTGGATGATGAGAAGTTTCCGCCCAAGCAGGTGCAGAATTTCATCAACGGCTGTAAAGATGAAGGCTTGCGCGCGCATGCCGTGGATGCCTATGACCCGCACACGCAAAAGCTGCGCGAGATTTTTGAAGAATACGACAAGCAATGCCAGCGCGATGGCGTTGCCGACTTTGCGGAGCTGCTGCTGCGCTGCTACGAGCTGCTGGAGCGTGATACCAATATCCGCCAGCATTACCAGAATCGCTTCCGGTATATATTGGTGGATGAGTTTCAGGATACCAACCGCCTACAATACCAGTGGCTGAAACTGCTGGCCGGCAAAGACAATTGCATGTTTGCCGTGGGTGATGACGATCAGTCCATCTATGGTTTCCGCGGTGCGCGTGTCGGCAATATGCGTGACTTTGAAACGGATTTTCACATAGAACATATAGTAAAGCTGGAAGAAAACTACCGCTCGCACAGCAATATACTGAATGCTGCCAACGCAATTATTTCGCACAATAAAAATCGCCTGGGCAAGAACCTGTGGACATCGGCCGGCGCCGGTGAGCCGATCCGCGTTTACCAGGCTTATAACGATAATGACGAAGCGCAGTTCATCGTCGATGAAATCAAGATGCTGCACGCGGAAGGCACCGAACTTGGTGACATCGCCCTGCTCTACCGTTCAAATGCACAGTCACGTATTCTGGAGCATGCGTTTTTCTCAGCCAACCTGCCTTACCGCGTATACGGTGGCCTGCGCTTCTTCGAGCGGGCTGAAATCAAGCATGCACTGGCTTACATGCGCCTGATCGCCAATGCCAACGATGACACGGCTCTGCTGCGCGTGATTAACTTCCCGGCACGCGGTATCGGCGCACGCGGACTGGAACAATTGCAGGAATCCGCCCGTGCCGAAAATTGCAGCCTGTGGCAGGCTGCAATCAATAAAGTTGGCAACGGCAAACCGGGGGCTAAAGGCATTGAAGGATTTGTTGCACTGATCCGGCAGATGGTGGATGAAGCCTATGGCATCACACTGGCAGAACTCACCGAGCTGGCAACCACACTATCCGGGCTGAAAGCGCACTACCAGAATGAAAAAGAAGGCGAAGACCGTATTGCCAACCTGGAAGAGCTGGTGACCGCAGCGGTCGCTTTCACCAGGCAGGATTTCGGCAACCACAACAATGTAGACGGCGAAACCGAGCAAGACCTACTGACGCAGTTCCTGAGCCATGCCAGCCTCGAAGCCGGCGAACATCAGGCCGATGTCGGCCGTGAAGCCCTGCAGCTGATGACAGTGCATGCATCCAAAGGCCTGGAATTCAAAGCCGTATTCATCAGCGGTATGGAAGAAGGTTTATTTCCACATGAGCAAAGCACCTTTGAAGCCAACGGCCTGGAAGAAGAACGCCGCCTGATGTATGTAGCTGTGACCCGCGCCAGACAGCGCCTGTACATCAGCCACGCACAAAGCCGCATGCTGCACGGACAGGTGCGCTACGGCATTCCGTCACGTTTTCTGGACGAGATTCCGGATGAACTGCTTAAGCACCTGAACAGCAAGCCGGTTGTAAAATCAGGCAGCAACCGTGATTACAGCGAACTGCCGGCCATGATGAGCAAACAGCAGAGCAGCACCCAGAAAAACGCCATGCCGTGGAAGATCGGCCAGCAGGTAGCGCATAACAAATTCGGCAATGGTGTGGTAGTAAGCTACGAAGGCAACGCCAACGATATGCGCGTACAGGTGAATTTCGGACGCGAAGGTTTGAAATGGCTGGCGCTGGAATTTGCAAAACTGACGCCGATTTGAGTGCGGCCTGATTGAGCTGCGGATATTTGCACAATCAAAACAAAAGCTAATCAGCCACAGATGTGCGCAGATTTACGCGGATAAAACCAAACTCTTTTTAACCGCTGATTAACGCCGAAATACGCGGTTAAAATTTTTCCGCGTCATCGCGAGCCGCAGGCGTGGCGATCCAGAAATTGAAGCGATCAGTTTTAAAACCTTTAGATCGCCACGCCTATCGGCTCGCGATGACGACTTGAATTTCATGCACGCATTTTATCTGTGTGCATCGGGGGCTAATCATTAAGTTTAACTCTTAACCTCAATACCAAACACATCCGCGTAACTGCTGTACAAACTGGTCATCATCATCGGCACTACTACTACCAGCCCCAGGCCAAACGGGATAATCGCGATAATCAGCAGCACCATGAAAATTAAACCATAGAGTAAAAATGGCAGCATATTTTTCAGGCAGGCAGCAAAACTCAGTTTCATGGCCTGTATCGCACTGAGGCGATGCAAGCCTGCCAGTACTGGCGCAAACCAGTATGCCATCAAAACCGGCATGATCAGCAGCAGAGCAACCATGATAGGCATCAGCATGCCGTCAGCCTGCTCCGGGCTCAGGTCTTTGCCTTGCACCAGCAGCTCAGCCGTCTCTTTATCCAGCGCCAGTACAACAACTACCGCAACCAGCAGCAGGCTCACCATATAAATGCCGCCGATGCTGATGAGCTGCGAGGTATTCTGCTTGAAACCTTCGAACAGGTGGTTGATTTCCAGATCCTGGTTTTTTACCAGCGCCTGACAGCCCCACATCATGCCTGCCGCAAATACCGGCGCCAATAAAGTACTCACTACGGAACCGATAACCGGCAGCATGGAAACCGGAATCATAATGGCGAGATAAATCACCAGCAGAATAATCCACATGGCAGGGTTTGCTTTAAATAAGTGGAAGCCTTTCACAATCCAGAGCCAGGCATTGCCGATCGGCACCTGCTTGATTGTTAGCGCTTGCGTTTCCAGGTTTTCTGCCATGATATTTATCTTTCGTTACCAGCCGGGTTTAACGCCAGGATTAGCGCTGCTCGGTTCGCAGCTTCAATATGTTTTTAAAATGATCGGGATCTTTTGCATGCGTTAATTCACCATCCTGCGGATAAATCTTGTCATACAGGCGAGACAGCCAGAAACGCAATGCCGCAATACGCAGCATACTGTTCCATACTGCCTGCTCCGCGCCGGTTAACGGCCGAACTGCCTGGTAGGCATCCAGCATGGCATCCAGCCTTGCATGATCCAGCGCTCCATCGGCCTGCACGCACCAGTCATTCACCGCAATAGCCAGGTCATAGGCCAGGAAATCGTTGCAGGCATAATAAAAATCAATGAGGCCGCCGACTTTATCACCGTCAAACAGCACATTATCGCGGAACAGGTCTGCATGGATAATCCCCCTGGGCAGCTCGGAAACATTCAGGGCAGATTGAAACTCCAGGGTATCTTTTAATAATTGCTGGTCTTCTGCAGGCAGATGCAGCATGACCTGTGCGGCGGTTTTGATGCGCCAGTCAACATCGCGCGGATTGCGATGCGGTTTACCCGATTTATCTGATACATGCTCAACGAATGACTGGCCGGCAATATGCATTTTGGCCAGCACGGCGCCGACCTCTGCACAATGCACAACCCCGGGTACTTTGATATCCTGCCCGTTCAGGCAGCTGATGAGTACAGCAGGCTTGCCATTCAGCATATGCAGGCTGACGCCGGCCTCACTGGCAATCGGCTGCGGGCAAGGCACGCCGTGGGTCGCAAGATGGCTCATCAAATCGATGAAATAGGGCAGCTCTTCCATGGAGTTGTGCTCAAACAAGGTGAGCACATACTTACTCTGCGTCGTAGTGACGAAATAATTGGTATTGGTAATGCCTGATGAAATACCTTTCAGCTCAACCACTTCACCGATTGCGTAATCCTGAAGCCAAATTTGTAATTCTTGAATGCTAACTGAGGTAAAAACAGACATAAATGAAATATTGAAATAAGAATTTAAGGGGAAAACCAGCTGCTGTTAAATAATTAAAGAGGGCAATGACCCTCTTTAATTATTTAACAGCGATCCAGCGCATGATTCCTAGAATCTGAAGATCGTCCATTTTGGAATAACCAAGGGCGGGTTAGGGCCAGAATTGGTCCAGCCGCCGTCCTGATCTTCTTTATACAGGTAATAAGGCACGCCATGTGAAGGGGTGACTTTCATCATATAAAGCTCACCGTTCATGCGGTACTCTTCAACCGTTTCGCCATTGCCTTTTTTAACGATGGTGACTTCCGGCTCATCAGGATCGGCGTCTGTACTCAGCTTAGGTGGAGGTATTTCCTCAAGCGGCTGCAAGTTCTTAGGTGTTTCTGCACTCTGCGCAAACAAAGGCATCAGCATCAGCCCTAATAACAATGCACCTGTCACTTTATGATTTTTAAACATACGTTAAACACCTATTCTTAAGTGAGACTTTTATTACAAAATATTCTATCAAAGATAATGCAATATAACGCTTTTCTTTATAAATAAAGCTGAATGCGCTCTTCTTCCGGCGAGAGTTTAAAGCCTCGGGTTTCATAATGCTTGAATATCGCCGCTACGATCATTTCCGGTTCATCGATAATCTGGATCAGGTCCAGGTCTTCCGGTGAAATCATGGCTTCATCAATCAGCGTGGTTTTGATCCAGTCAACCAGGCCGCGCCAGAATGGCTCGCATACCAGGATAATCGGCATATTCAATGTCTTGCCGGTCTGTACCAGCGTAATGCACTCCATGAGTTCATCCAGCGTGCCGAAGCCGCCAGGCAGTACCACATAGGCGCTGGCATTTTTCACGAACATGACTTTACGCATGAAAAAGTGTTTGAAATTCTGGCTGATATCCTGATACGGATTACTATTCTGCTCGTGCGGCAACTCAATATTCAGGCCTACGCTAGGTGAATAACCG
>Ga0208758_100221_pt1 | contig 23840 bp, 15 predicted proteins | sample LakWasM116_HOW13_2_FD_183930 | JGI IMG/M metagenome (GOLD analysis project Ga0208758, IMG submission 183930) | Freshwater sediment methanotrophic microbial communities from Lake Washington under simulated oxygen tension - Sediment Metagenome... | ecosystem: Environmental > Aquatic > Freshwater >...
CCGTCTTTCCCGCGAAGGCGGGAACCTATAGCACCTCTGCTCATAGGTGCTATAGGTTCCCGCCTTCGCGGGAAAGACGGCTTTTAAGCTGGTGGTTATCAGTACAAAAACGTTTTGCGACAGCCTCATTCGCGAGGATGACGGTCTTTGGGTCGGTGGTGAAAGCATATCCATTTCCTTCGCAGCCTCTACGTCAGTTCTGCCCGACATGGTTAGAGGTACCGCGTTAATAATTAATCTCCACCGAAGCCTGCACAGTCGTCCCGGTCTCCGACGACGTGATGTTCAGCTCGCCGCCAATCGCATCCATCCGCTCCATCATATTGCGCAAGCCAATGCCGCGCTTGGGGTGAATTGCCACGCCGACCGGATCGAAGCCATGTCCATCGTCCGCAATCGTCAGTGTCACCTGCCGCGCCTCGCGCACCAGGGTAATCTCTACCCGTTGGGCGCCGGCATGGCGTTCGATGTTGGTCAGCGCTTCCTGGGCGATGCGAAACAGCACCGTATTGGCCACGTCGGGCAGACCGTCGGTGCGCCCCTCCGCCCGAAAATGCACCGGCACCGCGCTGTTCTGTGTCACTTCATGCGCCAGGTGGTCCAGCGCCGCGGCCAGGCCCAGGTCGTCCAGGATGGCCGGGCGCAAGTCATGCGAGATGCGCCGCACTTCGCCCAGCACGTCGTTCAACTGCCCTGCGGTATGCTCGAAGCTGACACGCGCGGCGCTCTGCTGCTCGGGATTGCCGCCCAGCCGGATCACGCCCGCTTCGATCTGCAGCTTGATCGACACCAGCCATTGGCTGATGCCGTCGTGCAGGTCGCGCGACAGGCGCGCCCTCTCCTCTTCCTGCGATTCGACCACGCGCTGGGCCAGCGCCTTGAGCTTGGCGTCAGCCACGCGCAACTCGCTGATATTGAGCGCCAGGCCGGAACTGGCCACCACCAGCGCCGACAGGATGGCCAATCCGGCAATCCACAGCATGGTGCTCTGGATGTTGCGCGATTGCTGGGCGTCGATCTTGGCCAGGGCGGCGTCGACGTCGTCCAGGTAAATGCCCGTGCCCAGCATCCAGCCCCAGTTTTTCATGTGGATGACGTAGCCGAGCTTGGGCGCCGATTTGTTGGTGGAGGGCTTGGCCCAGACATAGCGCTGCAGCCCGCCGCCGGACTGGGCGCGCGCGATCAGGCGCTGGATGGTGGGTTCGCCGTTGATGTCGCGCAGCTCCCACAGGTTGCGTCCGACCAGGTCGGGTTGGCGCGGATGCATCAGGTTCACGCCCTGCATGTCGTAGACGAAAAAATAACCGTCGTCGCCGTAGCTCAGGGTGGACAGGATGCGTTTGGCTTCGTTGAGGGTGGCGGCGTCGGTGCGCCCGGAGTCGTAGAGGTGGGCGACGGAGCGCGATGCGAGGGAAACGTAATGTTTGAGCTCGGCTTCTTTACTGGTCAGGTAGGCCTGTTGAATGGTGTCGCGTTGCTGCTGGGCGAGCGTGATGGCCTGGTGGCGCACGAACAGGGCGATCGCGCACAGGGCCAGGATCAGCGGGGTGATCGCGAGGAAGATGACTTTTTGGCGTAGTTTCAGTTTCATTTTTTACTGGTGCCGTTCGTGCTGGTGCGCTGCCCAGTGCTCTTGCCTTGATCCAAGCCATCGCTGCTCATAGATGCCTTGGATCCCCGCATTCGCGAGGATGACGGATCAAAGGTTCGCGGCAGAGTATTTTTCCCTTTGCAGCAGTCTGCAAGGCGGGAGCGACGACTCACCACACGAACCCACAAACCAAACAAAGTCATTCCCCAACATTTACCAATTGCATGATTCTACGTCCCTTCCCTCCTCCGTGCGTACGTAGTAGCACGTAAGAACGTGCGTAGTGCTGCGCTTGTTGCGCTTCCGCCCGCGATGAATACTTCGTCAAGCTGCACGGAATCCAAATCGTCATCGAACGGTCTAAGCATACGCGGCACACAAAAAACATTGGAGGAGTCAATATGAAACGTTTAACAAGCCAGCTCGGCTGGGCTGGGCTATCCGTCGCCGGCGCTTGCGCCCTGGCCTTCATCGCGCTCAAGCGCGGCGAGTCCATCAACGCCATCTGGATCGTCGCCGCCGCCGTCTGCGTCTACCTGATCGCCTACCGTTTCTACAGCCTGTTTATCGCCACCCGCGTATTGCAGCTCGATCCCAAGCGCCAGACGCCCGCCTACAAATTCAACGACGGACTAGACTACGTTCCCACCAATCGCTACGTGCTGTTCGGCCACCACTTTGCCGCCATTGCCGGCGCCGGCCCGCTGGTCGGTCCCGTACTCGCCGCGCAGATGGGCTACCTTCCCGGCATGATGTGGATCCTGGCCGGCGTCGTCTTCGCCGGCGCGGTCCAGGACTTCCTGGTGCTGTTCATCTCCATGCGCCGCGACGGCCGCTCACTGGGCGACCTGATCAAGTCCGAACTGGGCGAAATCCCCGGCATGATCGCCCTGCTCGGCACCTTCATGATCATGGTCATCATCCTCGCGGTGCTGGCCCTGATCGTCGTGAAGGCCCTGACCGGCTCGCCATGGGGCAGCTTTACCGTGATGGCCACCATCCCCATCGCGCTGTTCATGGGTGTGTACTCGCGTTACATCAGGGTCGGCCGCATCGGCGAAATTTCTCTGATCGGCTTTGTGCTGCTGATGCTGGCCATTATCGGCGGCCAGCACGTGCAGGAGTCAAGCTACTGGGGTCCGATGTTCACCTTCACCGGCACTGAACTGACCTGGATGCTGATCGGCTACGGCTTTGTTGCCTCCGTCATCCCCGTGTGGCTGCTGCTGGCGCCGCGCGACTATCTGTCCACCTTCCTCAAGATCGGCACTATCGTCGGCCTGGCCATCGGCATCGTGATCGTCGCGCCCCACCTCAAGATGCCGGCCATGACCAAGTTTATCGATGGTTCCGGCCCGGTGTGGTCGGGCAGCCTGTTCCCCTTCCTGTTTATTACCATTGCCTGCGGCGCCGTGTCCGGCTTCCATGCCCTGATCTCCTCGGGCACCACGCCCAAAATGATCGAGAACGAACAGCATGCCCGCTTCATCGGCTACGGCGCCATGCTGATGGAATCGTTTGTTGCGATCATGGCGCTGGTAGCGGCCTCGACCATTGAGCCTGGTGTCTACTTCGCCATGAACAGCCCGGCGGCCCTGCTGGGCACCACGGCGGAATCGGCTGCGGCCGCCGTCTCGCAAATGGGCTTTTACGTCACGCCCGAGATGCTGACCCAGACCGCCAGGGATGTGGGCGAAAGTTCGATCATCTCGCGCGCCGGCGGTGCACCCACCCTGGCCGTTGGCATGTCGCAGATTCTGTCGAATGTTATCGGCGGCCAGGCCATGATGGCTTTCTGGTACCACTTCGCGATCCTGTTCGAGGCGCTGTTCATCCTGACTGCGGTCGATGCAGGAACCCGCGCCGGGCGCTTCATGCTGCAGGACTTGCTGGGCGCGTTTGCGCCTTCGCTCAAGCGCACCGAATCGATTCCCGCCAACCTGATCGCCACGTCGCTGTGCGTGGCGGCCTGGGGCTATTTCCTGTACCAGGGCGTGGTCGATCCGCTGGGCGGCATCAATACCTTGTGGCCACTGTTCGGCATCGCCAACCAGATGCTGGCTGGTATCGCGCTGATTCTCGCTACCTGCGTGCTGTTCAAGATGAAGCGTGGCCGTTACGCCTGGGTCACCATGGTGCCGACTGCGTGGCTGCTGGTGTGCACCCTGACCGCCGGCTGGCAGAAGATTTTCCACGACAACGTGCGCATCGGTTTCGTTGCTCACGCGCAGAAATTCCAGGCGGCAATCGACCAGGGCACGATCCTGGCGCCGGCCAAGACCATGGCGCAGATGCAGCAGATTGTGTTCAACGATTATCTCGACGCCTCGCTGGCTGGGTTCTTCATGTTCGTGGTGCTGGCGGTGCTGGTGTTCGGCGTGCGGACCGTGCTGGCCGCGCGGGCGACTGCGCATCCGAGTTCGAGCGAGACGCCTTTCGTTCCTTCACCGATGGCGCAGGCCTGATCATGCTGAACGAACTCGTGCAAGCAGGGCGGTATCTGGGGCAGAGCATGCGGCTCATGGTTGGCCTGCCCGAGTACAGCACCTACGTGACGCATATGGAAAATACCCATCCGGGCGAGACCATGATGAGTTACGAAGAGTTCTTCCGGGAACGGCAGGAGGCCCGCTACGGCGGGGCCGGAAAACGCGGCGGATGCTGCTAGATACAGGGACGCTTCGGCGTCCCTTTTTTGTTTCTGTAGTAGCTTCCGAAAAATCGACCTGGATCGGTGCGGAAGGCGATCGGCGTTGGACCAGGGCGGCTCATGGTGGATTACGCTGCGCTCATCCCCCCTACGGTTCTTTGTCCGCGTGCTTTTAAGGCGATCCGCAAAGTTCCGTAGGGTGGATGAGCGCAACGCGCGTAATCCACCATGATCCGCCAACACCGCCACCGCTTTTACGGCGATCTGCCTCGTTCCGTAGGGTGGATGAGCGCAACGCGCGTAATCCACCATGATCCGCCAACACCGCCACCGCTTTTACGGCGAGTCGCCTTGTTCCGTAGGGTGGAAGGGCGCATCGCGCGTCATCCACTATGCACCGCCCACACCGTCACCGCTTTCCAACACGCACTCCCCCACTTTGTTTTTTATCAAGACCGTCGGGAATCTTTACACGTATATTTTTCCTGCCGGAATTGCAAATAACACTCCTTCCTCCACGCCGCCGGATCGTCCATCATGCTGAATTTTGAGCGCTCAAGCCTGAACAAGAAATTGACGATCATCTCGTTCTTGTCGACCGGTACCGCCCTCTTCTTCGTGTTCCTCGCCTTCGCCGTCACCTCGGTGTTGAACCACCGCAAGGACGAAGGCATGCAGCTGTCTTCCTTCGCCGGCGTGATCGGCACCAACAGCGTCGATGCCCTCCTCTACAACGACAGCAGCCAGGCGCAGAACACGTTGTCCGCGCTCAAGGCCAAGGAAGAAATTTCGAACGCGGTGTTGTTCGACCGCCACGGCCGGCTGTTTGCACGCTACACCCCACCGGGCCGGGCCGAGGCCGCTCCCACCGCGCCGGAGATGCGTCTCGACGACGATGTGCTGGCCGAGGCCAACCGCCAGGGCAGCACCTTCTGGTCCACCCGCATGCGCCTGTACCGCCCCATCACGAACAAGCAGTACCAGATCGGCATCGTGATGATCGAAGCCGATCTGACCCACATGTGGATGGATATCTTCAAAAGCCTCAGCGTGATCGCCGCGGCCATGGGAGCTTCGCTGCTGGTGTCGCTGCTGCTGGCGAGCCGCTTCAAGACCAGCATCGCCGATCCGGTTACCAAGCTCATCAATGCCGCCCAGAAAGTGTCGGCCAGCCAGAACTACAACTTGCGCATCGCCCACGAGCGCACCGACGAGCTGGGCACCCTGATCGACAGCTTCAACGACATGCTGGCGCAGATCGAGGGCCGCGGCGCCGCCCTCACCCACCATCGCGACGAACTCGAACGCCAGGTCGGCGTGCGTACCGAGCAGCTGGAAAAAGCCAAGAATGCCGCCGAGGCCGCAAGCCGCGCCAAGAGCGCCTTCCTCGCCACCATGAGCCACGAAATCCGCACCCCGATGAACGGCGTACTGGGCATGACCGAAATGCTGCTGGGCACTTCGCTGACGGAGACCCAGCGCAACTTCACCAAGCTGGTCAAGCGCTCCGGCGAGCACCTGCTGGTGATCATCAACGACATCCTGGACTTTTCCAAGATCGAGGCCGGCAAGCTGTCGATCGAGTACATCAACTTCAATCTCTGGGACCTGCTGGACGACATCAACACCATCTACACGCCGCAGGCCCAGGCCAAGGGCATCGCGCTCGATTTCGAGATCGCCAGCGATATTCCGATCGCGATCTGCGGCGACCCCAACCGCCTGCGCCAGATCATGGCCAACCTGCTGGGCAATGCGATCAAGTTCACCGACCGCGGCCAGATCCTGGCCAAGGTACAGGTGGCCACCGAGGACGGCGCCAGCGTGGGCCTGCGCTTCGAGGTGCACGACACCGGCATCGGCGTCTCGCGCGAAGCCCGCAGCCGCATCTTCGAAGCCTTTAGCCAGGCCGATAATTCGACCACGCGCAAGTACGGCGGCACCGGCCTGGGACTGGCGATCTCGCGCCAGCTGGTCGAGCTGATGGGCGGGAAAATCGGCGTGGAGAACGCCGTGACCCAGGGCTCCGTCTTCTGGTTCACGGTCAGCTTCGACAAGCGCCGTGCCGATCCGGACCAGCGCAACCGCAGCCAGAAGACCATGGATGGCCTGAAGGTGCTGATCGTCGACGAGCAGCAGGAAAGCCGCGAGGAACTCGAGCAGCAAATGGCTGACTGGAACGTCCCGAGCGACAGCGCCAGCTCGGCGCTCGACGCCATCGATCGCCTCCTGGCCGCGGCCAAGGCGGGCAATCCCTACGAAGTGGCAATTGTCGACATGGAGCTGGACCGCACCAGCGGCCTGTCGCTGGCGGCCGGCATCAAGGGCGACCCGGTCACGGCAAGCACCCGCATCATGCTCATCAGCGACAACCGCCTGGCGGCCGATCCGGTGCAGCGGCGCGAGGCGGGCGTGGCCTACCAGTTGATCAAGCCGGCGCGCGCGGCCGACCTGTTCGAATGCATCATGACGCGCCCGCGCGGCAAGGTGGTCACGCCCAGCGCCCCGCCGCCGCCCCTGATCCGGGTCCAGACCGGGCGGCCGGCGCGCCAGCGCCGCGTGCTGCTGGCCGAGGACAACCCGGTCAACGTGGAGGTGGCCACCGCCATGCTCGACGCCCTGGGGCTGGGTGTACAGGTGGCGCGCAATGGCGCCGAAGCGCTGGCCGCGGTACGCGAAGGCGGTTACGACGTGGTGCTGATGGATTGCCAGATGCCGGTCATGGACGGCTTTCTGGCCACCGCCGAAATCCGCCGCTACGAACACGCCTGCGGCCGTTCGCGCACCCTGCCCATTATCGCCATCACCGCCAATGCGCTGCAGGGCGACCGCGAAGCCTGCCTCGCGGCCGGCATGGACGACTACCTGAGCAAGCCATTCAGCCAGCAGGAACTGCTGGCCGTGATCGGACGCTGGATCGCGCTGCCGCTGGCATCGACCATCCACCATGAGGACATCGCGCCGCCCGCGAGGACCTACGGCGCCGAGGTGAGCCAGCGCGATGTCATCAACCGCCACGCGCTGGACAACATCCGCGCCCTCTCGCGCGAACGCGGCGACGCCCTGGTGCACAAGGTGATCGCCGCCTTTGTCGACGACACCCCGCAACACCTGCGCACCTTGAGCCAGGCGATTGCCGTGTTCGACGCGGGCAACCTGCGCAAGGTCGCGCACAGTCTCAAATCGAGCAGCGCCAACGTCGGCGCCGAAACGCTGGCGCAGATGTGCAAGGACATGGAAGCGCTGGGCCGCACCGACACCACCGAAGGCGCGGCCACCCTCCTCACCGACATGGAGCAAGAATTCCGGGCAGTGCGGCATTCGCTCAGTGCCATCCTAGAAAAGGAAAACATCGTATGACATCCTCCCCCAAGCGCGGCGTCGTCCTGGTTGCCGACGATGATCCCGTGATGCGCCTGCTGATGCTCGAAATGCTGGGCCAGGTCGGCCTGGACGGCATCGAGGCGGAAGACGGCCTGCAAGCCGTCGCCCTTTTCCAGAGCATGGCGCCGGACCTGATCCTGCTCGACGTCGACATGCCGCACATGGACGGCTTCACCGCCTGCCGCGCCATCCGCGACCTGGAGAACGGCACCGCCGTCCCGATCATCATGGTCACCGGCGGCGACGATATCGAAGCGGTCACCAATGCCTACGAGGCCGGCGCCACCGATTTCGTGTCCAAGCCGATCAACTGGCCGATTCTCGGACACCGCGTGCTGTATGTGCTGCGCGCCAGCGACGCCATCGTCCGCCTGCGCATCGCCGACGCCCAGAACCGCGCGGTGCTCGCGGCAATTCCCGACACCTTCTTCAGGCTCGGCAAGGACGGCGTCTATCTCGATTACGAACAAGGCCATGAAGCCTCCACCGCGATCCCCGCCGCCCAGTGCGTCGGCAAGCACATTGGCGAGGTCCTGCCAAAGGACATCGCCGACCGCCTGCTCGAGCAGATGCAGGACGTGCTCGCCACCCAGCAAATCCGCTCGGTGGAATATGAACTGGTCCGTCTCGGCATCGTGCAGCACTTCGAAGCGCGCCTGGTGGCCACCGGTCCCGATCAGGTCCTGGGCCTGGTGCGCGACATCAGCGAACGCAAACGCACCGAGGAACAGATCCGCCACCTGGCCTACTGCGACAGCCTGACCGGCATCCCGAACCGCCAGGCCTTCCTGGAGACGCTCGAGCGCGAGCTGCATCGTTCCAAGGTCGGCAACAAGAAGTTCGCGGTCCTGTTCATGGACCTCGATGCCTTCAAACGCATCAACGACACCCTGGGCCACAACGTGGGCGACCACCTGCTCAAGATCGTCTCCGAGCGGCTGCGCGAAACCATCCGGCCGACCGACCTGGTCTCGCGCGCCGACCACGCGCACAACCTGGCGCGTCTGGGCGGTGACGAATTCACCATCCTGATCCCGGACCTGGACCGGGTCGAGAACGCGCTCAACGTCGCGCACCGGGTCAAGGAAGCCATGCGCCGGCCCTTCCTGATCGAAGGCCACGAGATCTTTGTCACGGCCTCCATCGGCATCTCGCTGTTCCCGGAAGACGGCGACGATTGCGATTCGCTGCTCAAGTTCGCCGACACCGCCATGTACCATGCCAAAAACTGCGGCAAGAACAACGCGAAGCTTTACAGCTCTTCGCTGACGATGCAGATCATGAGCCATGTGAAGCTCGAAGTCGGGCTGCGCAAAGCGCTCAAGAACGACGAACTGTACCTGCTGTACCAGCCGCAGATCGACGTGCGCTCGTCCGAGATTGTCGGCGTCGAAGCGCTGGTGCGCTGGCGCCATCCCGAGCGCGGCATCATCTCGCCCACCGAGTTCATTCCGCTTGCCGAGGAAACCGGCTTGATCGTTCCGATCGGCGAATGGGTGCTGCGCACCGCCTGCAACCAGGCCAGGTTGTGGCACCGCCAGACCCAGCGCCAGATCCGCATGGCCGTCAATCTCTCGGCCAAGCAATTCAAGGATGAGAACCTGACCCAGATCGTCGTATCGGCCCTGCACGACACCGGGCTCGATCCCAAGATGCTGGAGCTGGAACTGACCGAAGGCACGCTCATGGACGACGCCAAGGCCACCATGGCGACCCTGGAGCAGCTGCGCGGCATCGGTGTGTATCTGTCGATCGACGATTTCGGCACGGGTTATTCATCGATGAATTACCTGAAGCGTTTCGATGTGCGGGCGCTCAAGATCGACAAGAGCTTCATTTGCGGGCTGCCGCAGGATTCGGAGAATGCCGCCATCACGCGCGCGATTATCGCCATGGCGCATGGCTTGAAGATGGTGGTCGTGGCCGAAGGGGTGGAGACCGATGCTCAACTGGTGCTGCTGGAGGAGTATGGCTGCGACATGGTGCAGGGTTTCTACCTGGGCCACCCGTCGCCGCAGGAATCGATTACCTTGATGCTGCAGAAGGCTTGTGCGATTGCGATGAATGCCAAGTGAGGCCTGCGGCCTGAGAGGCGGTGCGCGCGGGGTGCCCACCCTACTTGGCTAATTCGACGCATGCCATTGAGACCGGCGGCCTGACGTAGGCTGGGCACCTGTGCCCACCAATGTCAATGCGGCCTGTGGCCTGGCAAAAAACGTAGGGTGGATGAGCGCAGCGCTATCCACCATTTGCACGGTACCCTGGCTCGGGAACTGTGAAAACGGTGGATAGCGCTTCGCTCATCCACCCTACGATTTTGGTGACTGTAACGACTGGATGTGAAACGAATCAGGGCTTCACAAAGGTCAGTGTGTTCTTTGCGGCGCCCGGCAGCCTGGCAAAAAACGTAGGGTGGATGAGCGTAGCGCTATCCACCGTTTTCAAAGGTCCCGAGCCAGGGTACCGTGCAAATGGTGGATAGCGCTGCGCTCATCCACCCTACGATTTTTGTGACTGTAACGACTGGGTTTGAAACGAATCAGGGCTTCACAAAGGTCAGTGTGTTCTTTGCGGCGCCCGGCAGCCTGGCAAAAAACGTAGGGTGGATGAGCGCAGCGCTATCCACCGTTTTCAAAGGTCCCGAGCCAGGGTACCGTGCAAATGGTGGATAGCGCTTCGCTCATCCACCCTACGATTTTGGTGACTGTAACGACTTGGTTTGGAACGAATCAGGGCTTCACGAAGGTCAGTGTGTTCTTTGCGGCTCCCGGCAGCAAGGGCGTCGTCTTGCCCGCCACCCAATCGGCATGCCCGTTCAGGAAGTACGGCGACAGCGGATGCCCGCTCTGCCCACCCGGCATGTTGAAAACACCCTGCTCTTCCTTCCCCGGCGTGACGGTCATTCGCTCCGACTGTCCAAAATTCTTCCCGGCGACCCGTGGCATGTTGGCGTCACCCGGCAGCATGTCCGCGGGCGCCGACAGGAACCTGGCCAGCGCCGGCACCGCCGCGGCGATCGGATGCGCGATGGCTGCGGTGTTACGCTCGCCCCAGGTGGCACTGGATAACTTCTTCCCATCGCGGGTCAACTCCGCGATCACTTTGTCGATCGCTTCCAGCTGCACCGACTGCCAGCTGGTGTGACCCGGCGGCAGCCAGCCGGCCGGCTGCTCGTCGAGCAGGCGGGCGACTACCGCCGGCCAGCGCGAGGTCGCCAGCGCCATGGTCGCCTTGGGATCGAGCGCGGCCAGCTCGCCATTCACACCGTCGAGCAGCACGTCGCCCAGCGCCCACATGAAGTGGCGCGCCAGCCGGTAGCCGACCGAGTCCACGCTGGCGCGGCCGGTCCAGCTTTTGTTCAACAGGTCCAGGAATTCCCCGCGCTGCGGTTTGCCTTCGAGCGCGGCATTGTCCAGCGCCTTGATGGCGCGCTCACGCCACGGCGCGATGAACAATGCGCGGTCGTCCAGGCTCACGTCGTAGACACCTTTGACGTCGGCCTTGGCCCCCAGCGCCAGCAAACCATCGCGCACCTGGCGGTTGCGTGCGCCGATGTCAAAGCCGCCGTCGCCGATGATCTGGGCGCCCGTACCACCCAGCTGGCGGCTGTTGGCGGTGGATAACTGCCCGCCCGCCGGGTTGACCAGGAAGGGATAGTCGGCAGCGGCGAGCACGCCGTCGAAGCTGGGCACCGAGCCATCGGCCGGCAGCGGAAACGTCGATGCGATGCCGGTCTGTGAACGACGCGGCAGCAGGCCGGCGATGGTCCAGCCGATATTGCCCTTGTCGTCGCCGCCCACGAAGTTCTGCGACGGGATGCCGATGTTGGGCGCGATCGCCAGCGCTTCTTCCAGCGTGTTGGTGCCTTCGAGCAGGATGGGATTCATGTTCAGGCCCTGCAGCGAATGGGCCAGCCAGTGGATGGCGTAGGTGTGGCCGCCGGCTTCGCGGATCGGTCCCATCGAGGTTTCGCGCACGATGAATTTTTGCGCGGGCGCGCCCTTGACCAGGATGGTTTCCTCGAACGTGGCCGGGGTCTCCCATCCGGCCGGGGTACGTACCTGCCCCGGCTTCGACGCGTCGGTGTCGAGCAGGACGATATCGAGCAGGTCGGCGTAGCTGTTGGTGTAGCCCCAGGCGACCTTGCCATTGCTGCCGGCGATGATGACGGGCGGTGCGCCCGGCAGGCTGACACCGACTGCGCGGCGGGTGCCGCCCCGGCGGTCCGGATACTGCAAGGCCAGGCGATACCAGATATTCGGCAGGCTGGTCCCGAGGTGCATGTCGTCGGAGACGATGGCGCCGCCGTTGGTGCTGCGGCTACCCGCGACGGCCCAGTTGTTACTGCCTACTGAGTCGACGAAATCCACCGAGGCCGTGGTCAGTACATTGGCGCTGCGCGGCTGGCCCCACCAGACCGGCGGTTTCTCGGGAATCGGCGCGAGCGGCAGGTCGATACTGTCGGCGTCGAGCGGCGCATCCCACTGGCTCGCCTCAGGCAGCAGGAAGGCCAGCTGCTCGGGCGTGCTGTGTTCGCGCAGCCAGCCGCGCGCCAGCTCACGTGGTTCCAGCATGCCTTGCAGGTCGAAGTACATCGCGCACACCACCAGCAGCGAGTCCTCCGTCGTCCACGGGCGCGGTTTGACGCCGATCAGCGCGTATTCGAAGGGCTTGGTGGACAGCGCATTGAGGCCGTCGTTGACACCCGCGACATAGCGTTCGAGTAGCGCACGTTCGGGCGCCTTGAGCTGTGCCAGCGAGCGAGCGACGCGGGCGCGGAAGCGGTGCAGGCGGTTGGCCTTGTCGCGCGGGAGCGCCTTGGGGCCGAACAGTTCGGACAATTCGCCCGCGCCGACACGGCGCAGCAGGTCCATCTGAAAGAAGCGTTCCTGGGCATGCACGAAACCGGTGGCATACGCTACGTCGCTGCGGTCGCTACCGCTGATCAGCGGCACGCCGCGCTCATCGCGCGCGACCGTGACCTGGGCCGTCAACCCTTGCGTGGCCCGTTTGCCATCGACCTGGGCCAGACTGCCGCGCAGGTACATCCAGACCGCGACCGCGGCGAGAACCAGCAGTGACAACACCGCCCACAGCAGCCGCAATGACCATCCTTTGATTCCCAGCTTCTGTTTCGTACGCATATTGCCCCTCAGGTGGATTCGCAGGGCATATTGCCAGAAAAACTAGACGTGCAGCAAGCTTTTCACTCTGCCATACAGCAAGGTTCCCCGTTCCAGATTGATGTGCGTCAGCGGTCGTTGCGGCGGGACGCCTAAGCTTGGTGCAAACACCGTGCTTGTGCACACCAATGCCAACCCATTCCAGCCAATATCAAGGAGTCATCATGCGTAAAGTCAACTTGGCGTTCGCCGGCGTCCTGCTGCTGGCCGGCTGCGCGTCTCCGGAACAGCGGGCCGCGAAGATGCAGGCCGAAATGGACGAAATGATGCGCATATACGGCCCCGCCTGCGCCAAGCTGGGTTACGCAACCAATTCCGACCAGTGGCGCGACTGCGTACTCCAGCTCAGCGCCAAGGAAGATGCCCAACGTTATGGCAATGCGCACTACTCCCTTGGCTTTGGGCGGGGACGCTGGGGCTGGGGAGGAGCATGGGGACCGTACTGGTAGCGCCGGCTGGCGTGGCGCTGGTGGCGGCGCCTCCCTCTTGAGCGGAAGCGGCGGCGCCTCCGTCTTGAGCGGAAGCGGCGGCGTCTGCCGCCGCGGTTGCGCGCCCGGCCTCAGCGGAAGCGGCAGCGTCTGCTGCCGCAGTTGCTCGCCCGGCGACTTCGCGTGCCAGTTGCTTTGCGAACTGCGCCTTGGTCAGCGGCTCTCGCGTGCGCAGCAAGCGCTCGACCAGGCCCTGTGCATGGCGGATCAGGGACGGATAGTGGGCGTCGCGCGGATGCAGCGCCAGCCGCAGCAAGGGTGCGCCGTGCATCAGCGTCGCCGCCGCCGACGCGATGCGGGGCGACACCAAGCGCCCTGTGCGGTTACGTGCCGTGTACACCAGCGCCGGCGACAGCAAGGCATATCGTTCAGGTAGCAGGTGGAAATGGCTCCAGGTAGTCGTATAGGAAAAACAATAGTGGCCGAGCACTTCCCAGGCTTGTTCTCCGAGCAGCCAGGCCGGCGCCACGAAGCCGGCGACCTGCCCGGCAGGCGCCCAGTGCCGTTCGCGAAATAGCGCCAGCCCCAGCTCGATGCGGCGGTGCGCATCCGCCGGACCGATGGCGGCAAATTCCCCCTCGCGTCGCGTGTAGACCGTGCGCAGCAGACGGCTGCGCAGTTCCAGGCCCAGCGGCGCGGTATCGAGGTGGGTGTAGCCGTGCAGGGCCACCTCATGCCCTTCGGCCATCAACTGGGCGAGCATGGTTTCGCAGGCGCGCGAACGGGCCTTGCTGCCGTGATAGCGCGGCACCACCAGCCAGGTCAGGGGAATCTCGGCCACGTCGCGGATCGCACGCAGCAGGCGCAGGCATGCCGGCCAGGTCGTCGGCGCCACATCGTGGATGGCGACGCACAAGGCGGGCTTGGCGGGCGGCTGCTCGGCCGTGTGGATGGTCGGCGCCGTGGCCAGGCCATCGCCCGCCTGTTCGGCCCGATTCTGGGTCGGGCCGCATGGCGGCACCTCAGGGGGGAACATAGATCCGCTCCGCCTCAAGGTCCGCACGTTCGCGGGTTGCCAGCAAACCCGCATAGCGGCTCATCAACTGCGGCATCATGCAGTTCCAGTCATATTGCTCATGCGCCTTACGGGTGGCCGCGCGCGACAGCTGCGCCAGGTCGCGCCGGTAGATGGCCTCGATGCCGGCGCTCAGGCTGTCCACGCAGTTCGGTTTGACCACCACGCCGGTCGATTCGTCCACCAGTTCGGCCACCCCGCCGCCGCTGGTGGCCACCACGGGCAAGCCGCAAGCCATGGCTTCAAGCACGATCAGACCGAAGGTTTCGCAGTCCCCGGGATGGACAAGCACGTCGCAACTGGCCAGAAGGCGCGCGAGGTGGCGCTGGTCGCGCTTGAAGGGGATGTAACTGGTCTGCGGAAAACGGGGCAAGGCATCGCCGCCGCCGATGAGTACCAGATGATAAGGCCGGCCAAGCTTGCGCACGGCGTCGATCAGGACGGTGAGTTTCTTTTCGGCCGTGAAGCGCCCCGCGTACACCAACAGCCGTGCGTCTGGCGGCAGGCGCAGGTGTTCACGCAGGCTCTCGATGCGGCGCTGGGGCCGGAAGGTGGCGACATCGATGCCCAGTGGCTGATGCACGGCGTCGCGCACCCCCATGGCCGCCAGTTGCTGCACCATCAGCCGGCTCGGCGCGAGCACCAGGTCGAACTGGTTGTAGAGATGCCTGAGGTAGCGGCGGGTGCCCTGCATGACGACGCTGCCGAAGCGTTCGAGCATCAGGTGCGGCAGGTCGGAATGATAAAACGCCACCGCCGGAATGCCGAGTTCGCGCTTGACGCGCAAGGCGGCCCAGGCGCAGTGGCCGGCATCTCCAACCTCGATCAGGCTGGGCTGAAGGCTGCGCATCAGGCGCGCGGGCGTGCCGACTGTGCGTGGCCAACGGTAGCCATGAATGCCGGGCACCGACATGCTGGGAATGCGCATCACCGCCGGCGCGTTCCCGTGGGTCTCGACGTTGGGGCTGAGGATGGTGTGCTGGACGCGGCTCCGCTGGGCCAGCCATCGTGCCTTAGCGTTCAGATAGGTGCTGACGCCGCCGCCCTCTGGGGCGTAGAACATGGTGATATCGATGAGATGCATGCTGGGGTGAGCTCTTTGAGAAAGCTCACCTTACCAGCGGCGAAAATACGTGGGCTTGAGCGCACTCAATCGGACGGACGTAACTATTTTGAGGTGATGGCGTCGCTAGAATGGGCGCGACAGGATAAAAGGCATGGAGGGTGTATAGAATTCGCGCAGGGCGGGTGGCGCAAAAGGGCAATCGCTTGCCGCGAACCTTGAGTCCGTCATTCCCGCCTGCGAGGCAGTCGCAAAAGGGTGCCACCTGTTTTTACCGCCAGCCAAAAGACCGTCATTCCCGCGAAGGCGGGAACCCATGGCACCTCTGCTCATAGGTGCTATGGGTTCCCGCCTTCGCGGGAATGACGGCTCAAAGGTTCGTGGTTAACGTATTTTTTGCGTTTTGCGACAGCCTCCCGAGCGGGAAGACGGCCTCAAGGTTAACTCGTCGGCCCGCCCTACAAAACCTTGGCGTCTCTTAAACCGGCAATATCGCTATCGCTATAACCAAGCTCCTTGAGGATCTCGTCGTTATGCTGCCCCAGGGTCGGACCCAGCCAGCGGGTCTGGCCCGGCGTGGCTGACAATTTCGGACTGATCGCCGGCATCTTCACCGGCGTTCCATCAGCGAACTGGTGCTGCTCGAACATGTTCCTCGCAAGGAACTGAGGATCGCTCATCATGTCGCGCACCGAGTAGATCTTGCCTGCCGGGACGTCCGCCGCCTGCAAGGTCGCAAGCGCCTGGTCGATCGTCTGGGTGGCGCACCAGGACTGGATCGCATCGTCAATCTCGGCGCTGCGCGGTACGCGGCCGTCATTGCGCGCCAGTTGCGGGTCGCCCGCCATGTCGATCCGACCCATCGCCAGCATCAGGCGCTTGAAGATAGCGTCGCCATTACCCGCGATGACGATGTTCTCGCCGTCGCCGGTGGTGTAGGTGTTCGATGGCACGATGCCCGGCAGCGCGCCGCCGGTCCGCTCACGCACCACGCCGGCATGGTCGAATTCGGGCACCAGCGATTCCATCAGGTTGAACACGGATTCGTACAGCGCGACGTCGACCATCTGGCCTTCGCCTTTCTCGCGCCCGCCGGTGGCGTCGCGGTGACGCAGTGCCATCATGGCGCCGATTACGCCGTGCAGCGCGGCCACCGAGTCGCCGATCGAGACCCCCACGCGCACCGGCGGACGGTCCGCATGCCCCGATACGTAGCGCAGGCCGCCCATCGATTCGCCGATGGCGCCGAAGCCCGGCTGGTCTTTCATGGGCCCCGTCTGGCCGAAGCCGGACAGGCGCACCATGATTGCCGCGGGATTGTCGGCCTTGATCTGTTCATAGCCGATGCCCCATTTTTCGAGCACGCCGGGCCGGTAGTTCTCGATGATGATGTCGGCGTCCAGCGCCAGCCGCTTTGCAATCGCACGGCCGCGCTCATCCTTCATGTTGAGCGTCAGGCTTTTCTTGTTGCGCGACTGGACCGACCACCACAGGGAAGTGCCGTCCTTGATGATGCGCCACTGGCGGATCGGGTCACCGCCGTCGGGCGCCTCGACCTTGATCACGTCGGCGCCGAATTCGGCCAGCATGCGCGCGCAAAACGGCCCCGCGATCAGGGTGCCCAGTTCCAGCACCTTGATGCCGGCGAGCGCGCCGGGTTTCAGATCTTTCAGATCGGTCATGTCGTTGTTCAGGTCAGGTGCTGCGCCGGTCCAGCATGGCGCGGGCGATGGTTCCGGCGTCCACGTATTCGAGTTCGCCGCCCACCGGCACCCCGCGCGCCAGACGGCTCACCTTCAAGCCGCGCGCCTTGAGCATTTCGCCGATGTAGTGCGCGGTCGCTTCGCCTTCGTTGGTGAAATTGGTCGCCAGGACCACTTCGCCGACCACGCCATCGGCAGCGCGCCCCAGCAGCTTGTCGAGGTGGATATCCTTGGGGCCGATGCCGTCCAGCGGCGACAGGCGTCCCATCAGCACAAAGTACAGGCCCTTGTAGGTCAGGGTCTGTTCGATCATGAGCTGGTCGGCCGGGGTTTCGACAACGCACAGCAAGCCGCCGTCGCGGGTCTCGTCCTGGCACAGGTCGCAGACCTCGGTCTCGGAAAACGTATTACAGAGCGCGCAGTGGTGCACCGTGTCGACAGCCTGGTACAAGGCGCGCGACAGCATCTGCGCGCCTTCGCGGTCGTGCTGCAGCAGGTGGAAAGCCATGCGCTGCGCCGACTTCGGGCCGACGCCGGGAAGGCGGCGCAATGCTTCGGTCAGGAAGTCGAGCGATTTGGACATGCGGCGGCGCTGCCGTGCTTAGAACGGCATCTTCATGCCGGGCGGGAGCTGCATGCCGGCAGTCAGGCCGCCCATCTTCTCGGCCGACGTGGCTTCGGCTTTGCGCACCGCGTCGTTAAAGGCGGCGGCGACCAGGTCTTCCAGCATGTCCTTGTCGTCGGCCAGCAGCGATGGATCGATCGAGACGCGCTTGACGTCGTTCTTGCAGGTCATGACGATCTTGACCAGGCCGGCGCCGGACTGGCCTTCGACTTCGATCAGCGCCAGCTGCTCCTGCGCCTTCTTCATATTGTCTTGCATGGCTTGCGCCTGTTTCATCAAGCCTGCGAGCTGGTTCTTCATCATGGTGGTTTCTCCGTCAATTCAACAAATCAAATGGGGTATTGGGTGGTTCAGGCAGCGGCGCCGGACAGTGGCGGCGGACGCACGGAACCCGGCACGACGAAGGCGCCAAGGTCGCGCATCACGTCCCGCACAAACGGGTCGTTGTTCACAGTGTCCTCGGCCTGACGCTGGCGCTCTTCGCGGTAAGCGATGGCTTCGGCGCTGGCGGTGTACCAGACCTGGCCGATTTCGATATCGACCGCGACCTTGGTACCGGTGAAGCGTTCCTGCAGCGCCGCAGCCAGCTTTTCGGAATTGCCGCTGGCGCGCAGGGTGTCGATCGGCACGCGCAGCTTGAAGGTGGTGACGTTGCCGTCAACGCCGCAGGAGACCAGCTCCGTCTGCAATGCCAGCTGCTGCGAGACGCCGCGCAGCGCCAGGCCCGCGGCCAGCGCCGGCCAGTTGCCGTCCCAGTCAATCTCGGGCACGGGCGTGATTACATAAGCGTGGCGCGGTACGGCAGGCGCGCGCGCAGCCGCAGGCGCGGCCTGCATTGCCGGCGCATCCTGGGCGACGGCGGTATCGTCCGAAAATTCGGTGACCCAGGATGGTGGCTCGTCGCCGGAATCCATTTCCTGATACTGCTCGGTCTGGGCCTGCACCTGGGGCGCTGCCGCCGGCGCTGCCTGCACTTGCGCAGGCGCGGCGGCCTGCGCACCACCCTGATCCCAGGGCGGCGCCGGCCTGGATGCCGCAGGCGCAGCGGGAGGCTCGGCAGGCGGGGGCGACGGCTCGGAAGACGCCGCCGGCGCGGCCGCTGCATCGGCCTGGTTCGACATCGCGGTCGAGCGGCGCGGTGCGGCGTTGCGACCGCCGCTGGCCGCGCGTGCTGCTTCGAGCGCGGCGTTGATGGCGGCGCGGGCCGAATTCATGGCCGGTACGGCAGCTGCCGGTGGTGGCGGAGGCGGCGCCTGGACGGCTGCCGGCGGCGCAGGTGGACGCGCAACGGGTGGCGGCGGAGGCGGCGGCGCCACAGCGGCATGGCTTGCCACGGCGGCCGAAGCGGCACGGGCCGGCGGCGCGGCGGCAGCTGCCGCGCGGGCAGCGGGAGCAGCGCCGGACGGACGGGCGGCAGCCGATCCAGAAGGCGCGGCCCCTTCTGCACCTCCCTGCCCTGGACGGAATGCCAGCATGCGCAGCAGGGTCATGGTGAAGCCGGCGTATTCGTCCGGCGCCAGGCCGATCTCGTTGCGGCCATGGACGGCGATCTGATAATACAGCTGCACTTCCTGGGGGTCGAAGGCCGCGGCCAGGCGCTGGATATCGGCCAGTTCGGGCAGGTCTTCCGGCACCGCCGATGGCACGCTTTGCGCCAGCGCGATCCGGTGCAGCAAGGTCCCCAGGTCCTGCAAGGCGCCGTTATACGACAGGCTGCGGCTGGCCATCTCGTCGGCCACCGCCATCAGGTCGGCGCCGTCCTGCACCAGCAAGGCGTCGAGCAGGCGAATCAGGTAAGTCTGGTCGAGCGCGCCGAGCATGCCCTGCACCGCATCGAGCGTGACCTGGCCGGCCGCGTAGGCAATGGCCTGGTCGGTCAGCGACAGCGCGTCGCGCATGGAACCGTGGGCGCCCTGGGCCAGCAGGCGCAGGGCCGGCTGTTCGAAGCTGATGCCTTCCTGGCCGAGGATGTTGTCCAGGTGGCTGATGATATGCCCCGGCGGCATCTGCTTGAGATTGAACTGCAGGCAGCGCGACAGCACAGTGACGGGGATCTTTTGCGGATCGGTCGTGGCGAGGATGAACTTGACGTGTTCCGGCGGTTCTTCCAGCGTCTTGAGCATGGAATTGAACGCGTGGTTGGTCAGCATGTGCACCTCGTCGATCATGTAGACCTTGAAGCGCGCATTGGACGGTGCGTAGACGGCCTGCTCGAGCAGCTGGGCCATTTCGTCGACGCCGCGGTTGGACGCGGCATCCATCTCTATATAGTCAACGAAGCGGCCGCTGTCGATGGCGGTGCAGGCTTCACACACGCCGCAGGGCGTGGCGGTGACGCCGCCATTGCCATCCGGGCCGATGCAGTTGAGCGATTTGGCCAGGATACGCGACAAGGTCGTCTTGCCGACACCGCGGGTGCCGGTGAACAGATAGGCGTGGTGCAGGCGGCCGGTCTGCAGCGCGTGCGTCAGTGCGCGCACCACGTGCTCCTGGCCGACGAGCGTGTCGAAATTCTTGGGACGGTATTTGCGGGCGAGGACTTGATAGGACATACAAGATTTTACCGTAGATAGCCTGGGCAGCGGGAATTCCCGAACCGATCAGGGGCGCGGGATGGCCATTGTAGCAAGAGCGCGGACGAGGGACGACACTGGGACCTGATGAAGCGGAATAACAGAGGGGAATAACAGCTTGGAATGACGGCGGAGGGGGGGAGATCAAAACTTTCGATGACATCGAAAGAGGCGAGCCTGATCTGCGGCACTTATGGTTAACGGCCGTGGCTGCTTCGTTCCCGACCTGACCAGGTTAGCCATGCCACAATGCGCAGGGGCCCGCCGGGTGCAATTATAACCGACCATGGAACTTTGTGGTCACCGATTCAGTCGGGGCCACCGCGTAGGGCGGAAAAGCCCAAAGGGCGCCTTCCGCGGTGCTGCGGATGAGCCGCGATGGACTCGCACGTAGCGTGGCGGAAGGCGCTTCGCTTTTCCGCCCTACCAAAGCCGGCGCTACATTCTATATACCCAGCTCCTGCCAGATTGAATCGATCTTCGCTTTCACTTCGGGCGTCATGGCAATGGTGGTGCCCCACTCGCGGCTGGTTTCACCCGGCCACTTGTTGGTGGCGTCGATGCCCATCTTGCTGCCCAGGCCGCTGACCGGCGAGGCGAAGTCCAGGTAATCGATCGGCGTGTTATCGACCAGCACCGTATCGCGCGTCGGATCGACCCGGGTCGTGATGGCCCAGATGACTTCCTTCCAGTCGCGGATATTGACGTCCTCATCGACCACGACGATGAACTTGGTATACATGAACTGGCGCAGGAAGCTCCACACGCCGAACATCACGCGCTTGGCATGGCCGGCGTACTGCTTTTTCATCTGCACCACGGCCATGCGGTAGCTGCAACCTTCGGGTGGCAGATAGAAGTCGGTAATCTCGCTGAACTGCTTCTGCAGCAGCGGGATAAAGACTTCGTTGAGCGCCACACCGAGCACGGCCGGCTCATCGGGCGGCTTGCCTGTATAGGTAGAGTGATAAATCGGGTCGCGCCGCATGGTGATGCGGTCGATGGTGAACACCGGAAAGCTGTCCTGCTCATTGTAATAGCCGGTATGGTCGCCAAACGGGCCTTCCAGGGCGTGTTCGTAGCCGGTCGGATGGCTCGGATCGGCATAGATATGCCCTTCCAGCACGATCTCGGCCTTGGCCGGCACCCGCAGCTCGCTGCCGATGGCTTTCGTCAAGACCGTGCGGCTGCCGCGCAGCAAGCCGGCAAACTGGTATTCCGACAGGCTGTCCGGCACCGGCGTGACCGCGCCCAGGATGGTGGCCGGATCGGCGCCCAGCGCCACCGCCACCGGGTAAGGCTGGCCCTTGGTGGCAATGCCGTGCTCGCGGAAGTCGAGTGCCCCGCCCCGGTGCGCCAGCCAGCGCATGATCACCTTATTAGGACCGATCACTTGTTGGCGGTAAATGCCGAGGTTCTGGCGCTTCTTGTTCGGCCCCTTGGTGATCACCAGGCCCCAGGTAATCAAGGGCGCGATGTCGCCCGGCCAGCAATGCTGGATCGGCAGGCGCGCCAGGTCGACATCGGCACCCTCCCACACGATCTCCTGGCACGGCGCGCCCTTGGTCTCCTTGGGCGACATGTCCCACACCGCCTTGATCAGCGAGCCCATGCCCATCATGTCCTTGAACCCCTTGGGCGGCTCGGGCTCCTTCAGGCGCGCCAGCACGTGCCCGATCTTGCGCAACTCGGTAACATTCTCAGCGCCCATGCCGAGCGCCACCCGGCGCGGCGTGCCGAACAGATTACCCAGCACCGGGATGCTGTGGCCGACCGGTTTTTCGAACAATAAAGCCGGTCCTTCGGCCCGCAAAGCGCGGTCGCAGACCTCCGTCATCTCCAAATATGGCGAAACTGGCAAGGAAATGCGCTTCAATTCGCCCATTTCTTGCAATTGGGCAATGAAATCTCTCAAATCTGAATAATTCATCAGTTTTTAATTCTTTTTTTCGTTAGAACATCGTTGTTCAAATAGCCACGCCAAGTGGTTGATTTCACAGGGGTTTGCTGCGTTGCAGCACAGAAAGTCAGATCTAAAAGTAATAAAGAACAATTGTGTTAGTATTGACTTGATATAAACCAGCTTCTACAATTCGCTTCACTTGATGAGCCGGCACTGTCCAAGGACACAATTTTAGCTGGTCTCATACTTTCACGGGGTCGGGGCCCCAACGACATTTTTAAGGAGTGTTTTCACAAGGCGTCTGCCTTATCCCCCGAAACAGTTGTTTAGCTACTGGCCTAATACCACAGGGAAGAGCCAGCTGAAGCAAGCAATGACGGCGTTAATCGCGCGCGCCAGCGGCGATAGACGATATTTCTGATGCACGGCATTGGTAAGCCCGTTGCGACATGGTACAAGCACCATATCGCCGCGATGGGATGACTTTTTCCGCGACAAAGGGGAATTCGATGATAAATCGTTTCAACGGGGCGACAGCAAAGCTCGCCCAAACCATGGCCAGCCAGCCAGTCACGTGGTCTTCCGTGACAAAAACGGCACGTGGTGTTCTCACCACTGCGCAACACACTTTGACCGTTACCGGTGTTTCCGCTCTTGCCGTCGTGGCCCTGCTGTACGCCCGCCCTGAGCTCGCTCATGAAGTGTCCGCGATGCTGGCCCCGGCCGCATCCAGGGCGCCTGTCGCTCCCGTAGAGCCGCCCAAGCTGGCCGCCCTGATGGAAAAGCCGGTTGCCGCCACGCCAGCGGTGGAAACCGCGCCGGCACCGCTCACCCCCGCTGAAAAAGCGATGATGGGCAACAAGAAGCAACAGCAAGCCGTGACCGAGTGGCTGTCCAAGCGCTACCGTGTCGCCGGCGACGCCGCCAACATGCTGGTGTCGACCGCTTATACGACGGCACGCGAGATCAAACTCGACCCGCTGCTGATCCTGGCCGTGATGGCGATCGAATCGGGCCTGAATCCCTTCGCGGAAAGCCCGGTCGGCGCCCAAGGCTTGATGCAGGTGATGTCGAAGGTGCACCACGAGAAGTTTCAGGAAATGGGCGGCACCCAGGCTGCGCTCAATCCTGTTGCCAACATTCGCGTCGGGTCCCTGATTCTGAAGGAATATGTGAACCGTGGCGGTTCCGTGGAAGCCGGTTTGAAGACCTATGTGGGCGCAGCTGCGTTCGATAGCGATTCGGGCTACGGTTCGCGCGTCATGGCTGAATTGCAGAAGCTCAAGCAGGTTGCTGCAGGCAAGAAGGTACCGACCTTCACGCCCCCGCCAGCTGCACCGAAGCCGGCGATTGAAAAGCCGGTCGAGACGCTGGTGGTTGAGGAGCACGTCGCGGGACTGTAATCGCGTCCCGGACTCAGATCCTTGTTATATAGATGTGAAAAAGCCCGATGCTTGCATCGGGCTTTTTTTATGAGTGTTCCGCGAACTTGAGAGCGGTGGGCACGGAGTGCCCACCCTACGAACTAACTTTTAATCCGTCATTCCCGCCTGCGAGGCTGTCGCAAAAGGGGGAAAGCGCCTTTGCCGCAAACCTTTGAGCCGTCTTTCCCGCGAAGGCGGGAACCTATAGCACCTCTGCTCATAGGTGCTATAGGTTCCC
>Ga0208758_100222_pt1 | contig 23817 bp, 13 predicted proteins | sample LakWasM116_HOW13_2_FD_183930 | JGI IMG/M metagenome (GOLD analysis project Ga0208758, IMG submission 183930) | Freshwater sediment methanotrophic microbial communities from Lake Washington under simulated oxygen tension - Sediment Metagenome... | ecosystem: Environmental > Aquatic > Freshwater >...
AACAGGTTTTCTTCTATCGTTCCCAGGTATCCATTAGAACTTGGAGTTAGTCCTATTGATTCCGCCCACTGACGTTGCTGGCGCATCAGCTTGGATTTTGATGACATTCGAGTGTCCCTTATATCAATGTGATTTACAGATGTAAGTTTTTTTGGATATAAAAGCTTTGCGGAGCGCTTCTTTTACTTTTGTATCCAGTTCTGGACTATTTATCTCAGGGCAGATAAAGCTAGTGGGAAAGGATTCAAATTTAAAATCTATTTTCAGCTCGCCCAAATCCTCTGAAAGACCTGCTATGAATCCGCTGATAACATTATTTAATTCATCTGAAGTGAGGAATGTGTGATCTTTCCAATTTTCGTAATAAGCTTTTTCTGCCAGAACACGTAAGCCAATAAAAGAAGCGCCTAAAATAGGCTGATCTTCATTATTTGTACTGTAGCCAATTGTTGTCATGAATTGCCGTGAAAATAGATACAGTAATGCATATTCAATTACTTCAATGGTCGCATCCTTGGGGGTGTCGATTTTATTGTTAGCTACTTTCAGTTCTATAAACTCATATTCTTCTTTTGTTGTATCTGGCCGATAGACTAAATCAATTGCCCTTCGTCTGTCTTTGTTAGAGTTTTCAACTAAGCCTGAGGCTACTGGCATCTGATTCCACAGGTTTTTATCTTCATTAAAAACAGAGGCAAAGGCGCGTTCCAAAGGAACTTCCGCATTACTACCATGCCCCCGCTTATGTTTGCCTGTATCCGTAGGAAGGGGAACAAATCTTAGTTCCCAGTTTTTTCTAGACTTTGTCTTATTTCCGTTCCAGTTTCCCTTGATTTGCGTATATGCTTCATTGATTAATGAGATGTTATCTTTCCCATGGCCAAGCTGATTGAGGGTGTTTCTGACTCCATCCAGTATGCTGCTCATGTTTTATAAACTCCTCATCGTTGTTGGTTAATTCTTTTACAAGTTGCTTATGGTTGGAGTTATCCAATTGTGCATGTTTAGTATAGAGCTGAGCAATATTCTCTCCCAGCTTTATGATTTCCGATGAAGGTTCAGAGTTTGCAAACCCTTTAATTTCGCCGACAGCCCAAATCTCATCTACAGGTATCAATCGAAGTGTTGCGCAAATATTCCCTGCCATATTACAAATTACAAAAATTTTTACAGATCCGTTCAGGCAATCATCTATAAAGCTGTTTCCACAGTGGCGCTGAGTTAACGCTAATCGCCTGAGCGACCATGCATCAGTTATCGGTTCAATCGTCCAGTCTTGAATTCTGACCTCTGGCAGTGCGGAATCCCACTTTAATTTTTGGTAGGCTTTCTTGTCAGCAATATCTGTTTTCCATTCTTTTGCTTTTTTAGCTAAATATTTCCAACCTTTTTTTGTCTGGTTATGGTCAAAAACGGGATCTTCTGAAGCAATCCATGTAAGCACATCAACTAATTCATTGTCGACAAACTGGTCCAAAGTACCTTTCAATAATTGATTTTCTGCTTCCTGAATAATATGCCGCATATTGCACAGTTTTACCCATGCCCCTCGGAAATGGAATTCTTCAGTTTCAGGAAATATGATCATGCTGTCATTCATGAAGAGGAGCTGCACTGGCTCGGAAATGGGTGACTTGCGTTTTAATCCGGACATAAATTGCAACCAGTAGATCAGGAATGACCAACTCAGATCAGGTGTAATGCCATAATTTCCTGAGTCTATAATAATCCGGAAATCATCTGCCGTGCCATTGGCGATATATCGCCATGCCATAGGGGTTAATTCATCCGCCTCCAGAACTCTTTTCCTCATTGCCGCAATTATTTGCCCACCATAAAATCTCTCTCTGTTGAGAAGAAGTAAAGTATAAAGCCACATGAGGTTTGGATTATCCTGTTCAATTTCAAGATAATCAGTTAGGTGCTTTGGAATGCATTCGTACATTTCTTGAGTCAGAGGATTCTTCCACTGCGCCTCAACGAGTTTAGATATCCTTTCTATATCATTGTCATTTGAAGTGGTTTTGCAATCCATATTTTAAGTTTAGTAAGCTTTCTTAAATCAATATTAAATAGGAATTAGTGGTTGTAATTTTTGTTTTAAAAGCGGCTTGTAATCAGCTTTAAATTTTTAATAAAAGTTGAATGGCTGCAAATTAGATATTTATATAGAGTTGTTTCTAGTAAAAATTTAAATACATAATTGTCATTTTAATTACTTTAATGGTCCCCACTTTTCCCATTGACCGCAACTTGCCATTGGTAACATTTCTGTATTTTGAAATCCGCCACCAAAACACTTTCCTCTTAGTCCGTGTTCAAAGCTAACAAAAGAGGATGGATATGGCGGCCTTGCTTGCCTACAACCTCCCCACAGGCTACAAGTAGCACACACGCGATTTTGATTCGAAATTGTTATAGACATAGATGTAATCCTTAAAATAAGTGACTTAACGAATTTCAACTATTATTAGTATGGTTGCGGCAGTTTGTGTCGCTAGAAGATCTTTACGTTAAGAAAAGCTTTATTATTAAAAGCAGAATGACTACGTATTCTTACCTAAAAGAGCCGATCATAATAGCCTCAAAAAGGCCATCTAAAACGGTCGCAAAAAGCCATTCATAATTACTTAGAGCGGACGTTGGCGATTGGTAAAATTTAGGTTTAATATGGAACAGGCTAGGTACAGCAGTCATTTACCAATTAAGCACGATAGGCTGCAACATCCGCATAGCACTCAGTCAAAGTGTTAAATGGTGGGTACGAGCCTAGATGAAGAGTTGCTCCTGACTGGCGGGTTAGGTCAAGAATTTTTAGCCAAATGCTCTACGCTCGTCCTAACATAGAGCTAAACGGCGCACCGCCATGTTAAGTACCACTGTTGGATGCTAAATGTTTGGCGGCCTCTTCCGAAGATGTAAGATGGGAAGTAGGCATCTTGAAATTAGTGGCGATTAACTTTGAATTGCAACTAATAAACGTCTAAGATATTCTGGGAAGTCGCTCTATTGCTTTACTGCATTTGATAAAAAATAAAAAAGGTCACATAAATAAAAATGGACGTTAAATACTGGGAAGGTGGATTAACACGGCAGGAAATTGATGCCATAGAGATAATCGCTAAGAAGTTTGGGCCGCAAAAGGAACAAGAAAAAAATTTAGTACCTGCATCAGGAAAGCCTATGAAGCTAAGTTCCTTTGAAGGGTTGAAGCAATTGATGCCTGAAAGTGCTTCAATGTGGCCTTGGAAAGGTTATGCAGGTTTCCGTTTGATTGGAGGTCAAAACAATGAAGGTGAGTTTGATCTAGTTATTGTTACACACTTTAATGTTTTAATTATCGAGTTAAAACATTGGAATGGTGAGCTTACTGCTAATGGTGATCAATGGTACCTGAATGGAGATCTCAGAGGACGCTCAGCAGTCAGCATTACTCAAAGTAAACAATATTTACTTCGTGAAAAGTTAAAAAATTCTGGTCGAAACTTTCCTAGCTTCAATGGGAATAAATTTAACTCTCCTAAAGTGGATTTTTTGGTTGTGCTTACTGGGACCGCTAATGGCTCTAAATTGCCTGAGAAAGATAAGAAGCATGTACTAAATATAAATGAATTTTTAGCACTTGCCGATAAAAAGCACTTCGAGAAGACGTTTCTACCTACCAATGTACCTAAACATGCACTCAACCTGCGACTGAATGAAGATTTAGATGTATTTGATAGCATTTTCAATGATGGGCAGACAAAACCAAAAAGTTTGTTGGTTAATGGATATGAAGCTGAAGTAAAGATTTATCCTCCCGAAGGTGTTAATTCAGTTTATACGGAGTTTCAAGCAAAATCAAAGCAAAGAAAGGATGATAAAGCTCTTTTAAGACGTTGGGATTTTACTAAATTTGAAGACCGTGAACTAAAAACAACCGAGGGACGGTATAAAGTTGTTTCACATGAGAAAGATGTGCTCACTCATATTCGCCAGCATGATGATGATTTATACAAATCCTGCCTCATTTCTCTGACCAATATTGACCCTGCCCAAATAACACAAGAGTTCTATGAGTTATACGAACTACCTCATGGACATAGTCGATTTAATGATTATATAGCAAATCACTCTGGAAAATTGACTGATGAACAGCGCTTGAGTTTGGTCAAGGTGCTTCTTCATCACTTCTCTTCTTTACATAAAATTAACATTGCACACCGAGATATTGGTGATCATAGCTTATGGTTGTCTCCATCTAATAAAATTGCTCTTTCAAGCTTTATGTCATCGTACCATCAACCAGTGGGTACGGTTGGGCCTAGAAGGAAGGTTATTAGTACCGCAGTAATTCGCCCCCCGGAAGATGGTTTAGACAGCTTGGACCACATGGCTACTGAGTATCACCGTGATGTGTATGCATTGGGTGTGTTGAGCTTTCTTTTAATCACAGGTAAGCGCTTATCAATCAAATCTGTAGAGGCTGCTTTACATGGTATCGCAGAGAGTACTGATTGGTATGGAGATGTCTTACGAAAAGCTGTTTCAAAGAAACCATCAGATCGTTTTAAGAATGCTGATTCTATGCAGGAAGCCTTTATTCGCTCACAGCCTGCACATAAAGTAATTGAGCTGTTTGATGATTCTTCACTAGATAAGTACCGCAAAAAACTAAATCTATATAAGGTCTATTCTGAAGATCAGGAAATTTCAAATGATGAGCTTAAAGAAACATATCGTTCCAATGACCTACTAGTAAAAATTTGGAATAATGTGAATTCAGGAAATGATCAGGCAAGTGTTTTTCATTGCCTGAACTTCTTTGAGCAAATAGAGCGAATCTATGCGGCCTCACCTGACTATCTAAGTACTATTAGAGATTATGGTATTACGCATAAATCTGAACTATTCCTTGTCCAAGACTATATTGATGGTGAGCCTTGGAGTGATTGGGCTCTGAAAGACCATCAAACAGAAACACGTTTGGAAGCCATTAAAGCCTTAATACACAATATTGAACATTTACATAGTGTTGGCTTGAGTCACGGAGATATTCATCCAGGTAATCTACTGGTTCAAATAGATGGTCAAGATTTACGAATTATCTTAATTGATATTCCAGATTTCACAGGCTCTGCTGAATCCTCTCGAAATCACCGATATAGTCCTGAAAATATAGAGTCAGCTACTATTATCGAGCGTGATCATTTTGCTGTTATGCGCATTTCAGCTGAATTACTATTCCTTGACTGGAATAACCTTAATGCTCAAACCGAATATTCAGTAATTGCTCAGTCATTAATAGAAGAAATTGCTGACAGTAATCGCTTCTTATCTTTGGAACGTTTCAAGACCGCTTTAATTGCACAGTTTGAACCTGTAGATGATTCGATAGGTAAAGTTAGCATTAGTTTGAATCGAAATGACTTTGGGAAAACATTAACTATTTTGCCTGACAATGGCGAGCTATATGTATATATAGAAAAATCTCGTAAAAAAGACCATTCTGTTAAAGTTTCATTTTATGGAGTTAATGCATATCTAGATGTATTTTTTAATACAGAACAATCACTTATTGAAAATGCTTTAACCCCTATAGCAATTGATGGCATCCCTGCATGGGTGAAGAGTAAAAGTCAGTTAGTGCTTAAACTGAGCATAGAAATCCTTAATGGCAATAATGATTTAAATGCTTTGAATAATTACATATTAGAGCAAGAAACTTTTTTACCTGATTGTAAAAATATTGCAAATCCAATTGAAGCTATTAATGAATTTGAAGAGATAAAAATGTTGATGCAGAAGGTTGCATCATTAGATAAACAAGATTTAGAGGCTGATACTGAAAATTTTACTAATATAGGAATTAACTCAATCCCGCATTCAATTGAAGAAAAGCTAGCCACTAAAAATATCTGGAAAGCTATTATTGAAGCAGAAACTGAAGCACTTCCTTGTATTGAAGTAGCTGATACCCCACGAGCTGATTTGAAAAGAAATGAACTGATTGTACCTTATGACTCTGACTCAGAAGTGCTTGATGGCTACGATAGTGATGATGAGATTTTTGCCATCCAAAAAGTGGGTGATAAGGAGTTTAATCTTGGTAAAGTTATTCTTGAGAAATCTACAAGCTCAGAAGTAAGGCTACCCTTGACAGGTAAAAAAAGCCCTGCACTAGGAGATATTTTGTATCTTCGAACCAAAAAAGATAGAGCATCTTATTCTCGTCGCAAAAAGGCTATGGAGAGAATATTAAATAGGTCTTCTGTGATACCTGATTTGGTGAATTATTTTGATCCTCTGCAGGAAATGAAGCCGATTAATTTTCATGATGGGCCAAGTGATGAACAATTGTCACGCTATGATAGAGAGGACAATAATAAAAAAATAAGTTTGAATGAAGCTCAACGCAATGCATTCCGTATGTTATTTAGTAAGGGACCTTTGTCATTATTACAAGGCCCCCCAGGTACAGGAAAAACTGAATTCATTGCAGCATTCGTTCACTATTTATTAGAGCATGGGCACGCGAATCATATTTTGTTGGTCAGTCAATCACATGAGGCAGTTAATACAGCAGTTGATCGAATACGTTCTCATTGTGTACGTCTTAATACGCCTATTGATATTGTAAGATTTAGTAACAGTGAATCTTCAGTTTCCGATGGTTTAAAGGATGTTTATTCCAAGAATATTATTGAGTCTACTAGACAATCTTTCATAGCTGAATTAAAAGAACGGATTCTTTATCTCCAGCCTGCGCTAAGATTGGATTCAGATTACTTAGAAGCATTGCTTGCTGTCGAGTTTGGTATTAAGAAAAAAATTAAAAATTTATTAAGGCTACAAAATGATTTAAAAGACGTGGAGGACGAGTCTTACATCAAAAGTGTTACACAAACTATCGCGACTTTGGAAAGTCAGTTAAAAAATGAGTTAGCAGAGCAATTTGATATTAATAGCGACGATCTCAGTTATGCAACTGCCAAAGTAGATGAAAAAATTAACTTACTTTATGGCATCGGGCCTCATGAGGCGCGACGAGTGAGAGCATTGATACAAATTATTGATGACTACAAAGAGAGGTTAGCGACTAATCCTGGTAGCTATGAAGAGTTCTTAGCTCGATCACGTACGCTTGTTTGTGGAACCTGTGTAGGAATGGGGCTCGGCCATCTTGGCATTAATTCAGTTCAGTATGATTGGGTGATAATTGATGAGGCAGCTCGTTCTATATCCTCTGAATTAGCGATTGCAATGCAGTCAGCCAAACGTGTTTTATTGGTTGGTGATCACAAACAGCTTCCTCCTTTGTATCAAGATGAGCATAAGAATGTGATTCTTCGTAATCTTAGTGTACCTAAAACTGAGCCTGCAATGTCTCATGTATTTATGAGTGATTTTGAAAAAGCTTTTGAGTCATCTTATGGCCAACTTGTTGGCAGTAGTCTAAGGACTCAATATCGAATGGCAGAGCCAATTGGCAATCTAGTGTCAGATATATTCTATGATAAAAAACTGCAAACAGATGAACGGAATATTCCAAATTTTTATCGCAACGGACCTGCTGCGTTAAGAGCAACAGTAACTTGGCTTGATACCAGTTCCGAGAATAAAAAGTCATATGATCGTCCAGATGGAACCAGTTTAATTAACCCTGAAGAAATTGACCAAATCATTCATATTCTTAAGGAGATTGAACAAGACTTTGATTTCTGCCAAAAACTTTCAAACTTAGTTAAAGATGGAGAGCCCGCAATAGGGGTTATCTGTATGTATGCGGCTCAAAAACGTGCATTGAGAAAAAAATTTAATGAAAATAACTGGAGTGAAAGTTTCAAATCATTAGTAAAAATAGGCACTGTTGATAGCTACCAAGGTAAAGAAAATCGCATAGTTATTGTTTCTATTACTCGTAATTCTGAAGATAGAAAACCTCGCTTTTTAAAAGAACCTAATAGGATTAACGTAGCAATGTCTCGCTCTATGGACAGACTTGTTGTGGTTGGTTCAATCGCTATGTGGAGCAAAGAGAATGAAGGATTGCCTTTAGGAAAGGTGGCATCATTTATTCAAGAGCGACAAGGTGAGGATTACAGAATCTTGAAGGCTGAAAATTTATTAAAAACGAAAGCTGCCTTATGAGTATTCACAATATAGTAACTGTTCAAGAAATTGACGTCACCATACCAGTACAGGCATTTCGATTTGAATTTATGGTTGTAGGTCGAAGTGACTTGTCCTTCATTAGAGAGTTTGTCCTTCGCCTGCTAAAAGTTGGCGATATGACACCTGATCAAGTGGCTAAATTTCTCGGACTGTCGGAGAAGGAGATACTGGTAGCCATTACTCAGTTAAGCTCTATGAAAGAAGTAACTATAAACCATGATGGGCGTTTGAGATTGTCTGCCGAGTCTTTGAAGTACTTTGATAATGAAAACGACCGGCCAAAGGTGCATTCAATTTTTGAACGTACTCATACCTTTAAATTTGATTTATTTAATTTTGATTATATTACATCTTCTCAAAGTACCGATCACCCCCTCAGAGCCATAAGACTCAAACCAGCCCCAGTTATTTTGAGCGAAAGCACTTCTTATGCTAAACAAGCATTTCTTCGTTCATATTTAGACTTGTTTGAGAAAGAGTCAATAAATTTTGATGGCATCAATAGCCTCCATGATGTCGAGCTTTATAAGCTTACTGACATCAGAAAAACTAAAGATCACCATGTTAGAGTCACCCTTAAATTTAACCTTGATATCGAGAGAAATACAATAGAGCGGAGTTGTAAAAATAAGCTCTATGAAAATGCTGCTATTACCAATAAAATGAATGACTACTTATTTGTAACAACTGAAGCAAATAATATTCAAAACATTGCTAAAGCCATGGAATTTTTTGAAGACACAATATCTTTAGAGTGTCTAACACCCGATGGTTTTGACGGGACAGGATATGTTATCAAGCTGCGAAGTGAGTCTTCAGTTAAAAGTAAAACTGAACATATCTTAGGTGCTTTAACACTGCGTGATAACTGGGAAAAGATATTTAAGCCAATTCAGTCTTTATTTAATAAAGTTACTCATGAAAAAAATAAAGATCCTCGGGTTATATGGGTGGCGCCATCAGATAGATACTGGATTCAATCGGAAACCATGTTTAATCGTATGAAATCTTTGAGGGACTTTGTGAAACATAACAACTTTTCATTAATGGTTCCTGTAGACGGTGCAGATGATCGATATGGCATTAATAGTTGGCGTTCCCAATTGGGTGATCTTAAAGAACAATCTGAAAAGATTCATTCTGGATTTCTTGGTGGTGCTGTTGAACTCATCCTTATCCCTGAATACTTAGCTGTAGTTGTCTATCATCTTCAGCGCCCTAATGAGCCGATGAGTATTCCTTTAGGTTTTATAACTAAAGATTTAGCTTTGGTTAAAAAAATTAATGAGAGCTATGAGTCATACCTGGCAAGCTATTCTGAAAGCCTTGAAACTCGTTATCTTGGACACCTATAATCTGAAAGAACTGTGATCGTCCCAACTGCAGCAGATGCATTTTTGCCTCAATATTGAAAGGCAGCTTTGTCCGCGTTGCTGCCTGACAGCATAAATATCCGTGAGGCAGAAATGTGTCGTAACCAGCTTTTTATCTAAAATTTCATTTGAGAATTACGAGTGGTCGCTATTGCAAATCATGGGTGGCTTTTTTACGACAAGTTTAAGTGGCCTTTTTGAAATTGTTTTAGTTGTCCTTTTTATTAATAATACACAAATGACAGAGAATTTTTGTTATCCAGGTGATTTTTATTTCTAGCTGCACTTATAAAAGAGGATTTTGATGCCTAGTGTATAAACAGTTGTATTCGCACCAGAGTTGCCATATTTTTTCAGATACGATGGCATATTTTTCTTTTTCCCCTGCGATATCCTCCCCAAAATAGTATCTGAATTTTTCATAGACTATGGTTAGTGTATCTTCAGTAGATTTCGCTGATTTTAGGCATGGAATAATCGCTATTGCTTCAGTGTCATATTCTTCGGGATTGCAACTGAAATTGATGCTTATCGGATCAGCATTAAATAAAGCACTGCTAACATTATCAAAGAATATTTCATGTTTATTTTTGATGTGCTGCTCAGATTTCATAATTCATCCTATTCGTTTAATGTTTAAGGGTATGAATGTCATGTAAGTGCACGTCGGAAAAATCTTCCAAGCGCTTAATTGGTATGGACTAAAAGATTGCAGTCATACATAGAATATCAATCCTTAACATCATCTAGTTTCTTCCATTTCCAAATAGAGTAAAAACACATGAAAGAATAAAAGATGTACAAACCTGCCATGCCGTAGAGTTCATTCCAGATGGATACGCTAAAAGCTGCTGCGTTGCAGATAAGCCACCAATAAAAGCCATTGTGATTGCGATGAGCTACTAATATCTGACCTGCAATACCAGTAACTAGAATAAAGCCTTGTAGGATGTGATCCAATAATCGCTCCATTTAGATTTAATGTTCCCGCGTTGTATGGAAACAATATTTTGAAAGGTTATCTTTGGAGACTGTAAATCCAGTTTGTACAAAGATAATAGAAGCGATAATTATCTACAGATTTGCGACAAAACATGTCGTATGTTAATTGACGGATATTTTTGAGATATAAATTACTTATAGATATCTGCAAGTGAATGGGCGGTCCGAGCCATTGATTCACGTAACTTTATTGGGGCAATGACTTCAGCAAGCTCTCCAAAGCCAAGCAGCCACCAGCGTAATTGTTCTGTATTGATGACAGTAGCTGTAACTTTGAGGTGTTCGTCATCTGTTACTGTGATTTTTTGATCGGTACTGAGCGGGGTGTCGAATAAATGATTGCCGGCAGATTTCTTAAAAATTACTTCCAGCCTGATTTGTTCCTCGCCACCAAAACCGAAAGCTCCCGATGCGATGTGTTTATCAAGTGAAAAATCATCAGGGCGCTGGCAAGGCTCATCAAGCATCTCGGCAGATTTAAATCTATGTAGCGCTAGGGTGCGCACATCTTTGTAATGTGAGAATGTGCAGACTAAATAATTCATCTGGCCTCTTTCTACTAAGCCGAGGGGGTGGATGACGTATTCAGCTATCTTTTCCTCTCCGCTTTTTTTGTAAGAGACTTTAATTTGTTTGTCTAATAGTAGAGATTCGGAAACGATGCGGTGAGCCTCGCTATCGATTACTGGTGCCAATAATGTTTGCGTCGGTTGTATAACGCGTACTTTATCTAGCCAGGAGTGGATAGGGGAGTTTTCAGATAAAGAGTTTAATTTCTTGGAAGCTGTTTTGAAAAATGGCTGTAGTTGATTGAGTGTTGAAGCTGGCAGGATAGGTTTAAGATGCTGCTCAACTAGATTAAATGTGAGCGCTTCTGAATTGGAAAGTCCGGGGAGATCAAGAACTGCTCCATCTTTAGCCCAGCTCCATCCATAGGGCTTATCTCGGTCATCCAGAACCATAGGGAAGCTGTCTAGTAGTGCCAGTAGATCGCGCTCAATGGTACGCTTGGTTACAGAGTAATTCTCACTCAGAAGCTTTTCATGAAGCTGATTCGCTGTAATTTTTAATGGGTAGCGTGGAATAAATCGGAGCATTTGCCATTGCCGGTGCAGACTTTCGTGATTAACTTTTTCCATTTTTATTCCAAGTTTAAGTAAATATATTAAATAAGTAAGTTTCTATTCGTTCGCAATCGCATGTGGGATATGTCCTGTAGCAACCTGCTTAAGCGCAACATCATAATGGCTCTTTTAGTCATCGAAGAAAATATCTTCTCTCAAGGCTTTCAAGAAAGATCATTTACTTATCCCGCCAAGACACAGCGCTTCATCGATACGGATATTGTTCAGTTTGAATGATGCGTGTAAGGAAATAGCAACTACCAATTTGCCGTCAAAATTCAAAGCTATATTTAAAGAGTTCATGTTTTTATATTTATTTAAGCATAACTTTAACATGCGACTAATTATGTAGCTCAAAACGTAGACTGGGCTGCTGGAAAATTGGAAATATTCATTCGACATAAATTGTCGCACATATGCTTAGAATGCTCATCTGTCGTTACCACCTGCTCTTTAACAATTTATATTCTATGTTCGTCCAGCTTTTAAAAACTGGCTGCAACTTTACACATTTATATGTAGCAAATATCTTCTCAGCATCACTTTTAACCTAACGTTTTGCAATAAAACACTTCTTTATTTCTAGGGGAAAGCATGATTACAATTACTAGCGCTAACGCATCAATATTGCATTTCAATCATTATCATCATCAAAGCAACATATGGGCACTTCGCCTTTTATTATCTCTGAATAAAGACATCGTCGAGATACATTGGAAACAGTTACTTGAAAATAACTTACCTGATACTGATCTTGAGCTTATCCAATTTGAAATTAACGAAGTTAAAGCGAAGATTGCTTTGCACGATCAAGAAACTCCATCTAATGTGAATGACAATTGGGATGAAGAAATGGCCATGTTGGTGAGACATGTCTGGCAGGAACGGTTGTCTTTTTATGAGAGTAATGAAGCTGAAATTAAACAAAGTCTTATACACAAAAATATAGAAGCTCTTGGCGATTTCATCTGCCTCAATAGAATTGAGAAGTCTGTTTTGTACTATACCGTGATGGTTAGTTTTTTTACGCCACTAAAAAAATATTTAGCTAAATTTAATTTAGCAAGTTCATCACACAGGCCATTTGAAACAGAGTCCCTTGGTATATTTACCTTAGCCAAGATGCTGAATCTTAGCGAAGCCGAGATTTCAGAAGTGATTCTATCTAACGGAAAACTGCATCAAGTCTGCGGGTTAGAAATGAGCGAACAATTTATTTCTGAAGATGGCTTGGATGGTATTTTTGATATCGGGTATGTCATCAGTTCGGTTTTGGTTCAATCACATAAAAATCGCGATGCATTAATTGCAAAGATATTGCAAGTAACAGCGCCACCTAAACTTGATACTTCAGCCTTTCCTCATGCGGCAAAGCATATTGAAGTATTGCAAAAGTTTTTATCAGGTGCACTTACCAAGCATGAAAAGGGCGTGAATGTCCTGATTCACGGTAAACCTGGTACAGGAAAAACCGAGTTTGCTGCAGCCCTGGCAAACAAAATAGATTCCAGACTTTTTTCTGTTCCCTGTACGACTAGAGTGGGAGGGCAAATGGGGCGAAAGGATCGGTTCGCTGCTTATAATCTTTGCCAGTCCGTAGCTTCAAGTCAAGAGAAATGCATTATTCTTTTCGATGAAGTTGAAGATGTGTTTATTGATGATTATAGCGAGTCTTCTGGCAAAGCATGGGTTAATTCAGTCTTGGAAAGCAACCCGGTTCCAGCGATTTGGCTTACCAATAGCATAGACGATATAGATGTTGCTTACTTACGCCGGTTTGATTATGTGTTTGAGATGCCGGAAGTTACCCATGAGGTGAGACATGTCGTTGCTGAACGCTATTTTGAGGGGTTGAATGTAGACTCTGCATGGATTAAAAAAATATCGATGCAGGATAGCATCAGTCCGTCTCAGATTGAAAAAGCGGCACGTGTGACCAGTTTGGCAGTGAACGGTGAAAGCGAATTATGTGCAGAGAGAATTGCTGAAGCTGTGCTTGAATGTAGTGCTAATGCGTTGGGGGACAAGCTGTCTCTCAGTGCGAATCTTATCTCGACCAGCTATGACTTGGCTTATTTAAATACAAGTATTGATGTATGCAGCATGATAGATGGATTAAAGACGTATCCTAAAGCAACATTCTGTTTTTATGGCGCACCAGGTACAGGTAAAACTGCATTGGCAAAGCATATGTCTGAAAGGCTGGGCAAAAAACTCATAGTTAAGCGTGCATCTGATATTACAAGCAGGTTTATTGGTGGATCAGAACGAAATATTGCTCAAATGTTTCGTCAGGCCTCCGATGAAAATGCCGTGTTGCTGCTAGATGAAGCTGATACATTTCTTTTAGATCGACGTGATGCAAAAAACTCATGGGAAGTTTCTGCAGTTAATGAAATGCTAACTTGGATGGAAGATTTTGACGGAATCTTCATTTGCACTACCAATTTGATGGAAAAGATCGATCAAGCAGCATTCAGGCGTTTTTCGTTCAAGGTGAGATTTGATTATTTGAAACCAGAACAGAAGCGTAAATTGTTTAAGCAAGAACTGCAGCGTTTTAATCCGCAATATGGTGAGGTTGAAGAAGCTATCTTGAGCCAAGTTGAAGCGTTGCGATCACTAGCTCCCGGTGATTTTGCGGTAATTTCACGCCAAAGAGCTGTTTTAGGAAGTGTACCAAATCCCAGTGATATGTTTGATGTACTTAAAGCCGAGTGTATGGCCAAGGGTGTTATTGGGGCACAAATTGGTTTTCTTCATTAATTTAAGTCTATCAAGCAGTTTTTAAAAAATTCCAGTGCTAAAGTGCGCATATACATTTACGTAATGTATGTGATTTATTTTTTTAGTTATTAATGAAAGGGATGGTAATTGACTAATCATGAAAAGATTTTCTGTTTTATAAAAGAAAAGCCTAGCCTATTAAGTAGTAAATTTAAATTTACTGATATTCGCAATATTGCAAATAGTATTAATGCAAATATATCAAACGAAGGTAAGTCAGTAAGTGCAGCAGGCTTAGAATACGCAACACACAGGTTCTTGCAAACTTATTGTGATAGTCTTTCCGTTGAAGCTAATCGTCAAGATTACTTCAATACAGGTGATCCACGGCTATATCATGATGTTAGAAATGTGAAAAACGATTGGGAGTTTTCACTAAGAGCTGAATTTACTAATAGTAATAAAGATCGCAGGAAATCCTGCAAAGTTATAGAAGAGTCCTTGGAGTTGATATTTCAGGGTATTGAAAACCTGAGAGAACAATATCCTGGCCGGAAATTTACTATTGATGGTCGACTTGTCGGTGATATAGGTGAGGTCATTGCCGCCAATGAGTATGAAATTATCTTGGATGAGGTATCTCAGCCGCACTATGATGCAACATCTTGCTGTTCAAAGAAGCGTCGTATACAGATAAAAGCAACTTTCAAAGATTCGCTTACTTTCAGCATTACGCCAGATTATTATATTGGCATAAAACTATATGAAGATGGATGTTATGAAGAAATTTATAATGGACCTGGTCAGAACATTCGAGATCGTTTTCAAACTAGAAAACATATTGGGGAGAAACTATTGTCTTTTCCAATTGGTGAATTGAAGCAACTTTCATTGCAGATATCTGATGACGATAGGATTCCAAAGAGAAGAATATAATGTGATTTTCTTAATTCTATGAGCTGTAAGCTAATGAATGCTCGTAATAACTACTGTAGCTATAACCGATGTTAATTCAGTACTTGTAAGGTATTGTTAGGAAATTCCAATTCATATCAATAATTTAAAGAATAATAAAAATGTATAAAACTGCAGATGGAATTTTTGTATATTCCCCTTCTGATCTAACTTTATATATGCGCTCACCCTTCGCTTCTTGGGTGTCGCGTCTCGAAGTTGATTATCCTGAAAAACTAGCCGGATTTGAAAAGGATCAAGATGCACTCATGGGCTTGTTGGCAGGAAAAGGTGTTGCTCATGAAGCTCGCTACCTTAAGCAGCTTAGAGAAAAATATGGCGATGAGAATGTTATTGAAATAAAGTCAGATCGGAAAACTGCAGAGGCCGATACATTAGATGCAATGCGCTCTGGTTATCAAGTGATATTTCAGGCGTATTTAAAGCGAGAAAACTTTGCTGGTTTTGCTGATTTTCTCATCAGACGGGAGGGTGAGTCTTCTCTAGGTGATTATTATTACGAGGCTTGGGATACTAAACTTTCCAAGGTAACAAAACCCTACTTTGTTACGCAGTTATGTTGTTACAGTTGGATGCTGGAGGATATACAAGGTCGTTTGCCTGAAAGTGTTGTGGTGGTACTCGGGAATGAAGAGCCGGAAACTTTTCGCACTGCCCAGTATTACAGTTATTACCTAAATCTTAAACATCAATTTTTGCTCGCACAGGACAATTTTACGGGCGAAATTCAAGACGTCCCTGATCCCGCTCTATATAGTGATTACGGGCCCTGGGAGAGTTATGCAAAGCAGTTGCTGAAAGAGTCGGACAGTCTTGCTTTGGTTGCAAATATTCGAAAAACCCAAATCAGTAAATTGCGTGAGGCGGGGATTCAAACGTCTGTTGAGCTAGCGCAAACTAAAATTCAGCAAGTGAAAGGTATCTCATCTCAGGTATTTTTCAGGTTGCGTCTTCAGGCCGAGTTGCAACTTCAGTCTAGAGGTCAGGATAAACCTCGGTATAAGGTGATACTGCAGGATGAAGGTAAAGGGCTGTCTGCTTTACCACCAAGCGCTGAATTAGATGTTTTCTTTGATATAGAAGGGCATCCATTAGAGAAAGGCGGGTTGGAGTATCTATGGGGTGTTAGTTATCGAGATCCATCCGCGGTTCAAGGAAAGCAATATGCTTTTAAGGATTGGTGGGCACATGATCAAGAGCAGGAAAAATTAGCATTTGAAGGTTTTATTGATTGGGTATATGACCGTTGGATGCGTGATCCCGCTATGCATGTATACCATTACGCCAGCTATGAAATTACAGCTATTAATAAAATATCTTCAAGAGAGCAGACGCGTAAGGATGAAACGGCAGCTTTATTAATAGCTGGTGTTTTTGTTGATTTATATAAAATTGTAAGAAATGGCTTGTTAGTCGGTGAGCCCAAATATTCAATTAAAAATATTGAACATCTTTATCGTGAAAAACGTACAACTGATGTTGCTAACGGTGGCGAATCTGTAGTCGTTTATGAGAACTGGCGTGAACAAAATGGGGTGCAATGCTGGGCGCAGCAAGATAATGGCTACAAAAATTGGCGAGCCAATCCCGATAGTTTTGATTGGGAAGGCTGGCCCATACTTAAGAACATTCGTGATTACAATATAGATGATTGTGAATCAACGTTGGAATTACATGATTGGTTAGGTCGCCGGCAAAAGGAAGCAAATTTTGTATATTCTCCGAAAGTTGAAGATGACCTTGATGCTGAAGAAAAAACAGAAAGACAATTGAGTAATGAGGAAAAGCGAAATGCATTAGCCGAGCGTCAACAAAGGCTAATTGACAGGTTTGAGGCTGAAGATAATTTAAAGCAAGATCATCAGGCAAAATTGCTTGTTTCCTTACTCCATTTTTATGATCGCGAAAGAAAACCGCAGTACCGTTCATATTTTGAGCGGTTGGAAAAGAACGAAGAAGATCTTTGGGATGACGATACTGTAGTGCATGACATTAAATTGGTCAGTATGTTACCTGAAGAAGATAAATTGATTTGTAAGGCTCTTTATAATGCCGATCAGTTGATCCGCACTGATAAATTTAAAAGTGGATCCATCAAAAGAAGTTCTAATAAAAGTATTTCCGCAAAAGTAATTAACATCAAATTTGCTGAAATAAGCGCACATCAAGGAGAAGTTACCTTTGTAATTGATGCTGATAAAGAAGAGTTCTTACAACAAAAGTCATTGGCATTATTTGGCGATGACAGCAGGATTCCGACTGAAGCGTTGGAAAATAGATTGTGTGAAATTACAGAGCAGTATTTTAATAACGGAGTTCTGTCTGGAGCCGTTAAAACTTTACTGAATCAGGATAAGCCCAATTTTAAATATTCGGCGACACCTCTGCCAGTCAATCGCACAATCTTCCCTGATAATGTAAATTACCAGGATGCAATTTTTAAGTCAGTTCAGGAGATGGATAGCACCTGTTTATGTATTCAAGGCCCGCCGGGTTCTGGGAAAACGACAACAGCCAAGCTGGTCATTGGCAAATTGGTTGAACAAGGTAATCGTATTGGTGTGATGTCTAATAGTCATGCAGCTATTATGAATGTATTAGAAAAGCTTGTTGAAACCTTTTCCGGTCTTAAAGTTGTAAAGGTTGGTGGTTATGGGACTAAAGCAGAATTTGAAGAAAGTTACCCGGAAGATAAATATCACCTTACTTACCGTAAAGATATGGGATTTACCCAAAAAGAGCCGTATGAGATGTTCCAGGTTGTAGGAGCAACTGCATATGCTTTTGCGAAAGATATCGCACATGAAGTTCCTTTAGATTATCTATTTGTAGATGAAGCCAGTCAGGTTGCGTTGGCGAGCTTGATTGCAGTTTCTGGGGCAGCAAAAAATATCATCCTCATGGGTGATCAAATGCAATTGGAGCAGCCAATACAAGGGTCGCACCCAGGCGACTCAGGGTTGTCAGCACTTGAGTTTATGCTCAAAGGTCATGCCGTTATCCCTGAAGAAAAAGGTATATTTTTGGAGCGTACTTATAGAATGCATCCAGAAGTTTGTGAACCTCTTTCTGAAATTGTATATGAAGGTAAATTAAAGGCAGATCTAGCCAATGGAAATCAAGTTATTACTGTCAAACAGCCCAAGCTAGTTACTAGAGGTAGAGGGATTTTGAGTATCAAAGCTCAACATGAAGGAAATGTACAAAGCAGTGAGGAGGAGGTGATTTTAGTTCAGCAGCTGATTGATGAATTGAAAACTGCAACTTTCACCAATAAAGACGGGCAACAAAGAAATATTTTAGATGAAGATATTTTAATTGTAGCTCCCTACAATATGCAGGTGAACTTATTAAAAGAAAAACTTAGAGGCAATCTTAAAATAGGTACTATTGACAAGTTTCAGGGGCAAGAGGCTCCGGTAGTCATTGTATCAATGGCGGTTAGTGACTCAGTAGATAATCCTCGAGGTTTGGATTTTATTTTTGATATTAATCGACTTAATGTCGCGATTTCACGGGCACAGGCTTTAGCGGTTATTGTATCCAATAAGGGATTGGAAGAATGTAATGTAACAACCATGGAGCAGATGGGTAAAGTTGGGTTGTTTTGCAGGTTAATAATGGATAGTTAACCATCTATATCGAGAGTTATTCCTACTTATTTTTAGTAGAAATAACGAGTAGTGTATTGAATTAGATTTTTCACACTATGTTAGCCACAGTTGTAGTTTAATTAAACTATAGCTGTGGCTGCTTTTCATCAAGCATCTTTATTAAAGTAAGTGGTAATTCGGTATCGTGAACTAAACAGAATGGAACAACGTGAAGATTAAGATTTGTTCCCAAAGTGAAAGGTTGTTTTAGACTTTGATTAAAATTTTCCCATTTCGGATAAATTAAAAATAAATCCCCACTTCCATTTAAATATTTATGACCGTAAGCAAACATTTGATACATATCTGCCTGGCTTATACCGGATTTAGGGTCATCTTCTCCATTGCTATAAGTTGCATTATGGTCTATTAATTTCCATTTAGTGTCTAAAATTGCCTTGCACTCATTGTCTTTGAGAATTGCCAGATCGGGTTTTAATAAAAAAGCTTTGGGATTACTTGATAAGTGGCGTGATTGAAGCTGTGTTTTAACCATATAGCCTTTTGGGGTAAGATATTTCTGAAGTTGTTTCCCAACATATTCCTCAAATAGCTTTTCCATGGGGAATAAAAATGAAATTCCTTCATGATTATCTTTAATAGTGAAGGGGCTTTCTTGATTAAGAATTAGTCGCACCCAAGGTAAAAGGGGGCGATAAGCAACCATATCTCGGGTGTCTTTCCAAAGACCAAAGTCCATTTTGTAATTATTTGATTTCGGCACTTCGTTAAATGCAAAGCGAAGTTCTCGTGCCAATTTCTGATTTTCCTCAGCTTTGCTCCAATTAGCTATCTGAATAAGTGCTGAGTGCAGTAATCGGTTTTCTGCACGATTATCTGAAAAAATGTCATATGCGATTTGAAAGTGATGTTGTTTTCCCAGTGGTTGGCGTAATTGCTGCGCAACGAGGAGTCTACCTTTTAAAAAGCGTTCCTCTGATTCTATGCGGTGATAATCTTTACGTATCCCTTGTCTAACTAGGCTCGCAAGAGTTTTTAAAAATCTGTTAATTAAAACTTCAGGTAGAGGTTTGTTAAATAATTTTAAGTCAGCCTCGGTTGTTTCAATAAAAGGTAACTTATTTACAGCATTTAGCATTTTCCATAGAAGATCTCTTGATGCTTTTTTTTCTTGAGTTTCTTCAGAAATTTTTGGCAATATTTCGATGTGGGTACCCTGTGGGGTTGAAATTACACCAACAAAATTAACCACCTGAAAAGACTTTTGGCCATTAAAGGAAGCTGGTCTGATGAATCTATTTTCTTTTGTGTTGCTAAACGCATATTTTTCAAGAAAGAGCCAATCTGCCTTATTTACATAACATTTATCGATGTCTGATGAGTTTTGTAATTCATCAGACATCAAAATAAAGCCATACTCACGGATAGATATTTCTTTCATTAGCCTATTTCACTAGTTTCTTTATTGTTTGCATAAATGGCTATATAAGTATTAGGATCTTTTAATTTTTCGGCGACTCGAACATAATTTTTGGCAGTGTATTCAAAGCCAAGATCTTCAAATTGTTTTTCCTCGTATATTCCAGATTTGCCAAGTACTTTTGAAATTTTTCCCCAGTCCTCAAAAAAGTACTCTTCGAGTAATGGCAAAATTTTGTTCTTAAATATTCTCTCTAAATTAATAACGGTTGATTTTGAATTTAATTCTAGGAAGAAAGCATGCCCAATCGTGTGCTCCCTGTCATAAAGCGCTTCAATTCTATGATTCATGACTTCAAGCATCTTTGGAATGTTTATGGTGTCAACGATCAATGTTTGTTTATTTTCATCTTTAATTTCTGTAGGGTCAGGCATCATTTCAATAAAATCAAAACGACGACGTAATGCTGTATCCATTAACGCCAATGATCGGTCGGCAGTATTCATTGTGCCTATAATGTATAGATTTTTAGGGATACTGAAGAGGTGGCTAGAATATGGCAGCATGACTTCAATGAGTTCGTCTGCCCCTGCACGCTTAGATTCTTCAATTAAAGTGATTAATTCTCCAAATATTTTGGAAGTATTGCCTCGATTTATTTCATCGATAATTAATACATAAGGATTTTCTGGATCCTTTTCGGCTTTTATAACAAGTTTCTTAAGAACACCTGGTTCAACTCTATAGTTAATGTTCTTGTTATCAGTATCTGCGCGAATTCCTTCTATAAAGTCCTCGTAGCTAAAACTTTGATGGAAAGTTACGAATTCTACAAAACCTTTTGATTTGAAGTCATCAAAGCGTAATTTTTGATCTTTGTAGTCACCATCAGGTTTAAGAGTGTTTTCTAGAATTTTTAGAGACTCTTTAACCGTGTTGTAAGTTTTTCCTGTACCAGGCGGACCATACAATATCTGGTTTAGGGGAATGTTATTATTGGCTTGGTAGTACTCTTTCTCATCTGCAATACCTATTTCTTTACCTACCTCTTTTTCATTTGAAGTAGGTAAAGTTAAATTGAATACTGGAGATAGGATACCTTGCTCAAACTTATCATAATCTTTCGCAGGCACTTCAAAGATGGTGCTTGTATAGCTTGGTTGCCAGCCCGATTTTGCTTGGAATTCCTTTGATAATTCTTTTGACGGAAAATTACTTACCTTCAGTTTAACAATTTTTCTGGCCATCCAATCTTGGTGCGTAAAGTTTTCAGGAACATCATTAATTTCTTCACCATCAAACTTCCCCCAAAGTACAATATGAGCCTGTCTAACCAGGTAGAAATAGTCGCCATTTTTAATTTCTGATTTAAATTTTTCACCTTGCTTTTTCTTATCTTCTTTCGGGTCAGAGTACCCAATAGCGACTAGGTCGTGATCTAGGAGAAGCTGATGGTCCGTATCGGACATGTCGTTACTTTTACCATGAGAGATTTTCCAGATGCGATAATCCTCTTGAGCAATATCATCTATATCAAGATTGGTTTTGTCGGGCGCATACACATATTCTTCAGATAACCAGAAGAGGAATTGGTCAACTTGAAGTCCTATAGGAAGATTAAGTTTGCTGCCGACTATTTTTTTGTATTTTTCAACGAGAGGTAATAACGCTAGGTTAAATTTTTCAAATCTTGTAACAAAATCATCACCACGTTTATAGTCAGGCTTAATCCCTAAAAATTCAGCTGCATCTTTATCTCTGGTATTCATAAAAATGAATTTTTCAGGAAATAAATTTCCAATGATTTCAGAAAGTGCACCTTCTCCTAAATATTTGCTCGAATATTTTTCATTGTTGTAATAAAAGTCTCGCATTCTGGAAGTTATGCTGCCTGTTCCATTGGCTAAATAATCGAAACTTTTTCTATAAGTTTTAATAGGGTAATTAGGTTTACCAAATGCATTTGCTCTTGCTAAGGCATTGCTGCCAAAAGCATGTATGTGGTTTCCTAGTTCTTGAATATCAGGCCACTCGACTTTTTCTAAATTTTCTTTTTTGAAAAAATCAGAAATCCACTCTGAGTGATTTTTTACGAATTGATTAGTTTCAAACCAAGAGTCAGCGATCTTTGCAAACTCTTCTAAATAATCATCAATATCTTTAGCCATAAATACCCCTTGTTTATTTTTTATTAGAATATATCCTAAATCAGCTCACTACCGCCAGGTTCTCTGCTTTTGATAAAGACAAATCTAGTTTCATCAATGATTGTAATGGGTGATAAGTTCTTGGAGATAAATATTGGCGAAAAGTCTCAGAGTATTTGTAAAATCGAGAACAACCTAGCCTAGTATTTAAAATATTGTTTTCAGCAGAGTTATATGATAAATTTTGCATGTGTTAGCTAAGACACGTAAAAATTCAAAGCATTTCATAAAATCTAGCTTCATATGAATTGTTCCCTATATAGGACAATTTTAAAATACCCTACTACGTTTTATTAAACATAGTGGCGGGTATTTTTTGCCTAGAGTTTCTTATTAAGTTTACGTTTTATACGTATGCTTTATCTGAAATAAAAAATATTTTATACCTAATGTGCACGTCTTTTGTTCACAGATATCTGCTTTTCTGGCATGTATAGGTATTCAATTCGCAACCAAATCAGCACGTTTCAGTTGCCAAAATTTTGAAATTCATGGCTTGCTTGGCCTGTCCATTTAATTCAAATTCATTCTAAAAAATCATATTACACAGATATGGCCCATGGGTTTATGCCCATGAGGCCATTTTTTATTGTTAGGATTTTAATGGCAACCCACATGCAAACAACTATATCGATATCGCTTCCTATTGGCGAGGTGAACGCTCGTCTTAATAACCCAATACATAAAACTAAAGTTAATGAAATTGTCAGTAGGTTAGATGTTAATTTGACACCAACATTTATGCGCTTACAAAAATTAACATCCTTCCCGGATTCGGCAATAGGCCTTATCTCTGCAGGCAAGGAGATATTAAGAGATATAAGAGAAGCGAAGAAAATTGGATATGACTTCGGTGAATGGGATGCTGTACTCGAGCAGATAATTTTTTCAGTAGTTGAGTTTTCCGGAGGTGATGAAGCGTCTGATCGTAAATTAGCAATAGGGCTTGCTAATACTACTATAAAGTTTTTCTTATCTTTGCCGGATAAGAGATACGTATTGGCAGATAAATCTAAGCTTCGAGCTATACGAGGCATCCTAACAATTTATGCCTTGAGCATTAATCAGTCATTATCGAGCATCCCAATTCTTTCGCAGTTATTTTCTGGTCGAATTTTGTTTAACAGGCAGTTTGTTAACCAATTCAATTTTGATCAAGAATTTATGAGAACGGCAAGATCTGAGATGGAAATTAACTCAGATTTAGCAAAATTATTAACT
>Ga0208758_100226_pt1 | contig 23292 bp, 23 predicted proteins | sample LakWasM116_HOW13_2_FD_183930 | JGI IMG/M metagenome (GOLD analysis project Ga0208758, IMG submission 183930) | Freshwater sediment methanotrophic microbial communities from Lake Washington under simulated oxygen tension - Sediment Metagenome... | ecosystem: Environmental > Aquatic > Freshwater >...
CTGTGTAGTGCGATAATGCGTTAACGGTTTTAATCGCCATCATCGGGCCTTCAAACGTACTCATGCCGTAGAAAGACAGTGAAACGATCAGGAAACGCAGGATCGGGTCATCGCGCAGTTTGTGCCACGCACCGGACAAGGTCATCATGCCGTTGATCATGCCGCCCCAGCTAGGTGCCAGCAGGATCAGTGACAGCACCATGCCGACTGATTGTGTCCAGTCAGGCAGAGATGTGTAATGCAGGTGATGTGAGCCAGCCCACATGTAAGTGAAGATCAAGCCCCAGAAGTGGACGATAGACAGGCGGTATGAGTACACCGGACGTTCAGCCTGTTTCGGCACAAAGTAGTACATCATGCCCAGGAAACCTGCTGTCAACATAAAACCGATGACGTTATGCCCATACCACCATTGAATCATTGCATCCTGTACGCCGGCATAAGCTGAGTAGGATTTCATCCATTCGGCTGGAATCTCCATGCTGTTTACGAAATGCAGAATGGCCAGAACAATAATATATGCCCCGTAAAACCAGTTGGCGACATAGATGTGTTTTACTTTCCTGGCCTTGATGGTGCCAAAAAATACTTTGGCGTATAAAACCCAAACCAGAAATAACAATATATCGATTGGCCATTCCAGCTCGGCGTATTCTTTACCCGAGGTATAGCCTAAAGGCAGCGTGATGATTGCGGAGGCAATGACCGCCTGATAACCCCAGAACGTGTAGCGTGCTAACAGCGGGAATGCCAGTTTGGTTTGGCTGGTGCGTTGTACAACGTAGTAAGACGTTGCAAACAGCGCGCATCCGCCAAAGGCAAATACTACCAGGTTGACATGCAATGGTCTTAATCTGCCAAAACTCGTCCACGGCAAACCCAGGTTTAATTCAGGATTTACAAGCTGTGCTGCAACAATCACCCCCATTAGAGTGCCTACGACACCCCAAACAATCGCCATGATAGTGAATCGTCTGACAACATAATCATCATAGAATCCAGAGTCTTGGCTGCCAGCTGATGAATTTGAAAGTACTGGGTTAGTAAAGGGAGTTGAGTTTGGTTTTAAATCGCTAGTGTTCATTACGTTGATCTCTATCTAAAACTTAAAATATTCAGAATTTGATTCCAGAGAGAGTCGTAAATGTTTTTGTATAATTTGAGCTTGAAACTACACAATAAATTGATGCTGAAAATTGACAATGCCAGTCTTGCCTTTATTCAGCCTTAATACTTAATTAGCCATACTTTTGGCGTTAAAACACTATCGCTACTCACTAAATCAAGCATCAGTATGAGATTAAACCAGGGGGATGACTAATGAAATTTAATACATTTTAAATTCATAAATTTTGATATAAAAAATTATTATGTTTTAATGTGGTGTCTTTACTTAAGAAAGATAATTCTTTTAAGTTTTTTTAAATCACCCAATTAACGCCTGCAGAATATTAAAGTATATTCTTTTTAATAATTGCAATTCAAAAAAATCCAAATCATTCGCAATGAAATACAATGTGAATTTAATGCATAAAAATTGATATCAATATGGATATAAATTTAATCCGTACTTTTATAGAAATAACGAAAACTGGTAGCTTTATCAGTGCAGCAGAGCGTTTGCATGTTACCCAGACCACTGTAACGGCCAGAATTCATAGTTTAGAAGATCAGCTTAAATGCCGGTTATTTGTTCGCAACCGCAGCGGCGCGAATCTTACCGAAAATGGCAAGCATTTCATTTCGCATGCAACCCAGTTGATACAGGTATGGGAGGCCGCAAGAAGAGACTTGCCTTTACCTGAAGGCAATAAAGTATCGATTACCATAGGCGGCGAGTTAAGTTTGTGGAATCCATTAATGCTTGCCTGGCTGAATAAACTCAGAAAGATTCAATCTGACATCGCCATTCATGTTGAAATCGGCGAGTCTCACACATTGCATCAAAAACTCGAAAGCGGTTTAATCGACATTATTCTGGTTCATCGCCCGGAATATTGGGCAGGTATGCAGGTTGAGCAGATTTTAGAAGAAAAGCTGGTCATGGTGCGCTGCCCTTCCAACCCTGAGCCCTATGTATACATTGACTGGGGTAAGGAATTTCGACAGCAGCACGATGCGGCTTTACCTCACCTCGCCAAAACCAATCTGATGATTAATTTTGGGCCTCTGGCATTATTTTATTTGCAGAATAATGGCGGCAGCGGGTATTTCAGGACACGTGTCATTCAGGCTCCTTTGCAGGAAGGGACGCTTGAACTGGTGCCCCAGGCGCCGGAATTCTCTTATCCTGTGTATCTCATCTATCCTCGTGATAAGCACAATCTGGCAACATCCAGCGCCCTGGCAATTTTAAAAGACACCATCAGTGATGAAATCAGCTGGTCACAGTACTGAATAACTCTTCCCAATTCATATATTAAAATTTCTGATATAAAAACCATAAATTATTCATTATAAATAATCATCGATTCTTTCTATACTTGCCGCCGATATAGCCAAGTGCAGCTTGGCTGACTTAAACATTTGAAGATTGTCACGATGATTAAATGGGAACGTTGTTCCAATGAGCTCCCTACCACTCAATTTTTAATATTAAACATTGCTTTAGGTTTTGGACATTTCATAACGATACTGAATGCAGGCGCGTATCTTCCAATGCTTCCCTATGTAGCAGGAGGCATTGGCGAAGGCTTGCCATATGCTGTTTGGGGGCAAAGTAACTACTTTGCGGCTATGGGGGCGGCATTTTTGATTGCCCGTCCATTAATGCTCAGGTTCGGCGCTGTGAATACAGCAATATCCGCGTATATCCTGTTTGCCTTGTCTTGCTTGTTCGTTTTATTAACCACATCGATATACCCGCTGATGACGGCAGCTAGAACTTTGCAGGGCTTCTCAGCCGGTTTAAGCCTGTCGCCCTCGCTGTCTATTCTGTTAATGCACTACAAGAAGCCCAGGCAGCATATAGCCGTAGCATTATGGGGGATAGCAGCATTCACCCCGTTTTCTATAGGTCCTGCGCTCGGTGGTTTCTTTGCGTATGTCCTGGGTGACTGGCGGCTGCTTTTTACGATATCAGCATGCTTGATTACGATCGTTGCAGCAGTGATTTGTATCCTGCACCGGAAAAACGTTGCCGGATCTGACCATACCTACCCTATTCAATCGCATTTATTTTTATTTTCACTATTTGCAGTAGCTTGTATAGCGTTGCAGGAGTTTTTCAATATCGGGTTAATATCAGCCCTGACTAGCCGTGAAGATGAGCTATGGCTGGCAGCCGCAGTATTCTGTTTATTTTCCGTATTATTCTGGTTCAAAAACAATAACACCGCGTATCCGTTATTAAATTTCAAGGTTTTCAAATATCCAAATTATGCTTTTGGCCTGGTAATGCTATGCCTGGCGTTCATGGCGCTACAAAGCTCAATAGTTCAGTACCTGATTCGGCTGCAACTGGTTGAGGGGTATACCGCATGGCATGCCGGCTTATTGTTTTTACCGATTTTTGTATTTTCAAAACCATTAAATATTCTGGCTCAGTATTTCATACACCATGGGTATGACCCCAGGGTGCTTGCCTGTATTTCATGCTTCGGGTTTGCAATCAGTTTTTGGTGGATGAGTGGTTATGCCCGTCCTGCACCTTGGGAAAGCTTGCTGTGGCCTCAGTTTTTAGAAGGTGCGGCAATGGGGTTACTTTTAATTTCAATGACAACAATCGCATTAGGTAATGTGCCGGCAGAAGAGCAGTTACATGCGGTAGATATATTGAATACTTTTAGAAACTTATCGGCCGGACTCGCAATTACATTGTCAGACATAGGCTGGGATCATTATGTAGCCAATGTAAAAAACTCCATTACTTTTCAAAGCAGTTTCAGCAAAGAAGCCCTCGCCGCCTATTTTCGTGAATCAGGCCTCACAGAGCCTGTTATACAGCATTTATTTCACCTCAAAGTAAATTCCGCAAGCGGTCTGCTTACACTTAATGCCATGTTTTATACGTTAACACTTATCTTCATTTTATTAGGGGTAATGGTATGGTGGGCCAGCCCTAAACATATTGTACATAAAGCTACGGTTCAGGATAGCGTTATCGAAAGTCTGGGAGAAGAGCCTTGACCTATCGGTATCGTGTTTTAGCAACCTTGTCGCTGATATTCATTTCGGGATGTGTGCCGATGATAAAAAACAATGCTCAAAGAATTGAGGATGTGAAAATCCCTGCGCATTCGCTTACTTTCAATAACGCAGTCAGTAATGATGACGATGCAAGAAAAACAAATCCATGGTGGACGATTTTCAAAAACAATGAGTTAGAAGGTTTAATAAAATTAGCGCAACAAGACAACCCATCCATTGCTGAAGCCAACAGCAGGCTTGATATTGCCCAGGCAGAATTAAGGCGGTCAAAATCTATTCAACTGCCCAGGGTAGATGCGGCTGCAGCAGTTACACGTTTGTATTACTCCAGCAATGGTGATCATGGCATTTATAATGGAGAAACCAATACTGTTGGCGTGGTCGACCCTTTAATCATTAATTATCGGCCTGATTTTTTCGGTAAAGATAAGGGAGTGATTGCCAGCGCGGCTGCTCATGCTGAAGTGCATAAAGCGCTTTTGAAAGGAAGTTTAATTACGCTTCGGCAATCAGTAATCAAGACCTATTTTTCTCTGGTTACAGCAAGCGATCTAGCCCAGGCGCAATTAGAGATTATTGAGTTGGCAAGAGAAATAGAATCTATAAAAATCAATGCATTGCAATCTGGATTGCAACCAGCTTCTGCAGTTTTACCGACGCGATTATATCTTGCTGAATCCAGTGCCAGATTATCACTGATCAAACAGCGAAAAAGTGCTTTGCAATATGCGCTAGCGTATCTGTTAGGCAAGGGACCGGATCAGACAATAGAGCCACAGCGGAATCACTTGCAGATACCACAGTATTTGCCGATTCCAACAACTATTAATCTTGATTCAATTTCAAGGCGGCCGGAAATACAGGCTGCATTATGGAGAATCCACTACACTTCGCATCTGGAAAAAGCCGCGCAAAAAGATTTTTATCCCAACATCAATATACGCGCGTTGCTGGGATTCAACAGTCTGGGGTTAGCCAGTCTTTTTGGCTCCGGAAGCCTGGCTTATGCCGCTGGACCGGCACTTAGCTTGCCCATATTTAACCATAATGAGCTGAAGAGCAGGTTTGATGCGGCAGCGGCAGCTTATGATGCAGCGGTGTTTGCCTACAATCAATCAGTGCTGAATGCAGCTAAAGAGGTTGCCACCAACCTTGAAAATCTCGAAAACACTAAAAGCATAATGGAATCCAAATCACTGGTTCTTGAAAATAGCGCTGCTTACGCGGCATCTATTCGCGCAGAGTTTAACAGCGGCATCAGCGATAAGTTACCGCTACTGGAGGCTCAGATTTTAAAGAAACAGGCATATGCAGATTACCTGCAGTCTCGATTGAATTGGTTATGTGCAATTACAGATATGGCAACTGCGTTAGATGGTGAATTACAGGAAGCAGAAAATGACAGTCAAAACTAAAAACAGGTACCGCAGAATACATTTTTTATTTGTATTGATGATGATGGGTTTACTGGCTGGATTCTCTTATTGGTGGTTATTCCTCGGCACTAACATTGACTGTGATGACGCATATGTTGCCGGGAATATTATTCCTGTGCAAGCTTTAGTGCCTGGAGTCGTGACCGACATTTATGCAGATAACACGATGTATGTTAACGCCAATCAGGTATTGGTCAGGCAAGAGCGGCATTTAGCAAAGCAACGCCTGGATAAATCTTCATCTGCATTAGCTGAAACCATTCGTTTTACTCGCAGCCAATTTGCGCAAGCCCGGCAGACAGAGGCTGCAATCGCAAGTCTTTATGCCCAGCGCGATAAAATAGAAGACAACTTATTGCGTTACACAAAAGCTGAATCTGGCGGTGCGGCATCCGCTCAAAAGGTGGCCGATACCAGGGCTGATATTGCCATCATAGACAATGATATAGAAGCAGCTAAAGCTAACCGCCAGAAGGCTCTGGCACTCATTGGCAAGTCAGCGGTGCTTGATCATCCATCCGTACTCAAGTTAAAAGCCGAATTCATTGAAAATTACATTCAGTACCGGCGTTCTGATATTACTTCACCTGTTGCCGGCTACGTTGCCAATCGCCGTGTCCAGATCGGTCAGTCCCTGACGAGCGGACAACTGCTTATGAATATTATCCCGCTTGACGGTCTATGGATTACTGCAAATATAAAAGAAACGGATATGCATCGGGTACAACCTGGGCAGGATGTTACCGTCAATGCCGGCATGTACGGTAATGCAGTGACTTATCATGGCAAGGTGATGGGCATAGAGCCTGCGGGAGGGAGCACATTCAGCCTTTTTCCGCCGGAAAACACCACAGGCAACTATATCCATATTGTAGAGCGCGTCCCGGTGCGTATCAGCCTGTCTAAACAAGAGTTGATGAAGCATCCACTCAGGCCGGGGCTGTCTGTACGGGTCAAGATTATCAGTAAAACAAACGCTGGCGCTGAAAGTTTGATTTCGCATGTCACGATTGATAGTCCAAGTTTTTCAACTTCGATTTTTGAAAACGAGATGAAAGATGCTTTGTCTGCCGTGCATGCAATCATGAATAAAAACTAATGTCATTGCCCTGTTCTATTATCAGGTGCACACAGCGATTCTTGATGGTATCTATATCCTGTTGTACACGTCGATTGAAAATACCGGCATAATATGTTGCATATAATATACAACATATATAAAATCCTCTTTATGCAAATCACAAAATTTACAGATCTTGGATTAAGGGTTTTAATGTACCTCTCACAAGAGGTTAACGGCCCCGTTGTGACTATTCACGAGATTGCACAACAATTTAATGTACCAAAGAATCACCTGATAAAAGTGGTGACTAGACTGAATAAATTAAACTGGATTTCCGCAACCCGCGGCAGATCTGGCGGACTAAAAATTGCGGCCAATGCAAATCAGCTAAAATTAGGCAATATCCTGAAAGAGCTGGAAAGCAAAACAACCCTGATTAATTGTAATGACCCACCTTGCGCTTTAAGTGGCCGATGCAACTTAAAGGAAATCCTGGACCATGGGCTAAACAACTTTTATGAGGAAATGAATAAATACACCTTGCAGAGCATTGTGGACAAGAAAACGCAGCTTGCAGTCATTGAGTTGCACCAGCGTTATGCCATCCGGTAACTGGCATTTATTTTAATAACCAGCAGTAAGTTTTAGCAGACACTCAACCGAGTGTTTTTTTTGAAGTTATATGTTGCATTTAATATGCATCTTTAGGAGATATTATGTTATCAGTAGCAGCAAAGCCCTACATAGAAGCAAGTGTTCCAGTACTAAGGCAGCATGGCCTGGCCATCACGACATTGTTTTATAAAAATATGTTCGAATCACATCCTGAGCTTATGAACCTCTTTAACATGGGTAATCAGGCCAATGGTACCCAGCAGCAATCTTTGGCCGCAGCTGTATTTGCCTATGCTGCCAATATCGATAATACCGAGGCATTAAAACCGGTTATTGAAAGAATCGTGCATAAGCATGTGTCTGTCGGTATCAGACCCGAGCATTACCCAATAGTCGGAAATCATTTAATTGGGGCGATTAAAGGCGTACTTGGTGATGCAGCAACTCCTGAGCTCATAGCCGCCTGGCAAGAGGCATATGGTCTTCTAGCCGATGCATTAATCAGCACTGAAGCCGAGCTATACAAACATAACAATCAGAAACCAGATGAGTGGATCAAACTTAAAGTAATCGAGAAATTACATCAGTCAGACAATGTCGTATCTTTTACTTTACGTGCAGATGAACAAACCAAGTTGCCGACATTTAAACCTGGACAATATATAAGTGTAGCTGTGCATCTTGAAGATTTAAACTTAAGACAGATCAGGCAATATAGCTTGTCTGATTCACCGCAGAAAGATACTTTCAGAATCACGGTAAAACGTGAAAGCGGTGATGAATACAAGCCTCACGGAAATGTATCAAACTGGCTGCATCAGCACACCAGGGTTGGCAGCACTATTAACGTGAGCTTTCCCTGTGGGAACTTTACACCGGATATTCAAGACCAGCGCCCTATCGGGTTGGTTTCTGCAGGTGTAGGCATTACACCGATGATTTCAATATTGAATGATATTGCCGCCAAAAATCCACACAGAAAAGTGATGTTTGCGCACGCAGCGCGGAATAGAGCGAGCGTTGCACACATTGATGAGATACTGAACGCAAAAAGTAAACTAGAAAATCTGGATACTGTTTTCTTTTTAAATGATTCTAAAAAACAGCATATTGATGAAAAAGAAGGACGTATGGATTTAGCCGCCTATATTACGCCAGAGTTCAAGGATGGCATATATTACATATGCGGGCCGCAATCATTCATGGATGACCAGCGTGATGCCTTGGTTGAGCTTGGTATTCATCAAAACAATATTCACAGAGAAGTATTTGGCCCAGAAAGCCTTAACCATTTAATTTAAATCAAAGTAGCGAGCATTCTGTATTGAATGCTCGCTCTATAAAATACCTTTGCATCATTCTTCTGAATATACCCCCCTTTGCTCATTCATAGCCATATCAGTGGTTATATTTACATCTGACATTAACGGCGACATAAAACGTTATATGTACAATAGCCAGCAGGAATTTATTAACTTATACAGTTAAATTAAACAATTCCATTTACAAATTGTACAGTTAAATAACCATCGCTTTTAAACTGTCTACCTTCCGTGCGTTCGATTGCTAATGTTCAGCTCGGCTCCATTTTTCTACTCTGTGACAATTATCTTTATTTATACACTTGACATTATTGTTTGCACCTGTATATTTATAACTGTCTAAATTAAAAATGGCTGTAAAACATGATTACAAGCAAATATTTACTTGAGCAGACTGGTTTATCCAGGGCTACTTTAAATAATTATATTGGCTTGGGATTGTTGCCTAGACCTGTTGTCAGGCGCATAGCGACTGATCCAGGTGCAAGACTTACCACACTGGGATATTTCCCGGATTGGGCAGTTGACCGGGTACAGCAGGTTAAAGCACTGAAAAAACAAGGTCTGCCGATGAATGTAATATGCATGCAAATTGCATCGGATAATAATGCTGACTACCCTGACAGTAAAAATACTGCGCAAAATGATGATCAGGCGTCAGCCTTAGGCAAGAATGACATGATGGCTAATTCTTCACGGAAAATAAATGCACGGGAATCTATAAACCTGTCGATTGACAGCATACCCTACCCTGCATATATGATTAATTATGAATGCGGGCTGGTATGGTTAAACACTGCAGCTCAGCAGTCTTTTTTTATGGATGAATCGATACCTGATCGTGCTGAAGATAGATCGGTTATTCCTAAGCTGCTTGAATGGGCTAAAGGTCTGAGTGAGCCAGATAAAGAAATATTATTCAAATCGCACTTTAATGTCGTGAAACATCGGCTGTCAAAAGATACTTTATCCAGAACGATATTGTCTTTACCGCAAGATGAGAGGCGTTGGCTGGAAAGCTGTTATGAACAGTCTGAAGCGCCTAAAAACACATTGATTCAGGATACGGCACTGCATCATTCCATGGATGCCAACAAACGCATTATCGCGATCAGCTTTCGGGAAGGCGTCTTGTTTACTTATGTACCGGAAGATGCTGATGCCAATCAGCTGCTTGAGTGGCTTTCACATCGTGATTCGGTGATTCGCACCCTTCTCAGCCAAAGACTGCCGGTTCTTACGCCTGTGACTGCGATGGTTGCTGATTTACAGAATTCCGTGCGAATTTGCTCAGAGTTGCCCCCGGATGAATATTTTCAATTAATTAATGAAATATGGTCGGCGCTGGACCCGATTTTCAGGAAATACTACGGCGCCTATGGCAAACACACCGGTGACGGCATGGTGTATTACTTCTTTCCTCAGCCTGATAATAATTACATCATGAACGCAATTTTATGTGCTTGCGAGATCCGTGAATGCATGAAAGTAATCAGCCATCAGTGGGCACTTAAAAAGGGCTGGACCAATCAATTGTTCATGAATATAGGCCTTAATGAGGGCGAGGAGTGGCTGGGAACATTTAAAACCAACACCAGTTATGAGCTGGTGATTCTGGGCGAGACAATCAATATATGCGGCAGACTTTCTGACTTTGCCAGGTACGGCGAAATTTGGGCAACCAAGAATCTAGTGAGCAAACTTAATCATTCAGAGCGGAACTCGATAGACTATGGTGTGATGCGCAGAACGCTGGAGCAGGAAATATTCGTTGCAAACAGTTATGCTCAGATTTCAACCCTGGTTGATAAAGATGACATAAGGCACATCAAGCTGGTTGATATTTCGAGTACAGCGGTTACCCAGATACGCGCGGTCAAGTAATCACACGTTACTAAACGATAAAAGAAAAGCAGCCCATCATGGGCTGCTTTTCTTTGGAGTTGCTTTTTAATCTATTATCGATTGTTAAAGAATGCGATATTCATCACCCGGTCATTCACCAGGGTCACTTCAGTTTCTTTGTATGTGCGTTTTGGATCGTACTTGACGATATTTTTGTAATACCACATCTCGACTTTAACTGGCTTGGATTTTTTCTCGTCAGCCCCTGCTTTCAACAGCATTGTATTGGCACCGGCAGGCTTAACGGAAAGCTCTTTTTTAAAAGGCTCACCAAGTTTTTCGCTAATGACTTTCTTGGATTTACCGCTGAATGTATTTAAAAACTCATCTTCAGTATAGGTTTTTTTAGGGGGTGCCGCATGAGCAATTGAAGCTGAGGCAAATATACAGGCTGCCATTACAAAGCTTAATAATTTTTTTATAGTTAATTGCATTCTTATCTCCAAAATTTAGCCTTCCATTATCTCACTTATTCAACCTTTAGCATAACGCGTGGTTTGTGCAAACCGTTTACAAAGGCAGCTTTAATTTCAGCCCGTCATAACCCACAAAGACATTGTCAGGCAATTGACCGCTTAATGTACGGTATTCCATCTCATGGGTCATATGAATCAAATATGTCGTTCTGGCTCCAATCAGACTGGCATACTTCAAGCTTTGTTCCAGATGGATATGACTGTAATGCGTTGCATATCGCAAACAATCCAACAGCAGTATATCGAGCCCTTTTAACAACTCAAACGAGCTTTCCGGGATTGTTGAAACATCTGTGATGTAGGCAATATTACCGATTCTGTAACCATAAATGTCACTGTTGCCATGCTTGATCGGTATCGGGATGATCAGCTGTTCAAACAGTTGGAACGGGGTTTTGACGGGATTTGTTTTTAATATTGGCAAATCCCAGAAGTTGCCGACTTCACGTAATGTATAACCGAATTTGTCTGCAATGTGATTCATGGCTTCCGGGCTGCCGTATAACGGTATCTGGCAGCGCTGAATCTGGCAGAAAGCCCTTAGGTCATCAATCCCATGCAAGTGGTCTGCGTGCGTATGCGTATACAATACCGCATCAACGCGTGTGAGCCCTTCTCTTAATGCTTGCTGACGTATATCCGGGCCGGTGTCGATCAGTATCGTTTTGCCGTTATCCAGCTCAATGATGCTTGAACAGCGAGTCCTGTGATTTCTTTTGTCAGAGGATGTGCATGTGTCGCATTTGCAGCCAATCATCGGCGTGCCGGCACTAGAGCCCACTCCCAGCATCGTCAATTGCATGGGCAGTTGCCTTGTGATTGAGTATTACGGATTGGCATGTTTGAACAGACGAAAGAAATTTTGCGTACTTGCCGTGCTGATCTCTTCCAGGGAGATTCCTCGCAGCCTGGCAATTTCTTCTGCCACATATTTAACATAGCTGGGTTGATTCGTTTTTCCGCGATATGGAATCGGTGCCAGGTAAGGAGAGTCAGTTTCAACTAAAATTCTGTCCAGCGGCACTTGTCTGGCAACGTCTTTGATCGTGGCTGCATTTTTGAACGTAACAATGCCTGAAAAAGAGATATAGAAACCAAGTTCTATGGCCTGCATCGCCACCTCCAGACTCTCGGTGAAGCAGTGCATGACACCGCCGACCTGCTGAGCGTTTTCTTCACGCATGATACGCAGGGTGTCTTCAGCAGCGCTGCGGGTATGGATCACCAGAGGCTTTCCGCAAGCTATTGCCGCACGTATGTGGTTGCGAAAGCGTTCACGCTGCCACTCCAGATCACCAGTCAATCTGAAGTAATCCAGGCCGGTTTCGCCGATTGCAATTACCTTAGGGTGATCTGCCAGTTTGATCAGCTCTTCAACGCTTGGTTCATCAATGTCTTCATAATCCGGATGTACGCCTACTGATGCAAAAAAATTGCGGTTATTTTCCGCGAGTGATAATACTTGTGGAAAATCAGGCAAAGTGACTGAAATGCAAAGCGCATGCCCTACCCCGTTATCTTGCATGGATTGCCTGATAGCGGGTAAGTTGGCAGCGAGTTCGGGAAAATTTAAATGGCAGTGCGAATCAACGAGCATAAGAGTTTGCGGGTATTACATTGTGTGTGTAGGACGTGATGACCTGAGCACGTTTCCTAAAAGGGCTTCGATTTTATTACGGGCTTCCTGGCCGCCATTTTTGTCGTTAAACTGAACACCGATCCCCTGCGGCTTGTTGCCTTGCGTAGTCGGCGTGATCCAGACCACATGGCCGACCACTTTCAGTTTCATCGGGTCATCCAGCAAACTTAGCAGCATAAAAACTTCTTCACCCATTTTGAAAGACTTGTTGGTCGGAATAAATAAGCCGCCGCCTGCTAAAAATGGCATGTAAGCTGCGTACAATGCAACTTTTTCTTTAATTGCAAGCGAAAGTACCCCAGGTTTCAAATTACCTATGGTTTTGTTATCGTCTTGTATATCTTCAGCCATAATGTTGCTACTTTTTAATGAAGTAAGTTAAACAAATCAATGAATATCAAGCTTGAAACGCTTTTGTATATTCAACCAGCAGACTTTCCATTTGTAACTCATGATTTAACGGGTGCCCTGCCAGCTTGCGAAGCTCGCTGGTTTTTTTCTGCAAATCAAACAGTCGCCCCAAGTTTACCTTGTCTGTCAGCGCTTGCAAAGCACGGGCATGCTGTAAATGATATCGTGCCGGCTGGCCCAGCTTTACTGCAACAATATCATACAACCATTTTTGCATAGCAATCACGCCGGTTTCCACTGAGCTGGCAATTACAACAGGCGCTGCTGCCTGTGGTTCCATTTTACGGCCTAGCGCCAGATATTTCCATATTTCGGATAGCTGGCTGAATTGCGCTTGCTCAGAGAGTACTTTAATCGGAGAGCCTTCAAGATAAGCCAGCTGCTGTTCCGGGTTCGCTACACCTTTCATCTTAAGCCACGCCAGCGCTTGTGATGTATCAGGTACTGGCATACTGATTTTCTGGCACCGACTGATAATGGTGGGCAACAGGCGCTGCAGCTGGTGTGAGAGCAAAATAAAAATCACGCCAGGCGCCGGTTCTTCCAGCATTTTCAACAATGCATTGGCAGAGGCTTGATTCAATGCCTCTGCCGGGCTGATCAGCACAATTCTTAATCCGCTGGTCTGATGACTGGATAAGTTTAAAAAGTCACTCAAATCCCGAATCTGTGCGACAGATATCTGGGTTTTCTTTTTGGTCTTTTTTGCCGGAGATGCTTCTTCTTCTGTGCTGGCTTCCTGTTCAGGGCTAATCAAGCGAAAATCAGGGTGGCTTTCATCGCTAAACCAGTGACAGCTGGGGCATTCGTTACATGCGTACCCACGCTCATCACGATTGGGACATAGTAAAGCCTGGCTGTAACCAAGAGCGAAATCGTATTTACCGATACCTGCACGACCATGCATCAAAAATGCATGGTGCAACTTCTGCCGGCCTTGATTCAGGTTTTGCCAAAGTTTATCTTGCCATGGATATATTTCGTAATTTTTATTCATATAAATTATATAGTTGAAACGATATTTTCAACTGATTTGGCAACTTCTTCCAGTGACTTGCTGGCATCAATAATCCTGAATCTTAACGGATTTTGACGAGCTCGTTCCAGATACGCATTGCGGATTTTTGTAAAAAAATCTGCTGATTCGCGCTCAAATTTATCAGGGCTGCGCGCGCCGGCCAACCTTGTAACACTGATTTCAACCGGCACATCGAACAGAAGCGTGATGTCCGGCTGCAAGTCCCCTTGCACCCACTGTTCAAGTATTTCCACTTTGTCGGCTGACACCCCTTTTGCCCCGCTTTGATAAGCGAAAGTAGCATCTGTAAAGCGATCTGAAAGTACATAAGCACCCCGCTCCAGCGCAGGCACAATGACCTGTGCAATATGTTCGCGCCGTGCTGCAAACATCAGCAAGGTTTCAGTCTCGGCGTGCATTGCCTCATGCAGCAGTAATTCACGCATGCGCTCACCTAAAGGTGTGCCGCCCGGCTCACGCGTGGAGACGACCTCATGCCCCCGGGCTTTAAGGATTTCTATAATTCTGGGGATGTGTGTGCTTTTACCCGCACCGTCCATCCCTTCTAAAGTGATAAATTTTGCTGTCATGGCGTTATTTTTTTAGCTGATATTTAACGACGGCACGGTTATGCTCGACTAAATTATTGGAGAACTCATGGCTACCATCGCCTTTGCCTACGAAATAAAGTGCTTGAGTTTTAGCTGGATGCAAGGCTGCTTCAATCGCCGCCAGGCCTGGCATGGCAATTGGCGTAGGAGGCAAGCCGCTACGGGTGTATGTATTGTAAGGCGTGTCTATCGATAGATCCTTTTTGCGAATATTGCCATCAAACCTGATTCCCATACCGTAAATGACCGTAGGGTCAGTCTGCAAGCGCATGCCCAAGCGCAGCCTGTTAACAAAAACCCCGGCAATCATCGGGCGTTCGTTGGCTTTTCCAGTTTCTTTTTCAATAATAGAGGCCATTATCAAGGCTTGATAGCTGTTTTTATAGGGCAAGTTCTGCTCTCTGTTCTGCCATGCTTTCTCTAGTTTTACCTGCATTGCGTTATAGCTGATTCTAAGCAGCTCAATATCCGGACTGTTGCGGTCAAAATAAAAGGTATCTGGAAAAAACAGGCCTTCAGCCACGCTGTAGGGCGAGCCGATTAACTTAAGAATTTCCGCTTCGGATAAGCCACCTATACTTTGCTTGACGGCATCGTTAACGGCCAACTTCTGCCGCATCTGTTCAAACGTACGCCCTTCGATAAACGTGATGCTGCCTTGTGTGGTTTTGCCATGGTTTAATGACAGCAGCAGCTGGTAAGGGGAAATATTCTTGTTTAGCGTGTAGATGCCAGCTTGCAGGAATTGTTCTTTGTTCAATAGCCTGGCCAGTAACATAAAGCGCCAGGGCTCTTTTAATACACCCTGCGCGACCAGTTGGTTGGCAATGCTTTTGAGTCCGCTTTTGGGTTGGATGACAATTTCCTGACTGCTGGGCTGAAGCTTCAAAGGTGAAACTGCATAATAAACCAGCCACACACTTAATAATACGGTACTTATTACGAATAGCAGCAGCCATCTTTTTATTTGTTTAATCATTTGTAACGATAGCTCTTATTTTTGCGGCCAATGCTTGCTGCGGCCAAGTATTGTTATTGATTGCAGTCACCTGGAATGTGCCGAAAAGGCTGTTGCAGATAATCACTTCGTCAGCTTGCAGCAGTTGTTCTAATGTGAAAGATTTTTCGGCAATATTCAAGTCCAGCACATTGCCTAAGCCGAGTATGCGCTGCCTGGTGATGCCGGAAACACCGCACAGGCTAAGATCCGGAGTAAAAAACTCTGTGCCAAACCGTGCAAACACATTGCTCATGGTGCATTCTATTACATCACCAGACTGATTCAGCAGCAAGCCATCGAATATCGTGTCTTCACGCCACTCCATGCGTGCAAGCACATTTTCCAGACGATTTAAATGTTTAATGCCGGCAAGTTTCGGCTGTGCTGCCAACCGGATGTTACAGACATGCAGTTGCACGCCTTTGTCATAATTGGACTCGGCATAATGCGGCAGTTCAGACTTGATCACCACTCTGGTAGGAACGGTAATGACAGGTGGCGCATAACCCCTCTCGCCCTCACCGCGCGTAATAATAATTTTAGCTACCTGCGTCAGTCCTTCAGAGAAAAGCTCTTTCTCAAACAGTTTCTGCAGGTCACCCATCAGTAACTCGGCACTTGGGCACACGATACCGATCACTGCACAGTCAGCAACCAGTTTCTGATAATGAAACGGCCAGCTAACAGGTAATCCATTGCGGATTTTCATAGTGCGAAAAACACCGTCGCCATAAGAAAAACCGCGATCAAATACAGATATTGTCTGATCAAAGCTTCCATTTATGAGATATGAATGATTGCGTAGCATAGCCGTAATTAAACCATAGCCTCTGCAAATTCACTACATAAGGCAGCAACAAAAAAGCCCGCAATCGTTATTTTGCGGGCTTTTCTAATTGTCTAAAACTGAATATCGGATATTAGACTTTTTTAAACACCAGACTACCGTTAGTGCCGCCGAAACCGAAATTATTTTTCAGTGCATATTCAATTTTCATATCACGCGCTGTGTTCGCGCAGTAGTCCAGGTCACACTCCGGATCCTGATTGAAAATATTGATGGTAGGTGGAGATATCTGATGATGAATGGATAACACTGTAAACACAGACTCCAAACCGCCTGCGCCGCCTAAAAGATGGCCTGTCATCGATTTGGTGGAGTTAACCACCAACTTGTGTGCATGATCACCGAATGCCGCCTTGATGGCATTCGTTTCATTGGCATCTCCCAGTGGTGTAGAAGTGCCGTGGGCATTCACAAATTGCACCTGGTCTGCGCTGATGCCGGCATTGTTCATGGCATTGCGCATTGAACGGCGAGGGCCATCCATATTAGGCGCAGTCATGTGATACGCATCTGCGCTCATGCCGTAACCACTTAATTCGGCATAGATTTTTGCACCGCGTTTTTTAGCGTGTTCATATTCTTCAAGCACCAGCACGCCGGCACCCTCGCCTATCACAAAACCGTCGCGGTCTTTATCCCACGGCCGGCTGGCGGTAGCAGGGTCATCGTTACGTGTAGAGAGTGCACGCGACGCAGCAAAACCGCCAACGCTCAGGCGTGTAATTGCGGCTTCTGCGCCACCTGCAACCATCACATCGGCATCACCGTATTCAATCATGCGTGAAGCATCACCGATAGAGTGCGTCCCTGTTGTACAGGCGGTTACAATCGCAACATTCGGGCCTTTAAAACCAAACATGATGGATAAATTACCGGAAATCATGTTGATGATCGTGCCGGGAATAAAAAACGGTGAAATCTTGCGTGGACCTGATGCCTGATAAAGTACATCAGTATCCTCAATCAACTGCATGCCGCCAATGCCGGAACCGATTGAAACGCCAATGCGTTCAGCATTTTCTTCCGTAGCGACAATACCGGAATCTTTAACAGCTTCAATAGCGGCTGCAAGGCCATATTGAATGAATGTATCCATTCGTCTGGCATCTTTAGCAGGAATGAAATCTTCAGCATTAAAGCCCTTTACTTCACCGGCAATGGTTGAAGTAAATGCGCTTGCGTCGAATTTGGTGATTTGCGCGATACCGGATTTACCGGCAATCAGATTATCCCAGGCAGTTTTTACACCAATACCAACAGGTGAAACAACGCCAAGGCCCGTAACGACAACTCTACGTTTAGACATAAGAAAAGTCTCGAAGACAAGGATTAAGAAACAAAAAGACAAAAAGCAGTAAGCCCCATGCAGGGCTTACTGCTTAAATTTTGATTTATTTGAGGTTAGTATTGATGTAATCAATCGCTAATTGAACTGTAGTGATTTTTTCTGCTTCTTCATCAGGAATTTCGCAGTCAAATTCTTCTTCTAGTGCCATTACCAGCTCTACTGTATCCAGTGAGTCAGCTCCCAAATCATCTACAAATGATGATGCGTTTTTAACATCAGCTTCATTTGCACCTAGTTGTTCAGCAACAATTTTTTTAACGCGTTGTTCGATGTCAGACATCTAATTACCCCTTTAATAAAAAATAGCTTGATTCAGCTAATACGGTATTCTACCAAAACTAAACAATAATACAAAAAACTTAATGACTACTTTAAACGAAATTCAGCCTATTTTAAAGCCAAATAACGCTACACCATTAACATTCCGCCGTTGACATGTATGGTTTCACCCGTGATATAGGCAGCACTCGGAGAAGCCAGAAATGCAACAGTAGCTGCAATTTCCTTGACTGAACCCAGGCGGCCTACCGGAATACGTGACAGCATTTTTGTGGTGATATCTTCAGGCAGCTCTGCCGTCATGTCGGTTTCAATGAAGCCGGGCGCAACACAATTAACAGTAATACCTCGGCTGCCTACTTCCGCTGCCAATGACTTGGTAAAGCCTGTCATGCCTGCTTTGGCAGCAGCATAATTGGTTTGGCCGGCATTGCCCATGTGACCTACCACTGATGAAATGCTGATGATACGCCCGGTTCTGGCTTTCATCATCGGGCGCAAGACAGCCTGACTCATACGGTAGACTGAAGTCAGGTTTGTGCTTAATACGGCATCCCAGTCATCATCTTTCATGCGCATCAGCAACGTGTCACGTGTAATGCCGGCGTTATTGACCAGCACGCTGACCTCGCCGTATTTTTCGCTAATCGCTTTTAATGTGGCCTCAATCTGTGCTGCATCATTGACATCTAATGCCATGCCCTCGCCATTAATGCCAGCGGCAGACAGAGTGCTTGAGATGGATGATGCGCCATTTTCCGAAGTGGCGGTACCGATCACGGTCGCGCCTTGTTTACCTAGCTCGATGGCGATGGCTGCGCCAATGCCGCGACTAGCGCCGGTAACTAAAGCAATTTGTCCAGTTAACATAGTGAACCCCTGAATATATAGTAATTAAATTGAGTTTTTCAACTCAAGTAAAGCATCATTGCTGGTTAATGCTACACAAGGTAACTCAGCTACGATGCGCTTAGTGAGGCCTGCCAGTACCTTTCCGGGGCCGCACTCAGCTGCTTGTGTCGCTCCTTGTGCTGCAATTGCCTGCACGGTTTCAACCCAGCGTACCGGGCTGTACAATTGGCGCACTAAAGCATCTTTGATTTTTTCGCCATCGCTGTATGCTGCGACATCAGCGTTATGTAAAACGGGGATCTGCGGCGCATTCACCGTGACGTTTTTGAGGTATTCGGCCAACTGCAATGCCGCTGGCTTCATCAATGCACAATGCGACGGAACGCTGACCGGCAAAGGCAGTGCGCGTTTGGCGCCTTTAGCTTTCGCAAGCTCCATGCCACGTTCTACTGCAGCTTTGTTACCGGCAATCACTACCTGGCCTGGTGAGTTCAGGTTGACAGCTTCCAGTACTTCATTCTGCGCAGCTTCAATACATACGGCGCGTACTGTTTCATCATCCAGACCCAGTAAAGCAGCCATGGCGCCAACACCTGCCGGTACTGCATTCTGCATGACTTCAGCTCGATAACGTACCAGCGGCAAGGCATCTTTGAATGATATGGCGCCAGATGCCACTAGCGCAGTGTATTCACCCAGGCTGTGACCGGCGAGAATAACTGGCAGCCTGTCGGAAGCAGCTTGCCATGCACGCCATGTAGCCACGCCTGCCGTCAGCATAATCGGTTGCGTGTTGGTGGTTTCATTGATGCTGTCATTGGCCTCTGTAGCCATAGTCCATAAATCAATGCCTAAAATATCAGAAGCTTCGGTAAAGGTATCATGGATGACATTCAGGTCGCCAAACCCGCTCATCATGCCTACCGACTGTGAACCCTGACCAGGAAATAAAAATGCAATATTTTTCATAAATTACTTTATATAAATGATATAACTATTTGAATAATTAATATTTAATGAGTGCAGAACCCCATGTGAAGCCGCCGCCAAACGCTTCCATCAGGATGATATCGCCACGTTTAATGCGGCCATCACGCACGGCTGTATCCAATGCGAGCGGGATTGATGCTGCCGAGGTGTTGCCATGTTTATCTACGGTAACGACTACCTTATCAAGATCCATGTCCAGTTTTTTTGCAGTGGCCTGTAAAATACGGATATTAGCCTGGTGAGGAACCAGCCAGTTCACATCGCTTTTCTGCATGCCGTTTGCAATCAGCGTTTCGTCCACAATCTGATCCAGCGTATTCACTGCCATTTTAAAAACGGCATTGCCTTCCATTTTAATGGTTTTGTCGCCATCTTGCCTTGAAACGCCGGCTGGCACGGTGAGTAATTTTTCATAGCTGCCGTTGGCATGCAGCTGTGTTGCAATGATGCCGGCCTCGTTTGAAGCTTGCAAGATGACGGCGCCTGCGCCATCTCCCCATAAAATACAGTTGCTGCGATCGGTCCAGTCTGTAATGCGTGACATGGTTTCCGCACCAATGACTAAAGCGGTTTTGGCAGCGCCAGTCTTGATCATGCTGTCAGCAACACTTAATGCGTATACAAATCCGCTGCAAACTGCCTGCACATCGAAAGCGGGGGCATTGTTCGTAATGCCGAGCTGGTTCTGTATCAGGCATGCAGTACTTGGAAAAGTGCGGTCCGGGGTCGTAGTTGCAACGATCAGCAAATCAATATCCTGAATATCGATATTGGCAGCTTCAATCGCTTTTTTTGCAGCAGCAACACCAAGGTCACTGGTGAATTCATTGCTTGCAGCGATGTGACGCTCTCGAATGCCGGTTCGTGCAAATATCCATTCGTCGGTAGTGTCTACCATACGCTCCAGTTCGGCGTTGGTAAGGATTTTAGCGGGCAGATAGCTGCCTGTGCCAGAAATTCTGGAGAATATCATTGTGTATCCTGTGAAGTTTGTACAACAGGTGTTGTACGAATATGTTCAATTTCGAGTTGCTCGCTGATGCGGCGCAATACACCGCTGCGCGCCTCTTCAATAGCAACATGAATCGCAGAAATATATGCCAGCTGATCGGCCCCGCCGTGGCTTTTGACGACAATGCCGCGTAGCCCCAGGAAGCTGGCGCCATTATAGCGGCGCGGGTCAAGGCGGTTCTTGAAAGATTTCAGCACCGGCATGGCGCATAGTGCCATCATTTTGGTGAACCAGTTACGCTTGAACTCTTGTGTCAGGAACTTGCCCATCATGTGTGCCAGACCTTCGGTTGTTTTCAACGAAACATTGCCGACAAAACCATCACAGACCACCAGATCTGTAGTGCCTTTAAAAATATCATCGCCTTCTACATTGCCGTAAAAGTTCAGGTGGCTTGTTTTCAGTAACTCGCCAGCTTGTTTTACAACTTCATTGCCTTTGATATCTTCTGAACCAATGTTGAGCAAACCTACTGATGGGCGTTCTTTATGCTCTACACAGCTGACCAGCATCGCCCCCATAATGGCAAACTGGTAAAGGTGCTCAGGCGTACAGTCGGCGTTGGCGCCCAGATCCATCATATAAGTATTGCCCTTTTCGCTTGGCAAAACCGAAGCAATCGCCGGGCGGTCTATCCCAGGCAGGGTTTTCAGCACAAATCGTGCTGTAGCCATCAGAGCTCCGGTGTTGCCGGCACTTACGCAGGCATTGGCTTCACCGCTTTTAACCAGGTTAATGGCCACGCGCATAGATGAGTCTTTTTTGTTTTTAAGTGCGCTTTGCGGAGATTCATCCATTGTGACTACTTCACTTGCATGATGAATGCGCAGGCGCGGGCTTGTTGTTGCTTTTCGAATCTTCAGTTCAGCTTCTATAGCGTCTTGCAGACCGACCAATACGATATTGAGCTGATTGTCGGCTTCTAGTGCTTTCAGTGCGGCAGGCACGGTAACATGCGGACCATGATCCCCGCCCATTGCATCAATTGCGATTGTAATATCCATGTAGCTCTATACTCACTGAATGACAAGGTTTAATCAAATCACTATAAGCCAATATCTGGCAACATGACTATGTGATGATAATACTTGAGCCGTTAAAACACTAACGCCGCTCCAAATATTTGGAGCGGCGCTAAATGATTTCTTAACTACCGAATGAATTCAATCTAAATAGTTGCTTAAGTATTGAATTTATTTGGCAAAGTAAAGTTATTCGCCTTTTGATGGCAATACTTTACGACCACGATAGTAGCCGTTTGGGCTAATGTGATGACGCAAGTGTGTCTCGCCGGTAGTTGGCTCAACTGCTAATGGTGGATTTGTCAAAAAGTCATGTGAACGGTGCATGCCACGTTTCGAAGGTGTCTTTTTGTTTTGCTGAACTGCCATAATAAAACTCCAATAAAATGATTAAAACATCATCTCAATTACTTACAAACCGATGCGGTTAAATGAATAGCGCATCACTAATTTAAGATTACAAAAATAACTAATCCGCAATAATAATATAAAACAAAGCTTTTGTCAGCCTAAATTAAAGCTTTTTATGATTTGATCAAACCTTTCAACACCGCAAACGGGTTGGGTTTCTCGCCGCTCTGCATGGTGCCGTGAGCGCAGTTTCCTTCATGCAGCGGAGCAATCGGTGTTGCCATGATGATTTCATCTTCTATCAGGGTAAGCAAATCCATAGCTTGGCTGGCTTCCTGCATATCATACTCATCACTATCCTCAAATTCTGCCGCATCAGTATCGCCTGCACCAATGTCGCTTACCAGGTAATCAAAGTTGAGGTTAAGGCTGAGAGGCATCTGCTCCAGGCAGCGCTGACAATAAGTAAAAAGCGTACCGCTTAATGCGAGATGTAAAAAGTGCTGCCCTGCGGCATTGGTTTCGCCATCCAGCATAAAGTTGATGCTGCCATCCTGAGTGCTGTTTTTGTGACTGGCCGCTTCGCTGCTGCCGGGCGACTGTGATGCCAGTAGATCAGCAAGCCGCGGGCAGTCGGCAAGCGATAGTACGCCTGCGAGGTGCTCATTTCTTTTACTAAAGGCAATGTTATCAATCAGCAATGGTTGAGTGCTCATTTTAAATCTTCACTGTGTATTAAATAATGTAAATATTGCCACTTAAATTGACGCTGGGGATTTAGCAATCAGCTGGCGCATGCTACAATTACGCGGTTTTTGTATTAAATTTTTAAGGTTTACTACGTGTTCAAAAAAATTCTAGTTGCTAACCGCGGTGAAATCGCAGTGCGTATTGTACGCGCTTGCTCAGAAATGGGCATCAAATCCGTTGCAATTTATTCAGATGC
>Ga0208758_100228_pt1 | contig 23079 bp, 22 predicted proteins | sample LakWasM116_HOW13_2_FD_183930 | JGI IMG/M metagenome (GOLD analysis project Ga0208758, IMG submission 183930) | Freshwater sediment methanotrophic microbial communities from Lake Washington under simulated oxygen tension - Sediment Metagenome... | ecosystem: Environmental > Aquatic > Freshwater >...
CCGCTCATTTCCTGCAGCAGTTTGTCATTGTTGCGTTCGTCCTGCGTGAGCAGGCTATTCGGCTGGTTTTTGCCGGCATAGCGCGCAGACAATACGCCAGGCGCGCCTTGCAGCGCATCGACACACAGGCCGGAATCATCCGCCAGTGCTGGCAGGCCGGTATGTTTGCTGGCATGGCGCGCTTTCGCCAGCGCGTTTTCAATAAAGGTGCAGTATGGTTCTGCGCATTCCGGCACATTGAATTCTGATTGCGGCAGTATTTCGATATTCAGCTTACCGAGTACGTGCTGAATCTCACGCAATTTACCTTTGTTGCCAGTAGCAATCACCAGTTTATTAAACACTCAAAACCTCTTTTTGTTTATCAGTCAGTTGTTTGATGCCAAAGGCCGCTAAATCCAGCATCGCATCCATGGCTTCACGCGAGAACGGTTCGCCTTCGGCCGTGCCCTGGATTTCGACAAAACCGCCACTGCCCGTCATCACGACATTCATATCGGTATCGCAGTCCGAATCTTCAATATAGTCCAGGTCCAGCACCGCCTGCCCCTGATGCATGCCGACAGAAATTGCCGCAACTGAGTCCTTGAGCGGCGATTGTGTGATTTTACCGTTTTTGAGCAGTGTGGAGACCGCATCATGCAGCGCCACATAAGCGCCGGTGATGCTGGCGGTGCGCGTGCCGCCATCGGCCTGGATCACGTCACAGTCAATCTGGATGCTGCGTTCACCGAGTTTCTGCAGGTCAATAATGGCGCGTAAGGAACGGCCGATCAGGCGCTGGATTTCCTGGGTACGGCCGGATTGCTTGCCTTTGGCTGATTCCCTATCCATACGGCTGCCGGTTGAGCGCGGCAGCATGCCGTATTCTGCGGTAACCCAGCCCTGGCCTTTGCCCTTGAGGAAGCCCGGTACCTTTTCATCTACGCTCGCGGTACACAGTACATGGGTATCGCCGAATTTTACCAGTACCGAGCCCTCGGCATGTTTGGTGTAGTGGCGGATAATTTCCACGTCACGTAACTGGTTGAGTTCGCGCTGGCTGGGTCTGGTGCTGTTTGTGTGACTGGATTGCATCGGTAAAATCCTGCTCTAAATTTTAAGTGAATTAACTACGTTTGGTCTTTTGCAGCGCCATCTGTATTTCCGCGATGGTTTTTTCAATATCCTCATCGCTCAGGTCGTCGGCCTGTGCCGGGTCTGCTGCGCCGTCATAGTCGCTGCGGGTATGGGGATTCATGATTGTGGTTGAAAACCCCATCGGCAATGTGATGGTTGAAACCGCCAGGTCACTGTGCAGCTTGTCGCCCCATTGCAGGCCAATTGCGCTCATGTTGTCACCTTTTTCTGCACTGCCGGCTGCAGCCAGGTCAAGCAGGCGCGTGACGTTTTCTTCAATGGATGAACCGCGCAGCACCTGTTTGATCTGGTCATCACTGACCGCGCCCCACAGGCCATCGGTGCACAGTAAGACGGTGTCGCCTTCGAGTAGTTCCTGGCGGTCAGCCAGCTCGATTTTAGGCGGCACATCACCGCCCAGGCAGCTGAAAATCTTATGCCGGTACGGGTGGTTTGCCATTTCTGCCCTGGTAATCATCCCCTTGTTATACAGTGACTGCACGATGGAGTGGTCTTCAGTGCGGTAGAGCAGGTGGCCATCGCGGAAATGGTAAAGGCGTGAATCACCGGCATGTGCGCAGTACAGCATGCCGCGCTGCACGATGGCTGCAACAATGGTGGTGCGCGGCGCTTCCAGCATTTCCTGCTCTTGCGCCAGCTGGTCGATCATGTCATGTACTTGCTGGATCTGTTCGATCAGGAACTTTGCCGGGCTGGACAAGGAAGGTACGGCCATGCGCTGAAACGCATCTGTCATGGTCGTCACGGCAAGCTGCGCGGCGACTTCGCCATGGCGGTGTCCGCCCATGCCATCGGCAATCACCAGCAGCAAGGCATCTTTACTGTATGAGTAAGCCAGCCGGTCCTGGTTGTAAGGGCGCGGACCCTGGCGGCTGTTTTGAAAGATAGTGAATTTCATGATGATTTTTTGCTGCTGTTGGAGGTGCTGTGCTTGTTGAGCGCATTAAAAATTTTATGTACAAAGCCGGTTTTTGGTTTAGGTTTGTGCGGCGCTTCCATTAATGATTTCTGTAATGAGAACACACTTTGCGGACGTTTCAGATAGTCCAGGTCCAGGCAATTGTCGATGATTTCGAGTAATTCCTGGGAGTAGTGTTCTTTGCCTATTTTAACGGCAGGTACCAGCACATCCTTTTTTAAACGCTGGTCTGCGGAGAGCGGCGAGTTGCGTGTCAGGCACGAATACATGGTGGCGCCTATGCTGTAAATATCGCTCCAGGGCCCCAGCAGCTTTTTGTCGTAATAATGCTCAGGCGAGGCAAACCCCGGCGTATAGCTAGGTGAAATCTTGGTTTGCGTCCCGCTCAATGCCTGGCGTGAAGAGCCGAAATCCAGCAGCACCGGGGAGCCGTCCAGCCGGATATAGATATTGGCGGGCTTGATATCCAGGTGCAGGAGTTTATGCGTATGGACTTCACGCAGGCCGTTGGATAACTCACTGAAAACCCGCCGGATGAAGTTTTCCGAGACCGGTTCGGTATGTTCCAGGATATAGGCTTGCAGTGATTTTCCACGCTCATACTGCATCACCATATAAACGGTATCGTTGGCACGGAAGAAATTGACCACGCGTACAATATTCCGATGCTCGATCTTAGCTAGCGTCAGGCCTTCATCAAAAAAACTCTTGAGGCCGTGCCTGAACATGGCAACGTCTTCAGAGTTGGGCTGCACGGTTGCATTCTCGTCACGCAAGGCAATTGACGAAGGCAGGTATTCTTTAATGGCAACGAAGTTCTTATTTTTGTCGTGCGCTAGATACACAAAGCTGAACCCGCCATAACTCAAGACTTTTTTGATTTCATAATCTTGTAATTTGTAGCCGGCAGGTAATGCTAGATTCTTATGGGTAGTGGACACTTTTGAGAGTAATTTCTTTAAGACGTTTCTATAAATACATTTTTCGGGTGCATTACTGCGTTGCGCGCTACTCGGAACCTCGCTGTATATTGCATACTATCTCGGCTCCTGCGTTCCGTGCGCCTTTGGCACCAAGACGAGCTGCTTAAGCAGCCGTTTTGATGGGCACGCCCTTTACGGGTGGTACTGCATCCCGAACTCTGCATTTATAGAAGCGTCCTTCACTATAATCGATTGTTGATGAGTGTTTTTTTATAATCACTGGTCTGGCGTTCAAACTTCGATTCAATTAGCGCAATATAGCGCTTAATCGGCTGTAATTAAAGTTTTTTTGATGCGGCAGCTGCGAGAACTTGATCCGAATCGTGATTTTATAACAATCTTTCTGCTTTATTTTCGTATGAAATAGCGAGTGTTTGGTAACATTGAACCCGATTAAGAAAAACGGCATCAATTTGTTAGATTAGGAAAATTTACATGACTTTTAGTATGACTGGCTTCGCTGCGCTGGAGCAGCCGATAGAGGGCGCAACGCTTTTACTGGAGCTGCGTGCCGTGAACAGCCGTTATCTGGATCTGCATTTTAAACTGGATGAAACCTTAAAGAGCTTCGAGCCGCAGATCAGGGAGCTGATCGGTGCGCAGTTAAGCCGCGGCAAGGTTGAATGCAAAATCAACCTGATTCAGCGTACCCAGTCGGCACAGACGCCGCAGCTTGATGAGCAGTTGATGCAGCAGCTGGCTGAAATGCAGGTAAAAACCCAGCAGTTCTTTCCGCAGAGCCGTGCCCTGAGTGTGGCGGATATCCTGCGCTGGCCTGGCGTGGTGCAGCATGAGGAATTAAGTCAGGAATCAATGGCGGACGATATCAGAACCCTGGTGTTGCAGGGGTTGCAGGATCTGACGGCGTCACGGGCGCGTGAAGGTGAAAAACTGAAAGCGCTGATTCTGGACCGGCTGGTGCAGATAGAAGCGCTGGTAACAAAGGTGAAGCCGCTGCTGCCGCAACTTAATAAAGAGTACCAGGCCAGGTTGGAGCAGAAATTACAGGAAACGATCAAATCGATAGATCAGGAACGTATTGCACAGGAGCTGGTACTGTTCGCGCAGCGCATTGATGTGGATGAGGAGTTAAGCCGGCTCACTGCGCATGTGTCGGAAGTAAAGCGCATCCTGAATGCAGATGCGCCCGCCGGCAAGCGCCTGGATTTCCTGATGCAGGAACTGAACCGTGAAGCCAATACGCTGGGTTCCAAATCAGTATCGGTGCAGACAACGCAGGTATCCATGGAGTTGAAGGTGCTGATCGAGCAGATGCGCGAGCAGATTCAGAATATTGAGTAGGCATCGGCCATCAGGTATTACGGTAAGTTTTGATAAATGAATTCTTTGCAAAGCTAAGCTGATGGTTTATTGTGAGTTTTTAGCACCATACAACTTTTTAGCACTATGTAAATTTTTAGCGCTATGCAAGTTTTAGCATCATGCAAATTTAGATCGGTATTATTGATATGACGTCAGGCAATCTTTTTATTATTTCAGCACCTTCAGGCGCGGGCAAAACCAGCCTGATCAAGGCGTTGCTTGCTGAAGACAGCAACGTAACGCTTTCCATCTCGCACACGACACGCAAACCCAGGCCGGGAGAGGTGAACGGTGTGGATTACCATTTTGTAGATGAGCCTACGTTTATGCTCATGCTGGGTGAGGCGCAGTTCCTCGAAAGTGCGCATGTACATGGAGCGCGCTACGGCACATCGCAATGTGCGGTGGATGCCCCGCTGAAAGCCGGGCAAGACGTGATTCTTGAAATTGACTGGCAGGGTGCGCAGCAGGTACGGCACCTGTATCCGGATGCCATCAGCATCTTCGTGCTGCCGCCATCCATCGAGACGCTCGAGCAGCGCCTGAACAGCAGGGGGCAGGATAGCCAGGAAACTATTTCCAGGCGGGTTGCCGCTGCGCGTGAGGAAATGAGCCACGTAGCGGAGTTCGATTATGTTACAATTAACCATTATTTTGAAGAAGCGCTGCAGGATATCCGTGCAGTCATTCGTTCACGCCGGCTGCTAGCCGCCAAACAGTTGCAGCGCTATGCTGCACTAATTGAGACACTCATTTAGTTCGCTCTCGTTAAGCGTTTTAATTAAACAAACAGGAATATATCAATATGGCACGTATTACAGTAGATGATTGCTTGGAAAAAATCCCTAACCGTTTTGAACTGACACTGGTTGCCGCTTACCGCGCACGTCAGCTGCATAACGGCTCAGAGCCGCTGGTCAATGTGCAGAACTCGCGTGATAAATCCACGGTGGTTGCATTGCGTGAAATTGCTGCCGGTAAGGTCGGGGTTGAAGTTCTGGGACGCATACACGCTTAACATGCCGGTGCGCTGCTAACATCAGCAAACCAAAATAACCGTTTCGGTAGTGAATGCCATGTCAAAAGCCGCACAAAACCTTAAAGCGGAAATATCAAAATCAAGTCCGGCCCCCTTGCTGCCTGCGGACAGCGAGGGCTCAGCCTTAAGCCTACGTCTCAAGCAGTATTTCAAGCCCCAGGATATTGAACTGGTATTCGAAGGCTATCGCTACGCCGACAAAGCGCATGAAGGTGTGGTGCGCAAAACCGGTGAACCTTACATTACGCATCCGGTGTCAGTTGCCTGCATACTGGCTGACCTGCACATGGATGTGCCTACGATACTGGCCGCGCTACTGCACGATGTGGTGGAAGACACGCCGACTACCACGCTCGACATCAAAGAGAAGTTTGGCCTGCAGGTTGCCGAACTTGTAGATGGCGTGACCAAGCTCGACAAGATCGAATTCCAGAGTGCCAGTGAAGCGCAGGCAGAGAATTTCCGCAAAATGCTGCTCGCCATGTCACAGGATGTGCGGGTGATATTGGTCAAGCTGGCTGATCGCCTGCATAACATGCAGACGCTGGAAGCCATGCGGCCGGAAAAGCAGAAGCTGATTGCCAAGGAAACCCTGGATATTTATGCGCCGATCGCGAACCGGCTTGGCCTGAACTCGGTTTACCAGGCGCTTGAAGATTTAAGTTTCCAGTATCTGCACCCGATGCGCTATAGCGCGATTTCTAAAGCGGTCATGGCGGCACGCGGTAATCGCAAGGAAGTCATCAGCAAGGTGCTGGAGTCCATCCAGCATCAGCTTAAAGTGTTCCATGTGGATGCGGAAGTCACCGGGCGCGAAAAGCATCTCTACAGTATTTACAGAAAAATGACGCGGCAGGCAACGCCGTTTTCACAGGTTTATGACATCTATGGATTTAGGGTCATCGTTAAAGACCTGCCCGGTTGCTACCTGGCGCTGGGCGCGCTGCATGCGCTGTACAAGCCTATCCCCAGCAAATTCAAGGATTATATTGCCATCCCCAAGGCCAACGGCTATCAGTCTTTGCATACCACGCTGCTGGGCCCGTTCGGCACACCGATCGAAGTGCAGATCCGCAGTGCAGAAATGCACAATATTGCAGATGCGGGTGTGGCTGCGCACTGGCTGTATAAATCAAGCGATGCGCAACTGACGGTATTGCAGCAGCAGACACACCAGTGGCTGCAGCGCCTGCTGGATATTCAGAACGAGAGTTCCGACTCGCTGGATTTCCTGGAACACCTTAAAATCGACCTGTTTCCGGATGAGGTCTATGTATTTACGCCCAAGGGCACCATCCTGGCATTGCCGAAACGTGCCACTGCGGTTGATTTTGCTTATGCGGTGCATTCCGATATCGGTAACAGCTGCGTTGCGGTACGTATCAATCATGAGCTGGCACCGCTGCGTACCGAGCTGAAGAATGGCGACCATGTCGAGATCATTACCGGTTCGCTTGCTAAACCGAACCCTGCCTGGCTGAATTATGTGGTGACCGGCCGGGCACGTGCGCATATCCGGCATTTCCTTAAATCCCAGCGCTCCAGCGAGGCGGCGCAAATCGGCGAGCGCCTGCTTAATCAGGCTTTGCGCGCCCTGCATGTAGATCCCAAGCAGATTTCTGATGAAAACTGGTTAAAACTGATGCGTGATTACGGCGTCATCACCAAATCGGAGATCCTGTCCGAGATTGGTCTCGGCAAGCGCCAGAATGTCATGGTAGCCCATCAGCTGGTTGCCACAACCGATGGCCACCTGGAAAAACATACCAAGCTGCCGGCAAAAGCACTGGATACGATTACCGTGCGCGGCACCGAGGGCATGGCCGTCATGTTTGCCCCCTGCTGCCATCCGATTCCGGGCGACCCGATTCTAGGCTTTATTAACAAAGATAAAGGGTTGGTGATCCATACCCATGATTGCCCAAGCGTACGCAAATTCAAGCTCGACCCCGATAAATGGCTGGATGTAGAGTGGGAGCCAGAAAATACGCGCCTGTTCAAGACCAACCTTAATCTGACAGTGGCCAACCAGCCGGGCATGCTGGCAAAAATCGCTTCAGGCATTGCGGATGCAGGTTCCAATATCGATAATGTCAGTGTAGAAGAGGCAGACGGCAGTGCTTATGCCAATCTGTATTTCACCGTGCAGGTGAAAAATCGTGTGCATCTGGCAGACCTGATGCGCGGTTTGCGTAAAATACCTGATGTGGTGCGCATCAATCGCACCAAAGGCAATATCAGCGCCAAGGCCACAGCTACCAAGGCCAGTGCGTAGTAATTCATTGGCAACATTCATTTTCAACCCAGTAATCACTTAAATTATGACAACTCAATCAAATTCAAAACAGATCATTCAGACCCAGGGCGCACCGGCTGCCATCGGCACTTATTCACAGGCGGTTAAAGTAGGCAATACCGTATATCTGTCAGGTCAGATCGGCCTGGACCCGGTTAGCATGCAATTGGTAGAGGGTATCGAAGCGCAGGTGCATCGTGTGTTCACAAACCTTAAAGCGGTTGCTGAAGCTGCCGGCGGTAACCTGGGCGATGTGGTGAAACTGAATATCTTTTTAACCGATTTATCACACTTTGCGCTTGTGAACACGATCATGGCCGAGTACTTCAGCCAGCCTTACCCGGCGCGTGCCGCGGTCGGCGTGGCTTCATTGCCGCGCGGTGCGCTGGTTGAAGCAGACGGCGTCATTGTTTTGTAGTTAACTGGGCAGCATGGGGAGTTGTTAACAAATTTCTAACCCTGCTGCCACTTCAATGATGTATGTTTGGGCTGAAGGTCTTATTGATCGCTACCCCATCAATTAAGTGGGTAAGCATATAGCATGCGCCAGCTGACCGAAATCAAGGCTTTCAGCAAGCCCCTCATTACCAACCTGGCCAAGCTGGGTATTTCCAACCTGCACGCACTGCTGCTGCATTTACCGCTGCGTTATATTGATGAAACACGTATCACCGCGATACGTGACCTGCGTGCCGGTGATGCCGCGCAAGTGGAGGGCGAGATCGTCCATGCCGAGGTGACATATAAACCGCGCAAGGCACTGATCGCTAAATTGGAAGACATGAGCGGCCAGCTGACTTTGCGCTTTCTGAATTTTTACCCCAGCCAGATTGCCGCGCTTAAAGTGGGCGCCAAGCTGCGCGTTTACGGTGAAGTGCGCAGTGGCTTTTTCGGCTATGAGATGGTGCATCCCAGCACTAAAGCCGTCGGCCTGAAGACCGAAGTGGCCGAGACCCTGACGCCGGTTTACCCTACGGTGGCGGGGCTGACGCAGCCCAGCCTGCGCAAGGCGATCGGCATTGCGCTTGCGCAAGACTGTATGCCGGAAACATTGCCGGCCAAGCTATATCAGGACATGCACCTGCCGGGTTTTGCCGACAGCTTGCGCGCATTACATAATCCGCCGCCGGAGTCTGCCTTGCAGACCCTGGAGAATAAGGAAAGCCCTTACTGGCGAAGGCTGGCTTTCGATGAGCTGCTTGCGCAGCAGCTTTCCATGCGTAAGCATTATGCACGGCGCCGCAGCGTAAGTGCGCCACAGTTCAGCCGCTCCAGGGTTTTAGTCTCGGCATTGCTAAAATCGTTACCGTTTGCATTAACGCAGGCGCAGCAGAAAGTTGCGCTGGAGATCGAGCAGGATCTGCAGCAGCCGCACCCGATGCAGCGGCTGCTGCAGGGCGATGTCGGCAGCGGTAAAACCATCGTAGCCTGTATGGCTGCATTGCAGAGCATAGAAAATAACTGGCAGGTGGCGCTTATGGCACCAACCGAGATTCTGGCCGAACAGCATTATCGTAAAATGCTGGGCTGGCTGACGCCGTTGAATATAAAAATTACCTGGCTGACTGGCAGCCAAACCAAAAAAGAGCGTGCAGCTGCACTGGCGGAAATTGCCGATGGCAGTGCACAGTTTGTGGTCGGCACGCATGCCTTGTTTCAGGATGCAGTCAAATTCAAGAACCTGGGCTTGGCGATTATCGATGAGCAACATCGTTTTGGCGTACATCAGCGTTTGGCGCTCAGGCAAAAAGGCCAGCCGGAACCGCACCAGCTCATGATGAGTGCAACGCCGATACCGCGCACGTTATCCATGAGTTATTACGCGGATCTGGATGTATCCGTGATTGATGAACTGCCGCCGGGGCGTTCGCCTATCGTGACCAAACTAATCTCCGATATGCGGCGCGATGAGATATTGCAGCGTGTGCGGGAAGCCTGCTTGCAGGGTAATCAGGCGTATTGGGTGTGTCCTTTGATCGAGGAGTCCGAGGCCCTGCAGCTGGCGACCGCTAACGATACGTTTGCCTTGATGCAGAGTGAATTTCCGGAGCTGAAGATAGGGCTGGTGCATGGGCGTATGAAACCGGCAGAAAAGCAGGCTGTCATGGCGGCGTTCAGTGCGGGTGAATTGCAGCTGCTGGTGGCCACCACGGTGATCGAGGTCGGTGTCGATGTGCCGAACGCCAGCCTGATGGTGATCGAGCATGCCGAGCGTATGGGACTGTCGCAGCTGCATCAGCTGCGTGGTCGCGTAGGCCGCGGTGCGGCAAAAAGTACGTGTATCCTGCTGTACCAGAACAAGCTCTCTGAAACCGCGCGGGCACGGCTGAAGGTGATCTATGAGAGTAATGACGGCTTTGCGATTGCGCAGGCGGATCTGCATATAAGAGGCCCCGGGGAACTGCTGGGAGTGCGCCAGAGTGGCGTGCCCATGCTCAGGATCGCTGATCTGGAACGCGATGTCGATTTGCTGGAAGCGGCTAAATCCGTAGCCGATGCTTTATTGAAAAATCATGCGCAGCAAGTGGAGGCGCACCTTGATCGATGGATGAGCAGTGCGGGTGACCTGGTCAAGGTTTAACGCAGTATGTCGCGAACGGACCTGCAGATGTGAAAACAGTGCGCCTGCGGGCATGTAAGCCAGGCGATGCGATAATTCCTATGCGATAATTCCAATGTGAAAATCAATCAAATATTCTCCCATAGCCGGCAGCGTTGGCTTAATCTGCCGTTGGCAAGTCATCAATATCATCGCTGGCTCATAGAGAGGGGCTCGTTGACAGCCAGGCTTCAGCAAAAATACCCTGATTTTTATGTTAAGCCGGTCAGTGTCAGCTACCGTAAACCGGCGATTGAAGAAGCTGCCTTGCTGCATATGACTGCCAATGACAGTGCGCAGATTCGCCAGGTGCTTTTGTATGGCAATGGCAGGCCGGTCGTGTTTGCGCACAGCGTTTTGCCGCGCCGGAGCCTGCAGGGTGAATGGCGAAGTCTGGGCAGGCTGGGCAATAAGCCGTTGGGGGCTGTTCTGTTTGCAAGCCCCAAGGTAAAGCGTACGCCTTTGCGTTATAAAAAACTGACCGCGACCCATGCCTTGTATCGAGAGGCTGTGCGCTATGTGGCAAGCCGACCGGCGTATTTGTGGGCGCGCCGTTCTATATTCAGTTTGAACTGCGCTAGTATTATGGTCACCGAGGTTTTTCTGCCGGGCCTGGAGTGAGTTATGAGCGGGTTCGCTGTGAATGTTGAATACCGATGAATGGAATGCGATTGACTGCTGTGAGAAAAAAATTTGATGTCTATATTCGTTTAACGCGGCTGGATAAGCCTATCGGCATTTTGCTGCTGCTGTGGCCGACGCTGTGGGCATTGCTGATTGCCGGAAACGGCCGGCCGGACTGGTTTATCGTTTGGCTGTTCATTTTAGGCACGGTGCTGATGCGCAGTGCCGGCTGCGTCATGAACGATATTGCCGATCAAAAATTTGACGGTTATGTCGAACGTACGCAATACCGGCCGCTGCCTAATCGAGAAGCCAGCAGGAAGGAGGCATATTTGCTAGCCGCCGCCTTAAGCCTGGTGGCCTTTGGCCTTGTGTGCCTGCTGAATGTGCTTACCGTCAAGCTGTCAGTCGCGGCATTGTTTCTTGCGATTACTTACCCGCTGACCAAGCGTTTTTTTGCAATGCCGCAGGCTTATCTGGGCATCGCCTTCGGTTTCGGTATTCCTATGGCTTTTGCCGCCATCACTAATGCTGTGCCGGCAGTGGCCTGGCTGCTGCTGCTGGCAAATGTGTTCTGGGCGGTTGCTTACGATACCGAGTACGCAATGGTGGATCGTGAAGATGACCTGAAAATCGGCATCAGGTCTTCTGCAATCACTTTCGGGCGTTATGACATTATCGCGGTGATGGTGTGCTATGTGGCGACATTGCTTTTGCTGGCCACTGCCGGGGCATATCTGGGAATGGGCGCTTATTATTATGCCGGGCTGTCAGCTGCATCCTGCGTCGCGGTTTATCACTACTTCCTGATTAAAGGCCGTGATAGAAAAAACTGTTTTAAAGCCTTTTTAGGCAATAACTGGTTCGGGCTGTTTGTATTCTGCGGCGTGTTATTCAATTACCTGGCTTGATGATTGCTGGCTCAGCTTTCATCTGTTAAATCCCAGTCAATCAGGTTGGAGTCTTTCGCAATCCTTTTGGGCTGTTTGTCGCCTGCCGCGCTTTCCCGCGTGTCGGCGGCTGCCTTGATGTGCAGCGAAAAATCAATCTCGGGAGCTTCCAAAGTCCGCTTGGTTTCCGGTAGTTTGCCCGCTACCTCAAAGTCGGTCAGCGCAGTCGCTTCGAAGGCTGTATTGGCGGTTGTTGTTTCTGCGGGGTGGTGCTGAGTGGTCTCATCTTCAAAGTTTAATGCCGGGAAGCTCTCCGCTGATGTTGAGGTCTGCGGTGGCGTGTCATACCAGTTTGCCGACAGTTCCTCCGCTGTGGCTTCGTAAACATTCATAATAGGCTCGGCCATAAAGCCAGCAGCGGTCTGTAATGGCAGAGCAGGCTGTTCTGTATTGCCGGGCTCAGGGTTGCTGTTGTTCGTATTCACAGCTGCCGGTTTGGCTTCTTCATCGATAGCGGCCGGATTGGTGTTCAGCATCTCGGCAATTTGTTTTAACATGAACAGCTGTTCAAATATCTCGGGTTCAAAGCCTTCTTCCGGCTGCGATTCACTGTTGTAGATCAGGTCATCGAGCAACACTCCAGCCGCAGCGGAACCCCATGCATCTTCGAGCTCTTTGGTGATGTACGGAAAGTCCTCTATCGTGGCGGTGCCGGTTTTTCTTGCTTCGGCAAAGCCCGGCATGTTGATACGATAGTAATGATTGCAGTCTGCAACGGCTTGCGTGTAATCAGTTTCGGAGCCATGTGCCGCAATCAGCGACAGCAGCTTAAGCCAGACTTTGGGCGATTCTGAAGGGTGGTCGGCAAGATAGTCCTGCAGGAGGTGAATAGCCAGGCCGGAGCGCCCGTATTCAATCAGCACATCCACGCTTTCCAGAATATCTTCATTATTACCGTTGATTGAGGTCGTTAATGCGGTGTTTGCAGGCTGCGCACTGAACCCAGATGCGATGTCATAGCTTGAGTTTTCATAAAAAGCATCGTTAAAACCAGTATTCTTTACTTCGCCAGCAGATTTTCCGGCAGCTGCTTTGGCTGTATCGGCAACGTTGTCGGACGCGTCCGCCAAGTCGCGGTTATCAAACCAGCTGAGTGCGGATTTTGCCGCGCGCGCTTGCATCAGTTTGTGACGCAGCCATGCGGCGGATGCCAGCAATGCAAACAGCGCAATTAAGCCTGCGGCGATACGCAGCGTTCTCATGGAGTCTTGCAATTTCTGTTCTGCGTTGGCGGTGTCGGCTTGAAGTTTTGCGTTTTTTTCTTGCAGGCTGATAATCTGCGTTTTTAAAAGCGCCAGACGATTATCCATCGCTGTAATTTCGTCCATCATGTCTGTTGAGCTTGGTGGCAGCGTGTTTTCTACACGCGACAGATCAAGTCGGGTTTCGAGCTTTTGGCCAAGTTTCTGGAGTATCAGGTCTTGATCTGGCTGCAAGCCAGGCTCTGGTTGAGAGTGACCGCCCGAAATGCTGAGATATGTCCTGGATTTGGCTGCAGCTTCAGCTGGATTGTCGGGCTTGCCAGCTGGCTGTGGTAGCCCGGTGTAGGCTGCCGTCAGCTTATTATCCAGGCTGGATGAGGAGGCTGTTTTGCGGGATTTTTTCTTTCTGTTTGTAGCTGCATTGGCAGCGTAGGGTGCGGATGCCGGCTTGTTTACCTTGTCCGCAGCTTTGCTTTGCTTAACTGCAGCTGCATTCGCTGGGTCTGCGCTGTCTATGCTGGTGTTAGTGTCCTTGGTATTGGCATCATTCAGTAGTGGCGGGTCAAGCAGTACGACATAATCCCTATGAATCTTCGGTTCGCAATGGTGGCCAACACGCAGGTTAATGATAGGCTCAGTGATTGCTTGGGCGCTTTTAATGAAAAGTTGATAGCCGTTAGCCTGATATTTAATGGCAAGCGAAGCATTTGTGAAAGCTGGCGGGGAATTGGCATCAGTCACTGTAAAACAGCTTATATCTGGCGATTTTTCGACATCAGTAATGTTGATCTGGGCGATTAAAGGCTCTCCCAGGTTCGATGTGACGATGGCATCGTTCATACCGAATGCCTGGCTCAGATTGCAATAGGCCGGTAATAAAAATAAAGCAAATCGCAGAATGTTTTTTATTTTCAATTGGTAAGCTAATTTCTTGGTAAAATTTTTTAATGGTATGATTATCAGTAAGCAGACATTCAGGCTAATTGTTCAAGCTATGTCAGTACAAGATAAAGCATGATTTATACCAGCTGTATATGAGCTCGCATTATACGGTTGTATTATTGCGTTATACTGCTGTAATACAATGATTTACATTGCATTACAATCGACGGTAGCGGGTTTTGTGCGGGCAAGAGATGCTTTTTGCAAAAAAACGCATGATTAAACGTAATTGTATTTGACAGGGTGTATTGTTTCGGAATAAAATCCGCCTCTTAATTTTTTTAGCTCATAGTATTGGTAACACGATGAAAACCTTTTCAGCAAAGTCACATGAAGTGAAACGCGACTGGTTTGTGGTTGATGCCACAGACCTAGTGTTAGGCCGTTTGGCTAGCGCAGTTGCACACCGTTTGCGCGGCAAACATAAAGCCATTTACACACCTCACGTAGATACAGGTGATTACATTGTCGTGATTAACGCCGACAAATTAAAAGTAACTGGCAATAAAGCAGAGGGTAAGCTTTACCATAGGCACTCTGGTTACCCAGGTGGTATCACCACAACAACATTCTCTAAAATGCAAGACCGTTTCCCAGGTCGCGCTTTAGAAAAAGCAGTTAAAGGCATGTTGCCTAAAGGTCCTTTAGGTTATGCAATGATCAAAAAAATGAAGGTATATGCTGGTAGTGAGCATGACCATGCGGCACAACAACCGCAACCATTGACCATCTAAGGATAAAAAATGATCGGTAAATACAATTATGGTACAGGTCGCCGCAAAAGCTCAGTGGCTCGTGTATTCTTAAAAGCTGGTAAAGGCAACATCATTGTTAACGACAAACCAGTTGACGAGTATTTCTCACGCGTGACTTCACGCATGATTCTGCGTCAGCCATTAGAATTAACAAACAACACAGCAAGTTTCGATATCATGGTTAACGTAATCGGCGGCGGTGAATCTGGCCAGGCTGGTGCGGTTCGTCACGGTATCACACGCGCTTTGATCGACTACGATGCAGCTTTGAAGAGCGCATTGTCACACGCAGGCTTCGTAACACGTGATGCACGTGAAGTTGAGCGTAAAAAAGTTGGTTTGCGTAAAGCACGTCGTCGTAAACAATTCTCTAAACGCTAATACGTTAAACGCTATTTGGCGGTTGGAATTGAAAAAGGTCGCTCAGGCGACCTTTTTTATTTTATTGGATGAAAAAGCTGGTAGGCTTATAATCCGTCAATCACATTGATGCATAAACAATATGGTAAGTAAAAAAATTAAAGTAGGTATCGTTGGTGGCACCGGTTACACCGGTGTTGAATTGCTGCGTCTTTTGGCAATACATCCAGATGTAGAATTGACAGCAATTACCTCGCGTGGTGAAGCCGGCCTGCCGGTGGCGGACATGTTTCCCAGCCTGCGTGGTTATGTGGATTTGGCTTTCACTGATCCGGCCACTTCAAACCTGAATGCATGTGATGTGGTGTTTTTTGCTACACCGCATGGCGTTGCCATGAGCCAGGCGCAGGCTTTGCTGGCTGCCAATGTCAAAGTGATTGATCTGGCGGCAGATTTCCGTTTGCAGGATACGGCGATTTTTGAAAAGTGGTACAAAATGCCGCATAGCTGTCCGGATATTTTAAGTCATGCGGTATATGGTATACCTGAGCTTAACCGTGCGCAGATTAAATCGGCGCAGGTAATCGGTAATCCTGGCTGTTATCCGACAACCGTGTTACTGGGTCTTGCGCCATTGCTGGAGCGCGGACTGATTGATTTTTCTGCACCGATTATTGCAGATTCCAAGTCCGGTGTTTCGGGGGCAGGCAGAAAAGCAGAAGTGGCAACACTCTTTGCAGAGTCGAGTGACAGCATGAAAGCTTACGGTGTTGCAGGCCACCGTCATCATCCTGAAATCCACGCACAGCTTACGCAGTTGGCGAAAACTGACTTGCAATTTATTTTTGTGCCGCATTTAATCCCAATGATTCGCGGTATGCTGTCTACGATTTACGTTAAACTGGTAGCGCAGGCAGCGAGTATGGATTTACAAGCTTTGTACGAGCAGCGCTATCAGCATGAACGCTTCGTGGATGTAATGCCAGTCGGCAGTCTGCCTGAAACTCGCTCTGTGCGAGGCTCAAACCAGATCCGAATTGCACTGCATAGGCAGGCAGAGGCAGGTTATTTAACCTTGGTAGTTGTTCAGGATAATCTGGTGAAGGGGGCAGCAGGGCAGGCTGTCCAGAATATGAATATTATGTTTGGGCTGCCTGAGGTTACCGGTTTGCAAGTTGTGCCGCTATTGCCTTAAGTATCTGAATGAAGCCAGTTAGACGACGCATCAGACGACATTTTGGCTTGACGGCGAAGCAGGTGGCTGTGCGTTCAAAGCGACCATGGTACTTTCAGTGGGGTATTGCGGCTTTATATGTCGTGTTGGGATATGGCGTTGCTTACTGGCAGTTTGAAGGTGCTGAAGATGTGCATCAAAAGTTAAGGCAGACAGCCCTTGAAAATCAGACTCTGCATACCAAGATTATACAAGTTGAGCGTCAGTTGCAAATTGAGCAGGCAGCGCAAACCAGTCTTACGCAAGAGTTGAATAAAGTGCAAGATGAAAATATGCATATCAAGCAGGATTTGGTGTTTTACAAAAATATGACGAATGCAAAAAGGCTAGCAAAGTAGTTTGCTCAATTGAATTTACCGGCAGTCAATCGGTAAGCTGAAAGGAAACAGCGTGTTTTTTAAGAAAAGTAATCGGGTACAGAATACGATCGATACCTTAATTGGTGTAGATACACGAGTTGAAGGAAATGTGCATTTTTCAGGTGGTTTGCGCATAGACGGTGCCGTGTCCGGCGCGATTACTGAACCAAATGATGCGCCAAGCACACTAATACTTAGTGAACATGGGCGGGTTGAGGGTGCTATTACTGCTTCGAAAGTGGTGATTAATGGTACGGTGGTTGGTCCGGTGAAAGCAAATCAATTTATTGAACTGCAAACCAAGGCGCGAATTACCGGCGATGTATATTACAACTCACTTGAGATGCATACCGGTGCGGTCATTGAGGGTAAGCTGGTGTATTTAGGCGAGCAGGCAGAAAAAGTATAACGTGGAAATCAGCCTTGAGCGTTTCGAGGCGGCCATATGATGACGGGATTGTTTTTAAAATATAGGAGTACGTGATGAGTACAGTTGCAGAAGTTCAGGAATTAGATATTCCTTCACCTTTAGTTTTTACCGATAATGCGGCCAAAAAAGTTAAAGAACTGATAGAGGAAGAGGGGTCGCCAGACCTCAAGTTACGAGTGTTTGTCAGCGGTGGTGGCTGTTCCGGCTTTCAGTATGGCTTCACTTTTGAAGAAGAAGTGAATGAAGATGACACACAAGTGCAAAAAGACACGGTGACCTTGCTTATCGATCCTATGAGCCTGCAATATCTGATGGGCGCCGAGATTGATTATCAGGACAGCCTGCAAGGCTCGCAGTTTGTGATTCGCAACCCTAACGCGCAAACTACTTGCGGTTGCGGATCTTCATTCTCTGTTTAATTAAATTGACAGATAGAATAGTTGTTTTGAAGGTATAGTTGCAAAAAAGCCGGGTCGTGACCCGGCTTTTTTATTATCCAGATTTTCCTGGAAATTAACGCTTGCTCACCGGTACAACGGTGCGTCTTGCTTCGCCGGTATACAGTTGGCGCGGGCGTCCGATCTTGGCTTCAGGGTCAGAATGCATTTCTGACCACTGTGCGATCCAGCCTGCGGTTCTTGCCAGTGCAAAAATGGCCGTGAACATGCTGTTGGGGATGCCCATTGCGCGCATCACGATACCGCTGTAGAAATCTACATTCGGGTAGAGTTTTCTTGATACGAAGTATTCGTCTTCGAGTGCGATTTTTTCAAGTTCCATCGCCAGTTTAAACATCGGGTCATCGTTGAGGCCAAGTTCATTGAGTACTTCATGGCAGGTTTTGCGCATGATCGCTGCACGCGGATCCATGTTGCGGTAAACACGATGGCCGAATCCCATTAAACGGAAATTGTCGGTTTTGTCTTTTGCTCGCTTGAGGTATTCGCCGATGCGTGAAATATCGCCGATTTCTTCCAGCATGTTGAGCGTGGCTTCATTGGCACCGCCATGTGCCGGCCCCCAGAGCGATGCAATACCTGCGGAAATGCAGGCGAATGGATTTGCACCACTCGAACCAACAAGGCGCACAGTAGAGGTTGATGCGTTCTGCTCATGATCTGCATGCAGAATCAGAATACGGTCAAATGCCTTGGCTAGAATCGGGTTAGGTTCGTATTTCTCGCATGGTGTCGCAAACATCATATGCATAAAGTTTTCTGCATAATTCAGATGATTTTGCGGGTACATGAAGGGTTGGCCGAGATTATATTTGTAGCTCCAGGCAGCGATGGTCGGCACTTTAGCCAATAAGCGATGCGCGGATAATTCACGATGCTTGGCATCACGGATATCCATCGAATCAAAATAGAATGCTGAGAGTGAGCCTACAACGCCGACCATGACGGCCATCGGGTGCGCGTCACGCCTGAAACCGCGGAAAATATTATTGAGCTGATCATGCAGCATGGAACTGCCGCTGATGGTAGCGATGAACTCCTGTTTTTCAGCGGCATTCGGCAACTCGCCATGCATCAGTAAATAGGCAACTTCCAGATAATCACAGTGTTCCGCCAGTTCTTCTATCGGGTAACCGCGGTAGTACAGCAGTCCGTTTTCCCCATCAATGAAGGTGATGCTGGAGTTGCATGCAGCTGTAGACATAAAACCGGGGTCATAGGTGAAAATGTCGTGTTTGCCTAAAGCACGAATATCAATGACGTCATTACCCAGGCTGCCGGAAAGTACCGGCAGCTCAATTGGCGCTGCGCCGTTATCAAAACTAATCGTTGCTTTGGTTGGTTTGTTATTCATAGCATTTCTACTGTAATAATTGTTATCTGTCGCGATTATACTTTATTGGCGCATGATCATGAACGGCGAGCGTATTTTTAGGCCTGATAGATTGCACCCAGAATACGGGCGCCGCTCGCGCCTGTCACTTGTGCCAGATTAGCGGTCTGTTTATGCAGGCATTTTTTAGCGAGCCACGCAAAAGCAATTGCTTCTGCCCAATCTATACCGATACCTAATTCGTCAATATTCGTCACCCTTGTCTTGCCTAGCAGCGATTTCAGATGCTGCGTCAGCAACAGGTTTCTCGCGCCGCCACCGCATAAATATATTTCATCAACCCCACTGCAATGTGCTTCAAGGGCGTTATGAATAGAGTGTGCTGTCAGCGCTACCAATGTGCGCGCAACATCGTTGGGTCGGTAGTTTTTATGATGCAAGTGTTGATGCAGCCATTTGCTATTGAATAAATCGCGGCCAGTACTTTTAGGCGGCAACATTGAGAAATAAGCATCTGCAAGCATGTCGGTCAGTAGCGGTACAATAATCTGACCTGAGCTTGCCCAGTCGCCATTGGCATCAAAATCCAGGTTCAGGTGCTGTTTAGTCCAGGTATCCAGCAGCATATTGCCTGGGCCAGAGTCAAAGCCGAATGTTTCGCCGGAATGTGCAAGATAAGTAATGTTGGCAATGCCGCCAATATTAATAATGGCGCGGTTGCTGTTGTGATCGGCAAACACGGCTTGATGGAAAGCAGGTACCAAGGGCGCACCTTGGCCGCCAGCAGCGATGTCGCGGCTTCTGAAGTCTGATATTACGGTAATTCCGGTGAGTTCCGCCAATAGTGCGGCATTACCTATTTGCATGGTAAATCCCAGCTCAGGCCTATGCCGTATGGTTTGCCCATGGCAGCCGATGGCGGTAATAGCGTCAGGTTTGATATTGGCCTCGTTTAGTAGCCCAATAACAGTATCTGCGTAAAGCCTGGCCAGCGCATTGGCAATAAGGGCGCTAGTTTCCAGTTCATTTTCGGCGGGGTGCTGCAGCGCCAGAATATCGGTGCGAAGAGATGCTGGATAACTTAGAAAATAGGTATGTAAAACGCGCAGCTGCTGAGGGTCTTCGAACTCAACCAGTGCAGCATCAACGCCATCGAGGCTGGTGCCCGACATCAGCCCGATGAAAAGCTCGCCAGCCATAATGATGTTTCCGTTGATTGAGAGGATTATTCCAGCGCTGCAATGTTGCTTGTGCCTAGCAGCCGGAGTTGAGCGGTCAGTTGATTGCTGATGCTGTCAAATTCCGGCTTGTTGCGGGCATCTATTGAATTGGCTTTAGGTAAAGCAACCTTCATAGGGTCATAATGCTTACCATTCAGCAGGAATTCATAATGCAAGTGTGGGCCGGTTGCTGTGCCTGTCATGCCGACAAATCCAATAATTTCACCTTGTGATACTTTTGCCCCGCGACGCAACCCTGCAGCAAAACGTGAAAGATGTCCGTAAACGGTACTTACACCATTATTGTGTTTAAGTACGATGACATTGCCATAGCCGCCTTTCTTCCCGACAAAATCAACCATGGCATCTCCTGATGCCTTGATGCGGGTACCGCTAGGCGCGGCCATATCGACCCCTTTATGCGCGCGCATTCTTTGTAAGACCGGATGGAACCTGGCCACACTGAAGCCGGAACTCACGCGAGTGAATTCCAAAGGCGAGCGTAAAAAGGATTTATGCAGGCTTTTACCATCAGGTGTGTAGTATTGCATCTGATTATCCTGACCACGATAGCCTACTGCGCGGTAAGTTTTACCATTGTTGATAAATTCAGCGGCTAGCACGCTGCCGGTCTTGAGCAGTTCGCCTTGGTAGTAGCTGCCTTCATAAATGACGTTAAAGCGGTCGCCGCGTCTTAAATCCGTATGGAAATCGATTTCACTTTCAAAAATATCGGCAAGTTGAATAGCAATATGGTCCGGGATGTTGGCCGCATCTGTTGCGCCAAACAAAGAACTGGTAATGTTGGCTGATTTTAAAATCGGGCGTACTTCAAGCTGGAGCAATTGTTTTTCGGCTTCGTATCCGCTGGCAGTTTTGTGAATGGTGATGTATTGGTCAGCATTTAATTGATACTCAAAACTGACTAAATTACCGTCTATATCTGTTTCGGCTTCGATTTGTTTGCCAGGAATCAGTGATTTTGCAATTTCGCTGGCGGTTTGATCATTACGAATGAAATCATGCGCATCGCGGTTGCGGATGTTAAGGCGAGATAATATGCTTTGCAGCGTATCATCGCGACGTACAAAATCTTTGTACCAGAAATTCTGTGCTGTATTGTTTGCTGAATCAGGGATATCTGCAACAGGTAAGTTTAATTCTTCGAGCACTGTCTCGGTTGCAATGCTACCGGTTAAAGTCTGGGGTGCAATACCGAATGCAGCATAGATACCAAATAAAGGTAAGCAAGAAATCGCTAAAATCCAGCGTAATTTAAGCTTGCGTTCAGCTTTATGAGTGTTTTGCGCTAAAATAGGCGTTTGAGTTGAATTGTTTTGATTGAGCTCGTTAATATCCACGGGCTTACCTTCGAAATTTTGATACGGCCACAAATACTAACAGAAAACTTAACTAAAACAAGTAAATGAGCTATAAAAATATAATAGTTTAAAGGCATAACAACGTGAATATAGACATTAACCAGCAGCTGGCAATCATCAAGCGCGGCGCCGATGAGCTTCTGATTGAGGCAGAACTGGTAGAAAAGCTAAAAAAAGGGCAGCCGCTTAGGATTAAAGCAGGTTTCGACCCTACAGCACCTGATCTGCACCTAGGGCATACCGTACTGATTAATAAACTGCGCCAACTGCAGGATCTGGGTCATCAGGTTTTGTTTTTGATCGGTGATTTTACTGGCATGATCGGCGACCCAACCGGAAAAAGCACTACGCGCCCGCCGCTTACGGCAGAGCAGGTGCAGGAAAACGCAAAATCCTATACTGCGCAAGTATTCAAAATACTGAAGCCAGAGCAAACGGAAGTGGTATTTAATTCAACGTGGCTTACCGAGCTTGGTGCAGCAGGTATGTTAAAGCTCGCTGCTAGTCATACGGTGGCCAGAATGCTGGAGCGCGATGACTTTACCAAAAGATACAAAGCCAACCAGCCAATTGCTATTCATGAATTTTTATACCCGTTGTTACAGGGTTATGACTCTGTAGCATTGAAGTCCGATCTGGAATTGGGCGGCACTGACCAGAAGTTTAACTTGCTGATGGGGCGTGAGCTGCAGAAACAGGCTGGCCAAAGCCAGCAATGCGTATTGACCATGCCGTTGCTGGAAGGCCTGGATGGCGTTAATAAAATGTCCAAATCACTTGGTAACTATATAGGTATCGCAGAAGCGCCTGAAGTAATCTTCGCAAAGATTATGTCTGTTTCCGATGAATTGATGTGGCGTTATGTAGAACTGCTGTCATTTGAATCATTGGAAACGATTGCTAAATGGAAGGCTGATGTTGTGGGCGGTGCTAACCCGCGTGATATAAAAGTACGCTTTGCCCAGGAAATTGTTGCGCGCTTCCATAGCCAGGCCGATGCAGAAAAAGCGCTTGCTGATTTTCAGACCCGCTCAAAAGGCGGTATCCCTGATGATGTGCCTGAAGTTTCAGTCACTATAGATGGCGATACTATAGGTATAGCGCAGCTGCTGAAACTTGCCGGCTTGGTTGCCAGCACGTCAGAAGCGTTCAGATCGATAGAGCAGGGTGGTATTAAACTGGATGGTGAAAAAGTGTCAGATAAGGCATTAACGCTTAATAAAGGTGCGAGTGTCGTAGCGCAAGTTGGCAAACGTAAATTCGCAAATGTAACAATTATGTAACAGAGTAGATTTAGGGGTTGACCAAAGTTAAAAGCGCTGTAAAATGCGCGCCTTCGCTGACAAAACAACGTTAGCGAAAAGCAGTAAAAAAGCAGTAGCAAGCGCAGTAAAAGATACGGTTAATAATAATTAAGAAAACTTTCGAAATTAGTATTGACGGCCTTCAAAAGCTCTGTATAATGCGCACCTCGTTAACGCAAAGCGTAACGCGGTTTGAAGTAAAAAGCTCTTTAACAATATAACAACTG
>Ga0208758_100231_pt1 | contig 22744 bp, 23 predicted proteins | sample LakWasM116_HOW13_2_FD_183930 | JGI IMG/M metagenome (GOLD analysis project Ga0208758, IMG submission 183930) | Freshwater sediment methanotrophic microbial communities from Lake Washington under simulated oxygen tension - Sediment Metagenome... | ecosystem: Environmental > Aquatic > Freshwater >...
TTTAGCGCGATGGCCGCAAGTACCACCGAACCACCGGTAGGCGCTTCAACGTGCGCATCTGGCAACCAAGTATGCACAGGCCACATCGGGATTTTGACAGCAAATGCCATAAAGAAGGCAATAAAAATCCAAATCTGCGCACTCATGCTAATCGGCAACGCATAGTAATCTGTAAGCGCAAAACTACCTGTTTGATGATACAAGTAAATAAATGCAACCAACATCAACAATGAACCAAGTAGCGTGTATAAGAAGAATTTGATGGTGGCATATACGCGGTTTGGGCCACCCCAAATTCCAATCACCAAGAACATCGGGATCAGCATGGCTTCCCAGAACACATAATACAAAATGGCATCTAAGGCACTAAATACGCCAATCATCAGGCCACTCATGATTAAAAACGCAGCCATATATTGTGCAATGCTTTTGGTAATCACTTCCCACGCTGCAATCACCACCAATACCGTGGTAAAACTGGTCAATAAGATAAGGGGTACAGAAAACCCGTCAGCACCTAAGTGGTAGTAGATATTAAACGCAGGGATCCATGATGCACTTTCCTCAAACTGGAACGTACCAATCTGCAATTGGAACCCAGTGTAGAGCGGAATCGTCACTAAAAAACTAATGACCGCGCCAACCAGAGCGACCCATCGTGTTCGATTTGCGTTTTGATCACTACCAAGCAATAAAACAATGACGCCAGCCAAAATAGGCAACCAGATGGCAAAGCTTAGTATGTGTTGATTGAATAAATTCATGTGCAACTTTTTTAGTTGATTTTAATAAAGAATGTTAAAAACAAAAACACGCCGATAATCATGGCAAATGCATAGTGATAAATAAGGCCAGACTGCAAATGACGCACTTTGCTCGATATTTTTGCAATCAAGTTTGCAGTGCCATTGACCATGGCGCCATCGATGAGTTGAACATCGCCAATCTGCCATAATTTGCTGCCTATAAAACGTGAGCCTCCTGCAAAAAAGCGCTCATTAAAACTATCGAAGCCGTATTTGTTTTCAAGCACTTGGTAAATCAAATTACATTTACGCTGAATCGTGGCAGGAATATCTGGGCGTTTCATATAAAAGAACCATGAAATCAGCACACCAGAAGCGGCTAACGCAAATGGTAGTGTCAGGAATCCATGTAGCGCCATACCTGCTGGACTATGTAATAGTTCATGGTAATGGTGAGCCAAGTGCTGCATGGCCGGATGTGCGTTGGCATCCACAAAAATCACCTGATTGAAAAAATCACCAAACAGCATGGACTCAATCGCGACATAGCCCACAATTGCTGAAGGAATCGCTAGCAAAATTAACGGTGCAGTCACTACCCAACCAGGCTCATGCGGATCGTCTGTAGGCGATAGGCCATGGTGGTGATCATGATCATCGTGATGGTGTGCATGTGCATCGTGATGCACTTCACGCCACTTTTCTCTACCATGGAACACCAAGAAATAGAGTCTAAATGAGTAGAAAGCAGTGACGAACACGCCTGCTAACACAGCAAAGTAGGCAAATCCACTGCCATTGATATGCGAAAACTTCACTGCCTCGATAATGCTATCTTTGGAATAGAAGCCAGCAAAAAATGGTGTGCCAATCAGCGCGAGTGAGCCGATCAAGGAAGTAATCCAGGTAACTGGCATGTATTTTTTCAAGTTACCCATATTGCGGATGTCTTGATCATGATGCATACCCATGATGACTGAGCCAGCCGCTAAGAATAGCAATGCTTTAAAGAATGCATGCGTCATCAAATGAAAGATAGCCACTGAGTAAGCAGACGCGCCAAGCGCTACGGTCATATACCCTAATTGGGATAAGGTCGAATAAGCCACCACGCGTTTAATGTCGTTTTGAATAATGCCTAAAAACCCCATAAACAAAGCAGTGATTGCACCAATCACCATCACTGTCGACAATGCGGTAGTGGACAATTCAAACAAAGGCGACATACGGGCCACCATAAAGATACCTGCAGTTACCATAGTCGCAGCGTGAATCAATGCGGAAATAGGCGTTGGGCCTTCCATAGAGTCTGGTAGCCACACATGCAATGGCACTTGCGCAGATTTACCCATGGCACCCACAAAGAGCAAAATACAGGTCACAGTCATCAACGACCAGTCAATATTCGGCAAAATCTGAACCTGCGCACTGGCTAGCCTTGGTGCAGCTTCAAATACATTGGCATAGTCCAAACTACCAAAGTGGAATAGCACCATGCCAATGCCTAGTAAAAAGCCAAAGTCGCCTACACGATTCACTAAAAAAGCTTTGAGGTTCGCATAAATAGCAGTGGGTCTGGTATACCAAAAACCAATCAGCAGGTAGGAGACCAAGCCTACGGCTTCCCAACCAAAGAACAGCTGCATGAAGTTATTGCTCATGACCAACATCAGCATAGAGAAGGTAAACAAAGAGATGTAGCTAAAGAAACGGCTATAGCCAGGATCTTCATGCATATAGCCAATGGTGTAAATATGTACCATTAACGATACAAATGTCACCACAACCATCATCATGGCAGTGAGATTATCAATGAGAAATCCTACTTCAAAGTTAAAAGTGCCAGAAGTAAGCCAGCGATAGACTGTCTCATTAAGCGTAAAACCATGCATGGTTTGATTCAACACATAGGCGGATAAGACAAATGCCAGCCCTACCCCAGCGATGGTCAGCACATGTGCATAATGCCTAGGTAATTTTCGCCCAAACAAGCCCACAATCGTTGCTGCAATCAGCGGCAGGATAGGAATCAACAATAAAATTTTTGACATACTCATATTCATTAACCGTTTAAATGGTCTAAATCATCTACGTTAATCGTACGTAAATTACGGAACAGCACGACTAAAATAGCTAGTCCGATAGCCGACTCTGCTGCTGCCACGGTTAAGATGAAAAACACAAACACTTGGCCGGCAATATCGTTTAAGTAATGTGAGAACGCAATAAAATTCAAATTGACCGCCAACAGCATTAACTCAATGGCCATCAATAAAATAATCACGTTTTTTCGGTTGAGAAAAATGCCGACTACGCTAATAGCAAACATCAGTGCGCCCAGGATGAGGTAATGAGATAAACCGACCATGTTATTGCTTCCCCTCTGCAGGTGTATCCGTCACAGCTGGTGGCTCAACTGGCAGCTCCACTTCGGCCGGCATGCTAACAATACGTACTCTATCTTGTTTACGCACTTTCACTTGATCTGCTGGGTTCATCGATTTATTGTCTTGGCGATCGCGCAATGTCAGCACAATAGCTGCCACAATGGCCACCAGCAGTACTACAGAAGCCAATTCGAATGGCAATAGATATTCGGTATACAGTACGCGCCCCAACTCAGCCGTATTACTGTAACCAAGCGGCTTGCTCACGGCATGGGTAGGACTAAAATATTTACCACCCAGTACCATGGCCATTTCCACCACCATCAGCAGGCCAATGAAACCAGCCATGGGCAAGTACTCCCAAAACCCTTCGCGCAGCTTGTCTACATTGATATCCAGCATCATGACCACAAACAGAAACAGCACCATCACCGCGCCGACATAGACCAACACCAGTGCAATACCCAAAAATTCAGCTTCTAATAATAACCAGATACCGGCAGCCGTAAAAAAAGCCAATACCAAAAATAGCGCGGCATATACTGGGTTACGGGTAGTGATGACACGCAAACCCGCAAACAGCAGAATGGCAGCCAGTGTATAAAAAACAATATCAGTAAATACCATGGCGATTACCTAAACGTCTTATCTTGCGCGCGGTCTGCGGCAATTTGTTGCTCGTATTTGTCGCCAACTGCTAGCAGCATTTCCTTGGTGTAAAGTAAATCACCCCGTTGCTCGCCGTGGTAGTCAAATATGCGCGTTTCCACAATGCTATCCACCGGGCAGGACTCTTCACATAGTCCACAGAAAATACACTTGGTTAAATCAATGTCATAGCGCGTGGTTCTGCGGGTATTGTCTTCGCGCTGTTCCGATTCGATGGTGATGGCCATTGCAGGGCAAACCGCTTCGCACAACTTACAGGCAATGCAGCGTTCTTCGCCATTGGGGTAGCGACGTAATGCATGCAAACCTCTAAAGCGGTTAGATTGCGGTGTACGCTCTTCCGGATATTGGATGGTGATTTTACGTGCAAAGAAATAACGTCCAGTGAGCGCCATGCCTTTCAGCAGCTCCCAGAGCATCAAACTTCCCAATGTGTTTTTAATAGTATTTAGCATATTAGTGGAACAAATAACCTAATGAGGTTTGCATCATGGCACCGACGAAAACAATCCAAACCAATGTGATTGGAATAAAAATCTTCCAGCCCAAGCGCATAATTTGGTCATAGCGGTAACGTGGGAATGTTGCACGGAACCACAGGAACATGAACAATAAAAACGCTACTTTAGCCAGCAGCCACAAGAAGCTATCTGGAATGAAGGGTACCGGTGACAACCAACCACCTAAGAACATCAAAGCAGCCAACATTGATACCAGAATCATATTGGCATACTCAGCCAAGAAAAACACAGCAAACGCCATACCGGAGTATTCCACATGGAAGCCCGCCACAATCTCAGACTCACCCTCAGCCACGTCGAACGGTGCACGGTTGGTCTCAGCCACCGCACTAATAAAATACACCACAAACAACGGGAACAATGGAATGAAATACCAATGCCAGAAACCACCAGCCTGACCCAATACAATCTTGCCTAGATTCAAGGAGTTGGCGCACATCAGCACCCCCACCAAGGTAAAGCCCATGGCAATCTCGTAAGAAACAATCTGCGCGGCAGAACGTAACGAACCTAAAAATGCATACTTAGAGTTAGAAGCCCAACCGGCAATAATCACTCCGTATACGGCTACTGAAGTCATGGCCAGAATGTAAAGCAAGCCAGCATCGATATCCGCCAGCACCATGGTGGCATCAAACGGTACCACTGCCCAAGCAGCAAACGCAGGTGCAATGGCGAGCACAGGGCCTAGGAAAAACAGACCTTTATTGGAAGCCGTTGGCAGAATGATTTCTTTGAACAATAATTTCAGGCCATCGGCTAGTGGCTGCAATAAGCCCCAATAGCCTACCCGGTTTGGGCCAATGCGCACCTGCATATAGCCAATCACTTTACGCTCTGCCAACGTTAAGTACGCAACAGCGATCATCAGCGGCAATACAATCGCTACGATTTTAATCAGCGTCCAAGTCACTGTTTGCACAGACGGCCAGTACTCACCAAAAAATTGCGCTAAAAACGCCATCATGACACCGCTTCCATCATCGTGGTTTCATAAGGCTTGTAATGCTCTTCCGTCGTTTTTTCAAGGGTGATATCCCCCATCAAATCGCCCAACCCTACGGTCAGCTCATGTGATGCTGCTACACGTACACAACCTTTAGCCACATGGTGATCTAATTTCACTTTCAGAACAGCACTACCACGATCTTGTTTTGCCAATACAACGTCACCTTCTACCAAGCCGAGTAACGCCATTTGTTCGGCGCACATTCTAGCCATTGGGCGAATGTTGTATTTAGTTTTTTGCAACGGTGGCGAACGACGCACAATTGGGTCAGACTCGTATTGTGGGACTTCCCCAATGCGTTGCAAGCCTTCTTTTTTGATGTTAACCTGAATTTCAACCAGCTCTTTTAGGTTGTTATTCAAACTGCGCCATGCTACTGCGGATGGTTTCTCGCCATTGAAGATTTTATTTTTCACTTCTTCACTGCTATTAAAATCAAAACCTTCCAGCCCCAACGTATTGGCTAATACGCGTAGTACTTTCCATGCTGGACGACACTCACCTAAAGGTTTGGTCACGGCTTGGAAGCTTTGAATACGCCCTTCCATACTCATATACGTACCGGAAGTCTCAGTAAATGGTGCTATTGGCAATAAAATATCTGCATTTTCTAGCGCTTGTGATTTATAAGCAGTCAACGCAACTACGCACTCAGCTTTGGCCATGGCGGCTTTGGCTAAGGCGGCATGTTGGCAATCCAATTCCGGCTCAATATTGAGCAACATATAGGCTTTGCGTGGCACCTCTAGCATAGCGCGCGCATGCATTCCTGTCGCACTCGGCATCACGCCGATCAAATGCATCCCGGTACTATTGGCTGCCGCTGGCAAAATACCGCCCTTAGCACCAGAGATACCAGCAATCGCTTCCGCCATACTGTACATCTCGGTAAAGCGTGGGTCACTGAGCCCCATATTGCCGATAAAAATACCTACTTTTGGTGCAATCAATACCAAGTCTTCGCTGATACCAGCCAAGCTCTCGGCCATGGCTTGTGTATTAGGGCGTACACGAATCTCTTCTAATAATTGATTGAGTGATGGTGGTAGGCACAAGGAAAGCTTTTGCAAGCCAGACATGGCTTTGAGCACTTGACCCAACACATTGACCATATCATTTGGGCGCACAATCACTTTATGCGCGATATCCATCAATGGATCATTGTCCAGCGGGCTGACGATACAAAGCTCGGCGCCATTGGCAACGGCTTTACGGAAGCGTTGCGCAAGCAATGGGTGCTCATTTCGGATATTGGAACCAATCAATAGAATACGATCAAGCTCTTCAATTTCTTGAATATTACAACCCATCCATGGCGTACCTACACGTTTGCCATCCAGTCTAAAATCGGTCTGACGTAAGCGATAATCTACATTACCGCTGCCTAAGCTATTGGCAAGTTGCTTAATTAAATAGCCCTCTTCCATCGTGCTATTGGGGGAAACCAATACGCCTAATGCATCTCCGCCATGTTGTGTGGTAATGTCTTTGAGCTGGCCTGCAGCAAACTCTAATGCAGTTTTCCAGTCGGTTTCTTGCCATTGTCCGTTGTGCTTAATCATCGGCACTTTTAAACGGTCTGGGCTATTGAGGCCTTCATAGGAGTAGCGGTCACGATCTGATAACCAGCACTCATTAATAGACTCTTTTTCACGCGGCAATACACGCATGACCTTATTATCTTTGACGTGTACTTCAATATGTGAACCCAAACCATCATGTGGCGCAATGGATGGGCGGCGTGTGAGTTCCCAACTACGGGCAGAATAGCGGAAGGGCTTGCTGGTCAAAGCGCCCACTGGGCACAAATCAATAATGTTGCCACTCAATTCAGAGTTCACGGATTTGTCGACATACGCTGTAATCTCTGCATGCTCACCACGGCCAACTAAACCAAGCTCTTGCATGCCACCCACTTCTTTCAAGAAGCGAACGCAGCGTGTGCATTGAATGCAACGTGTCATATCGGTACTGACTAACGGCCCAATGTTTTTATTGAACACCACGCGTTTTTCTTCTGCATAACGTGAGCCACTGGCACCATAGGCCACTGCAATATCTTGCAAATCGCATTCGCCACCTTGGTCACAAATTGGACAATCCAATGGGTGATTAATCAGCAAAAACTCCATCACGCTCTGCTGTGCTTCTACCGCGGCTTTACTGCGCGTGTAAATTTTCATCCCATCGGCCACTGGTGTGGCGCAAGCTGGCAGAGGCTTATTAAATTTTTCAACTTGCACTAGGCACATACGGCAGTTGGCTGCGACCGATAGTTTTTTGTGATAACAAAAACGCGGAATCGCAATACCCACTTTATCAGCAGCATCGATAATCGTGCTGCCGTGTTCGACTTCTAATGGTTTGCCGTCTATTTCAATATTTAACATGTAGATACCGTATTGTTTATCTCGTCGCGATTACTTACCGTCAACCATGCTTTTGCCATGCTGAATATAGTATTCAAACTCTGGTCTAAAGTGTTTAATAAAACTCAGCACAGGCGTTGCTGCTGCATCTCCCAACGCACAAATAGTGCGCCCAGAGATATTATTGCTCACGTCGGTCAGCAAGTCTAAATCTTCCATCTGTCCTTTGCCATCGACAATACGTGAGATGACGCGGTATACCCAACCTGTGCCCTCACGGCATGGCGTGCATTGCCCGCAGCTTTCTTCATAAAAGAAATAGCTCAGGCGTTTTAACGCTTTGACCATACAAGTCGTCTCGTCCATGACAATCATGGAACCTGCGCCCAAGCTGGAACCGGCTTTACTCAAGCCATCATAGTCCATGGTCGCATCCAGTATCGCACTGGCTGGCATCACTGCTGTAGAAGGCCCACCCGGAATCACCGCTTTTAACTGACGGCCTTTCCAAACACCACCGGTCATTGCAAGCAAGTCAGCAAATGGTGTACCCATTTTAACTTCGTAATTGCCTGGCTTTTCTACGTGGCCAGACACTGAGAATAACTTAGTACCGCCTGAATTCCGCACCCCCAAATCAGCAAAGGCTTGGCCGCCGTGTTGCAATATCCAAGGGATAGAAGCATAACTCTCTGTATTGTTGACATTGGTAGGTTTACCAAACACACCATAGCTGGCTGGGAATGGTGGCTTAAAGCGCGGCTGGCCTTTTTTACCCTCGATTGATTCAATCAGCGCAGTCTCTTCACCACAAATGTAAGCGCCATAGCCATGCACCGCATATAAATCAAAGCTGAAATTAGAGCCAAATAAATTTTCGCCAATGTAGCCAGCTTTACGTGCTTCAGCCAGAGCCAGTTCAAATGACTCATAATCTTGCCAAATTTCACCGTGGATATAGTTATACCCTACGCGCGCGCCTAACGTATAAGCGGCAATCGCCATGCCTTCAATTAGCTGATGTGGGTTATAGCGGATAATATCGCGGTCTTTAAATGTACCTGGCTCGCCTTCATCTGTATTGCAGACCAAATATTTGGTGCCGTCGTAGTAACGCGGCATAAAGCTCCACTTGAGTCCTGTTGGAAAGCCAGCACCGCCTCGACCACGCAAATTGGAGATTTTGATTTGACTGATTATGTCTGTGGCTTTTACCTTCTCGGTCACCAGGCGTTTTAACTGTGCATAGCCACCTAGTTTTTCATAGGTTTCTAGCGATGCCGGATTTTTCTCTGTAAGTGTGCGCAGTGTGAGTAAGGTCTGGCCTTTTAAATCCGTCATCACAGGCTTCGCTGTTGCTTTCTTTAACGCAGCCATTATGGAAGCTCCTTCAAAATCTCATCCACTTTTTCTGGCGTTAAAAACTCATGCATCTGCGTATTATTGACATGCAGCAACGGTGCGCCGCCACAACAACCCATACACTCACCTTCTTTTAAGCAAAACTTACCATCAGCAGTGACTTCATTAAAGCCAATACCAAGCTTTTCTTGAAGATGGTCTACGATGACATCAGCCTCACGCAACATGCAAGAAATATTGGTACATACCGTAATTTTGTATTTGCCTACGGGAGACAACTCATACATATTGTAAAAAGTAGCCACTTCCATCGCTGCAATTTCCGGGATACGTAAGTATGTTGCCACCTCAGTAATACTCTCTTTAGATAGCCAGCCACGCTCTGTTTGCACAATACGCAGGGCTGACATCACCGCTGCTCGACGCTGATCGGCAGGGTACTTGGTCAGTTCATACTCTATTTTTTGAATGGCTTCTTTACTTAACATAATCTTTATTAACTCACCACAGAGACATCGAAGCACAAAGAAAATCTTTTTCTCATATCACTTGAAAAAGTAAAGTTTCTAAACAAGACGAGTAGCACAGCAAAAAAATTTGCGCCGCATAGACTAACTATGTAAGCAGATTTTTTTGTGAAGCCACGTAGTATTGTGACGAAAGTTTGCTTTTTCATCGGTCTATCTCACCAAACACAATATCTTGCGTACCAATAATCGCCACCAAATCTGCAATCATGTGACCTCTTGTCATTTCATCTAGCGCAGCAAGATGTGGGAAACCTGGTGCGCGTATTTTTAAACGATAAGGCTTGTTCGCGCCATCGGAAATCATGTAAATACCAAACTCACCTTTCGGATGCTCAACCGCGGCATACGCTTCGCTGGCTGGCACATGAAAGCCTTCGGTAAACAGCTTGAAGTGGTGAATCATATCTTCCATGTTGGTTTTCATGCCTTCACGGTTAGGTGGCGCTACTTTATTGTCGTCCGTAATGACAGGGCCGGGATGCTTACGTAACCAATCGACACATTGCTTGATAATGCGATTGGATTGTCTAAACTCCTCAATTCGCACCAAATAACGGTCATAACAATCGCCATTCACACCAATCGGAATATCAAAATCTAAATCAGCATAGACTTCATAAGGCTGTTTTTTACGTAAATCCCAAGCAATACCCGAACCACGTAACATCGGGCCCGTCATGCCAAGCGCCAATGCGCGCTCAGGCGTCACCACGCCAATACCGACGGTACGTTGCTTCCATATTCGGTTGTCCGTCAGCAGTGTTTCATACTCATCTACATAAGCGGGGAAACGGTTGGTAAAATCCTCAATAAAGTCCAATACTGAACCTTGGCGATTTTCATTGAGTTTTTTGATTTCATCGGCACTTCTAAACTTAGTTGTTTCATGCTGAGGCATTTTATTAGGTAAATCGCGATATACGCCACCCGGACGGTAATAAGCGGCATGCATACGTGCACCAGAAACAGCTTCGTACACATCAAATAAATCTTCACGCTCACGGAAAGCATATAAGAATACGGTCATAGCACCAACATCCAATGCATGCGCACCCAACCATAATAAGTGATTGAGTACACGCGTGATTTCATCAAACATCACACGGATATACTGCGCACGGATAGGCACTTCAAGGCCCAGCATTTTCTCGATTGCCATCACATAAGCATGCTCGTTCGCCATCATCGACACATAATCCAAGCGGTCCATATATGGTACGCTTTGCAAATAGGTACGATTTTCGGCCAGCTTTTCTGTGGCGCGGTGTAACAAGCCAATATGTGGATCAGCACGCTGAATCACTTCGCCATCCAACTCCAATACCAATCGCAACACGCCATGTGCGGCAGGATGTTGCGGCCCAAAGTTCATGGTGTAATTACGAATCTCAGCCATGATGGAATCCTTCGTCGCGAATCACACGCGGCACATTATTGCGCAACTCGATGGATACCGGTTGATACACCACACGCTGCTGCACTGGGTCATAACGCATTTCAACGTTGCCTATCATGGGGAAATCTTTACGGAACGGATGACCGACAAAGCCATAATCCGTCAGCAATCGACGTAAGTCTGGGTGGTTTTCGAACATCATGCCATACAAATCAAACGCCTCGCGCTCAAACCAGTTGGCGACCGGCCAAACATCAATCAGGGTGGGGAAAACAGGAAAATCGTCATCTGCAGCAAATACACGCACACGTACACGCTGATTGAGAGAGACTGAAAGCAAATGCAGCACTACAGCAAAGCGCGCACCCTGCCACTGCCCATCCCCATACTCGGAATAGTCGACACCACAGAGGTCAATTAACTGTTCGAATTTCAATTCAGCATGCTCGCGCAACTTATAACAGGCGGCAATCATATCCGTACACTTCACTTCAATGGTAATTTCCCCTTGCGCAACCGTATGCTTGGTCAATACATCACCAAGGGCAAGTTTAATTTGTGCAGAGAGTTGTTCTAATTTGGCAGACATGAATAAGGGTTATCCAATAGGCAGATTTATCGAGCAATAGTATTGGTTCTTTTAATTTTCTTTTGCAACTGAATAATGCCGTAAAGCAAAGCTTCGGCAGTGGGCGGGCAACCCGGCACATAGACATCTACCGGCACTATGCGATCGCATCCACGCACCACAGAATAGGAATAATGGTAGTAGCCACCGCCATTGGCGCAACTGCCCATGGAAATCACCCAGCGCGGCTCTGCCATTTGGTCATACACCTTACGCAAGGCCGGTGCCATTTTATTGACCAAGGTACCCGCCACAATCATGACATCTGACTGACGCGGACTAGGACGAAACACAATGCCGAAGCGATCTAAATCGTAACGAGAGGCGCCGGCGTGCATCATTTCCACTGCACAGCATGCCAAACCAAACGTCATTGGCCACATAGACCCAGTGCGCGTGTAATTGATGACCGTATCGAGCGTGGTCGTCACAAAGCCTTTTTCTAAGACGCCTTCAATACTCATACGCCCACCTTGTGATGACTCAATCCCACTCTAGCGCACCTTTCATCCACTCGTAAATAAAGCCAACCACCAGCACAAACAAAAAGAGCATCATTGCCCAAAAACCGGCCAGGCCAATCTCTTGAATGACCACTGCCCATGGGAATAAAAATGCAATTTCCAAATCAAATAGGATAAATAAGATAGCGACCAGATAGTAACGCACATCAAACTTCATACGCGCATCTTCAAACGCTTCAAAACCACATTCGTAGGGGGAGTTTTTTTCTGAATCTGGTCGGTGAGGAGAGACCAATTTACCAAGGATTAGCGGACCCAAGCCAACACCCAAACCAACCAAAATAAACATCAAAATAGGAAAATAGTTTTCTAGCACTGGTCAGCCCTAAGCTAATTTACATCAATCATTACATTTTTTGGGTGAATGCTTACGCATCCATACTGCAGACTATTCACTTACGTTATTACTTAAATACTGCTGGTGCCGTCGGCGAGACTCGAACTCGCATGACTTTCGTCACTACCCCCTCAAGATAGCGTGTCTACCAATTTCACCACGACGGCAATTACAACACATACCTTTTAGTTAGTTTGGAATATCCTTAGCAGCGTTTTCTTTTACTGGCGCTTGTGGCGCAGGCACACTAGGGGTATCCGCCGCTGGCAGTGGACTTACCTGTGTTGCTGGCGCTGTAGTTGCTTTCACTACGCTACCATTACCAGTACGATGACTCGCCAAGAAGGCCAAAGTTAGACTGGTCACAAAGAAAATAGCCACAAACACAGCCGTCAACTTACTTAACACATTTGAGGAACCTGACACGCCGAAGAGGCTACCAGATGCGCCGCTACCAAATGCTGCGCCCATATCCGCACCCTTACCGTGCTGAAGCAGCACCAATCCGATCACTGCAGCGGCAGCAAGGATATGCACAACCAATATAATTTTTTCCATAGTATTTTTTCTAGATTTACAGCAAGGATTGCTCAGCCATCGCTTCACTAACATCCTCTGCTGCCTGACATATTTTGACAAAGTCTTGCGCTTGAAGAGAGCACTTACCTACCAAGCCCCCATCAATGCCGTTCACAGAGAATAATTGTACCGCATTTTGTGGATTTACGCTTCCCCCGTACAGTATTTTTAGGCTGTTTTCGATGCTTGCATCCGATTGCAAAAGCTTATATCGAATAAAGGCATGCATTGTCTTTGCTTGTTCTGGCGTCGCTGCCAAGCCTGTGCCAATCGCCCAAATGGGCTCGTAGGAAATAATCGTATGCGCAAACACACCTGCACCAAACTGACGAATGATGGTGTCCAATTGCTTCCCGACCACCATTTCCATCACGCCAGCCTCACGCTCAATCAAGGTCTCCCCCACACATAACACAGGCGTTAGCCCGTGCTGTTTGGCTGTCATAAACTTGTCCGCAATATTCTCATCCGATTCGCAATAAGCAGTACTACGCTCGGAATGCCCAAGAATCACATATTGCACGCCAAAATCCAACAGCATCTCTGCACTTACTTCACCCGTGTATGCGCCACGCTCAAACTTGCCCATGTTTTGCGCACCCCAAGCAATAGGGGTACTACTCAGTAGCTGCTGCGCTTGTGCTAAATAGGGATAAGGCACACACACCACTACTTGTGTATGTTTGAGTGTTGAAAGCTCAGCCAGATAACCACGTAGTAGCTGCTCGTTTTGTTTAAGACTGCCATGCATTTTCCAGTTGGCAATGACGATTTTTTGTGGCGTGGACTGATGAGAGTGAACTGACAATGGACGTGACCAATAAACGATAAGCAGCCCGAATTTTACGCTTTGCCTTACCATGCAGCAATAGCATTTTTCCAGACTTTTATAATGAAAAGCCCCTATCCATCATGGTAGGGGCCAGCTATGGTGTAACACGCTAACGAAAGTTAGCCATGCAATGCAGGGTAATCTGTATAGCCCTGCTCTGCACCGCCATAAAATGTATTACTGTCTGCTTCATTAAGTGGCGCATCTTGTTGAAAGCGCTCCACCAGATCCGGATTGGCAATATACGGCACACCATAGGCCACAACATCGGCATGTCCGCTGGCAACTGCCTGATTACCGCGTTTTTTGTCGTAACTTAAGTTGGCCATATAAGCGCCCTTAAACTGCTTGCGAAACACAGAGAAATCAAACGGATCCGCTTTGCCTCCACCGTGAATCCCACCTTCCACCGCATGCAAATACGCCAAGTTAAACTGGTTGAGTGCATTAGCAACATAATTAAATACCGCTTGCGGATTGCTATCGTTCATATCGTTAAACGGATTAACCGGAGATACGCGCACACCCACTTTATCGGCGCCGATGACATTTACCACTGCCTGCGTGACTTCCAGTAACAATCGCGCACGATTTTCAATGCTGCCACCGTACTGGTCAGTGCGGTGGTTTGTACCATCACGCAAAAACTGATCAAGTAGGTAGCCATTGGCTGCATGAATCTCTACGCCATCAAACCCAGCTGCAATGGCACTCTTAGTGGCATGCACATAGTCTTGCACAATGGCAGGCAGTTCAGAGACATCCAGTGCACGCGGCTCTACATAATCGACCAACCCTTGGTAAGTAAACGCCTGACCAGCAGGCTTGATAGCAGAAGGCGCTACTGGCAACGCTTGATTAGGCAATAGACTTGGGTGAGAAATACGCCCGACGTGCCACAACTGGATCACAATCTTGCCGCCTTTAGCATGCACGGCATCTGTGACCTTTTTCCAGCCGGCCACTTGGGCATCCGTATAAATCCCTGGCAATGCAGGATAGCCATGCCCCATGGCAGAAATAGGCGTCGCCTCCGTCACAATCAAACCGGCCGAAGCACGCTGCGCATAATAAGTAGCGTTAATGGTTTGCGGCACACCGCCCTCACCGGCACGATTACGCGTCAATGGCGCCATGACGATGCGATTTTTGAGAGAAATGCTGCCTAGTACAACAGGAGAAAATAAATCTTTACTCATAGAAACCCTTTACTATCAAAATGGAGTGTTTAAGTTCATAAATCACCGACAGCTGATTACTTAGCTTTCACACCCTCAATTAACAAAGTGATTTCAATGTCATCACCCACTGGGCTATTCGCTTTTTGCATCCAAGTAAAGCCGTAGTCTGAAGCCTTGATAGTGGTATGTGCTTCAAACCCAGTGCGTTGGCCACCCCAAGGGTCTGCGCCAAAACCCAGCACTTTGAAAGGGATGGCAATCTCTTTTGTAACACCGTGTAAAGTAAACTGCCCTGTCATAACACCTTCTGTGGCGCTTTTGGCTTCCACCTTGCTACTAACGAAGGTGATTTCACCAAACTTTACCGCATCCAGATATTCTGGCTTTTGAATGTGCTCATCACGCTTAGCGTTTCTGGTGCTGATGCTCGCTACGCTGATTTTTGCATTGACACTGGAGTTCGCCAGTTGCTCACGGTCAATTTTGACCACGCCTTGTACATCACTAAAGCTGCCGGACGTTTTTGATACCACATGGCGAATACTGAAATTGGCAAAGCTGTGACCTGCATCAATATTGTAAGTCTCTGTAGCTGCATACGCATTGGCGGTTAATGCAAAACCCGATGCAATACTGAGTGCCACTAATAATTTCTTCATACTTAAATTCCTCATATTATTTGCTCCTATTATTTTAATTAATTAGATATTTTTAGCCGTACATTTTCTTAGTGATGGTTGCAACACGCTCACCCAAGTGCTCTGCGGTGAGCAAATCACTTTGTATCGGCGCCACATCAGCACCTTCATCGGCATTGGCTTGTGCCATTGCGCCTAAAAAACTGCCCAGACGATTCAAATCGTTCACAGAACCTTTGCTGTTATTGTTACCCGGCAACAAATCCTGCCCAACCCAAATCATGCCGTGCTGTGCCGCAAACACTGCCAACTGCACTAGCGTATTCAGCTTATCGCCGCTTTGGCTGGCAGAGGTGGTGAAACCTGCTGCGATTTTGTCTTTCCAATCTCTGGTATACCAAGCTTTAGAACTCGCATCCATAAACGCTTTGAATTGCGCGGAAGCAGAACCCATATAAGTCGGGCTACCAAACACAATGGCATCCGCAGCCTTTAAAAGTTCCCATTGCTGTTGTGCTTCTTCCGCATTGAGCAAATGTACCGTCACGCCTTCCACCTTAGCTACACCACGCGCAACGGCTTGCGCTTGCGCCCCGGTATGCCCATAACCACTGTGATACACCACTGCTACTGTTGTCATTTTGTTCTCCATAAAAATATAAAATTAACTCTTTGGTTTTTAATTCTGTGATTAACTGGCGTCCCCACGGGGATTCGAACCCCGGCCGCCAAGCCTGAAAAATCTCTTAAGTCTGCAACTCTGGTAAATCAAATAGCAATACTTCACTTTCTTGCTGCGCTTGAATTTCAATTGCTTGTTTCGCATCCAGCATCACCGCGTCGCCTGTAGAGAGCACTTGTCCATTCAGCGTTAACTGCCCTCTTGCCACATGCAAGTAAGCACAACGTTCGGCTTGAATGGCATAGCTGAGTGCATTGCCTGCTTGCAATACTGTTGCCCATAATTCCACATCTTGATGAATCATTAATGAATGTTCACGTGCATCGGGTGACGCCACCAAACACCAACGGTTGAGTTTCTTCTCTGCAGGAATGCTCTGATCTTGATAACTTGGTGGCAGCCCATTCTGCGCCGGAATCAACCAAATTTGCAGCAAGTGCGCTTGATCTTGGCTGGAAGCATTGACTTCACTATGGCGAATACCTGTACCGGCTGTCATGCGTTGCACATCACCAGCGCGAATCACTGAGCCGTTACCCATGCTATCTTGATGCTTTAACTCACCTGCCAACATATAGGTAATGATTTCCATATCGCGGTGTGGGTGCATGCCAAACCCCATGCCACCGGCCACTTTATCTTCATTGATCACGCGTAATACAGAGTACTGCATATGCGCAGGATCAAAATATTCTGCAAACGAGAATGAATGATAGCTATCCAACCAACCATGATTAGCATGGCCGCGGTCTTGTGATTTTCTAACGGTTATCATATAGTCTTGCTCAACCTTTCTTATTCAATAGGATTGAATTGATTGATGCATGATATCTATAGAAAAAACTTATGAATAGCGAATTATTTTGCCTAAGTTATTCAAAAAATATGAACAAGCCTTTGATTGAAATGATTGCATGCTCAAATTATCCATAGACGCATTAGAAGTAATTGATGCGATTGCCCGCAAAGGCAGCTTTGCTGCAGCGGCTGAATCGTTGTACCGCGTACCGTCAGCCGTCACTTATACCATACGCAAGTTAGAAGAAGATCTCGGCGTGGCGATTTTTGATCGCAGCGGTCATCGCGCCAACTTAACCGAGGCCGGTGCTGAGCTACTTAAAGAAGGACGCTATTTATTGGATGCAGCCCATGCGCTTGAATCCCGCGTCAAACGTGTGGCCACTGGGGTTGAAACTGATATTGGGATTGCCATCAGTGATTTATTCAGTAATGAAGCTTTGTTTAATATTTTGCAGGACTTTTACGCACAAGGCTTTGGTACTCGCATTAAAGTCATGCGTGAGGTATTTGGTGGGAGTTGGGATGCGCTCATTTCTGGTCGTGCTGATATTTCAATCGGCGCCCCTGGTGAAGCCCCCCCAGGTGGTGGCTTTAGCACCAGTTTGCTAGGGCAATTAGAGTTTGTGTTTGCAGTTGCGCCGCATCACCCGCTCGCATTACTGCCAGAGCCGCTCAATAACCAAGACATTATTCAATACCGTGCGGTAGCCGCCGCTGATAGCTCTCGTAACTTACCCCCACGCACTTCTGGTATTTTGTCTGGGCAAGATGTGCTCACGGTATCTGACATGCAGGGTAAGCTACAAGCGCAATTAGCTGGGTTGGGTGTAGGCTACCTTCCCATCAAAATGGCGCAGCACTATGCCGACCAAGGGAAACTGATCATTAAAGAAGTCGCCGAAGCCAAAACCTTGGCCCCTACTTTTTTAGCGTGGTCTATCCAACGAAACAGCAGTATGGGTAAAGCACAACAATGGATGTTGAAACGACTAGCGCAATTAACACTAGATGAACTGCTGATGTAATGCCAAAATATACATTCACTCTTTGAGGACACTTCATGTCGCAAGACCAATTACCAGAAGAATTCGCACCGCTCAACAACATGGCAATTAAAGCCATGCTTTGGCTCAATGGCTTTGCTCACGTCATTATTGGGCTGGCGCTTGCCATCTCTATTTTGATGTTTACTTGGTTGTTCTTTATTGATGTCAAAGAAGCCGCATATGCACACAACCTAGTGCATGGCTTTTTACATGCCCTTGGCACACTGATGTTGCTGTGGGCAGTGTCGGCGCTAATTTCCGCTGAAATCCGCTACTTACGCGGTCATAAATTACTAGTCGAAACATTTATCGAAGTGGTGTTGGTCATGTTTTTACGCAAACTGATTGTGATCCCCGTACAAGACGCCTCGCCAACCTATCAAGAAATTGGTATTTGGCTGGGCGGCGCATTTGTCATCGGCCTTGTCTATGTACTGGTGCGTTGGGCAGACAGGCAGCCTAATAATCAGCATGAGTGACACCTTATTTATGCAGCAAGCCATCTTGTTGGCCGAAGCTGCTGCTGAAAAGCAAGAAGTCCCAGTAGGCGCGATCGTCGTAAAGGATGGCGTCATCATTGGCCGTGGTAGCAATGCACCCATCGGCAATCATGACCCCAGTGCCCATGCTGAAATCATTGCATTACGAGACGCAGCCCAACATCTTAACAACTATCGACTAGTGGATTGTACCCTATATGTAACACTGGAGCCTTGCGCCATGTGTGCCGGCGCGATTCAACATGCACGTATTGCTCGGCTAGTGTATGGCGCGGCCGACCCCAAAACTGGCGCATGTGGCAGTGTGGTGGATTTGATGGGCGAGCCTAAATTAAACCATCATTGCGAAGTGACGAGTGGCGTGGAATCCATTGAATGCGGGCAACTATTAAGTGATTTCTTTAAAAAAAGAAGGGGTAGTAAATAATCCTTCACTGATTGTTGTAGTGATGCTGGCAGACACATCTTGCCTGAAGCTTGCTGTGTTACGCTAAAAGCGTATCGCCAATAAAAAAGACTCAAGTAAATTGAGTCTTTTTTTGTTTTACTGATGGCTTAAAACTTCATGCGCATGCCCGCTCCCACGCTGTTTACATCGTGATAGAAGCTGGCAATTGGGAATTTATCACCGGAGAAGTGGTTATTGGTATAAGCCACATAGGTGTCAAAGCGTTTGTTAAAGCGGTAATCAGCCACCATAGTCCAAGTGTCGATTTTGCCTTCGGAATTGGTTGAAACGGTCGGACCCTCAATAGCATCAAATTTGGTTTCGTAAAAACCTGCTGAAGTAGATAAGCCCGCCAAGACTGGCACACGTTGAGAAAAGTCAAAGCTGGCACCGATATAATAGACATTATTATCTTGTTGATAGCCGGGTTTAAGCGCAGAAGCGACCACGCCACCAAACACGGTTTGATCAAACAGTTTGTTGTATTTGATAGATGCATCTGAAGACGGTTTTAAACGATACCACTCCCAACCACCCATGACTTTGATATCTTTGGTCGGCGTCCATTTCAAGGTAAGCAAAGTCGCCTCTGTGTTGTAAAGTGCTGCAGAAATCGTGTTGTTTGCTAATGGATTGCCTGGGGCCGCGTTACCCGCTTTTACTGCATCGTCAAAACGATCATAGGCAAACTGCACACCAAATAGACTGTTCTCATAGCCTAATTGCGCGGTATAGCCGTAACCTTCTGACGTACCTTCAGCATTGCCAAACTGATACATCCCAGCATAGTTGACTTTGCCATGTCCCTCAATTTCATAAGTATTGCCGTACTTAACTGAGTTTTTCATGCGTGAATTTTCAGAAATCCCACCGCCGCCGCCAATCGTGCCACTTTCGCCCAATGGTGAAAATGTATCCGCTTTACTGTTGGGGTCATATGCCGCAGTAATTTCAAAGAATGGATTGTACTGGGTACCGTATGACACTCGACCCAATGCACCACCGTCTACGCCTACCCAAGCTTGCCGTGCAAACAGCTCGCCGTTCATGGAAGAGTCTGCATTTACGCTGGAATTAGCGTTGGCACCAGAGTTATCCGCCAGTGTTTGCGCGGCATCGTGGAGCTTCATATCAATCGGGTTAAACCCAGCTTCAAATTGATACACGAATTTAAAGTCATGTTCCAACATCTGAAGTTTAGCCACTTCGCCACGCAAGCCAAGGCGCGAAGCTTGCAAGCCGCCATTCACCCATTCGGTTCTAGAAGTCACTCGGTCCGTCACTTTAGCACCGGAGTAAGGGTAAAAATTATTGGGTAGCTCGTAGTTCTCTGGCAGCGAATGGTTGATACTGACACGCGCCACATCCAGAATGCCATAGATTTGTGTATATGCAGGATGATCACCCAGATTAAAATCCACGCGGAATGGTGCATCGTCATTCATGAAACGTGAAACAAATGTAGGGGAGTCATGTTCGTTTTGGCTGGCTTGGTCTGCCGGGCTTTGACCATGTGCAGCCATGGCTTGGCCTATCGTGAATGGTAACAGTGCTAGTTTAAACAAGTGCTTGATCATCATCTTCTGTCCTTAATAAACAATGTAGCTTGAAGCAAATAGATGACCAGCATTTTGAACCGCCAATATGACACTTATATGACATATTGGTGACTCATGACTATAAAATATATAGTCCGACTACTACGTTTTTATTAAGGAACCAACCACACTCAATAAAACATTGTCTATGCAGAAAGTTGTAATAAAAAAACCCGCCGTAGCGGGTTTTTTTACTCAGGTAGTGCTTGCTTAGTCGTTATTACCAAATGACATCAAAATGCTCAATAAGTTAGCAAAGATGTTGTAGATGCTGATGTACAGAGACAACGTTGCCATCACATAGTTGGTTTCACCACCGCGCACGATATTGTTCACTTCATACAAAATAAAGCCGGATGAAATCAAAATCACCACACCTGAGATAGCTAATGATAAGGCTGGAATTTGAAAGAACATATTGGCCACAATAGCTACCAAAGCCAACACCATACCAATCATCAAGAACTTGCCCATGTTGCTCAAGTCACGCTTAGTCGTAGTTGCAATACCCGCCATGGTTAAAAAGATTAAGCCAGTACCGCCTGCGGCCAAGCCTACCAGTTGTGCGCCATCACGCAAATGTAAGGCGTGTTGTAACAGCGGGCCTAACATCACGCCTAATAAGAATGTGTAACCTAGCAACAGTACAATGCCTAAGCTATTGTTACGGTTTGCGGTAATGGCCATTTGCATACCGATGGTTACTAACATAAACGCACCAAACGCCATAAATGGGTGCTGCGCAATAATACTGAAATTGATACCCATACCGATGAATGCACCAATCACGGTTGGAATCATGGTTAAGCCAAGCAAAGCATATGTGTTGCGCAACACTTTATTTTGCGTTGTGGATAAACTACCCTCGCGACCTAATACTTGCATATTGTCTGACATTACTTTTTTCCTTTGTTCATAAATTGCCAAATGGCAACACATTTAAGATAACGGCATTAGCAAAAAGTTTCAAGTGAATTTTTTGCGCATATGCCATTCAATATCATTGATATTGAATGGCTAGGCAAAGAGATCTCCTTCTTTTTTACCTACCATCGCTACGCGTTTTACTGCATCCACATACGCATTGCCTTCACGTAACTGCGTCATACTCTGTGGATGATGCGCACCATGCATACGCGCTAGGCGCGCGGTACTTTGGGCAGGCATTTTCCATGCTAAATTGTTCAATAGCTCGTCAGCTAAATCTGGCTTATTGCATAACAGCACCATATCGCAACCTGCATTTAACGCAGCCAAGCTGCGGGTGGTGACATCGCCACCTACTGTCGCGCCTTCCATACTGAGGTCATCGCTGAATATCACGCCATTAAAGCCTAAACGCTCACGCAACACTTTTTGTAACCACTTGCTTGAAAAGCCAGCAGGCTTGTCGTCTACTTTGGGATAAATGACATGCGCAGGCATAATCGCAGCCAAGCCTTCATCAATCATTTGTCTAAATGGTTGCATATCATTTTGCGCAATTTGGTCAAACTCGCGCTCATCAATCGGAATGCTGACATGTGAATCAGCCACCACAAAGCCATGCCCCGGAAAATGTTTACCCACGGCCGCCATACCGCCTTTTTTAAGCCCTTGCATTAGGCTGAATGCCAGTTCATTAATGGCTTGCGGGTCATGATGAAAGGCTCGATTGCCAATCACCAGACTATCGCCATAATCCATGTCTAGCACGGGCGTAAAACTAAAATCGATGCCATGCGCACGCAACTCTGCTGCCAGTACAAAACCTGCTTCTGTCGCTAGTTCACGTGCTCTTTTAGGGCTCTCATCCCAAATATGGCCAAACTCACGCATGGGTGGAATCTTGGTAAAGCCTTCTCTAAAGCGTTGCACTCGGCCACCTTCGTGATCCACTGCAATCAACAAAGGAGGCTGTCTTACTGCATGAATGCTCGCAGTCAGCGCTTTTAACTGCTCGCAATCCACAAAGTTACGTG
>Ga0208758_100235_pt1 | contig 22553 bp, 23 predicted proteins | sample LakWasM116_HOW13_2_FD_183930 | JGI IMG/M metagenome (GOLD analysis project Ga0208758, IMG submission 183930) | Freshwater sediment methanotrophic microbial communities from Lake Washington under simulated oxygen tension - Sediment Metagenome... | ecosystem: Environmental > Aquatic > Freshwater >...
GCCACAATGTCATCAGGATAAGTGAGGCCGCAAGCAACTGAAAGTCTGGCCATGCGCCGAGCGATGCAAAGCTGGCACCAGCCAAAAACAGCAACAGAGCGAATACAAATAAAATCCTGCTGCCGTAAGTGGGGCGCATGAATCTTGATAACTCAAGGCGCTCGCCTACTATGGTGACAATCAGGAAGCCCATCCACCATGGCATTACCTGTGCCAGATTCAAGCCGTAAAGCCACAAAACGCAGCCCACGCACCAGCACAGCGCTGCGATCAGCAGTGTGAAGGTAAACAGCGCGCGCTGCCTGAGAAATATCCTGATGGAAACCATGACCAGAATCGCGCTGGCTGTCGCGGCCAGCACAGCACCTGCGGATGGGGCTGCATTAGCCATCAATAAAAGCGCAGCGCAGGCCGATGCCAGCGGCGCGAGGTATGCCCAGCGCTCACCTATTGCAACGGCACGCTCCAGGCATATGACCGTACCCAGAAAGCCGCACACCATGAGCGGCCCATGCAGCGCAAACTGTGTCGATGATAGTGGCAGCGGCCAGCCAAGGCGGGCAAGGCCGATATACATGCCAAACATCAGGGTGATGAAGCCTGCCATCAGCATGGGGGTGCGGTAACGCACTGCAAGATTGGTTTTCATAAAGAGATGTTATCAGCAAGCGGGCTGCCGGCAATGTATTGCCGGCATGGGCTTAACTCCAGCCCAGCCGCTGTTTTGCCTGTTCGCACATCATCGCGGGCTCCCATGCCGGTTCCCATACTAGGTGCAGGTCAAGCGCCACACCCTCACTGAGCGCTTTACTGACCGCGTCTTCGATGTTTTCAATCACCATCTCGGACATCGGGCAGGCGTATGAAGTCATGGTGAAGGTGACTGTGGCGGTATGGTCATGGATCTGAATGCCGTAAACCAGGCCGAGGTCGATCAGGTTCTCGCCTATTTCGGGGTCTATCACGGTTTGCAGCGCTGTGTAGATGCGCCGTTCATCAGTGTTCAGTTGGTTAACAATCAGGGTCATTATCTTTGCCGGCCTTTAATGCAGTAATGCTTTGAGTGCGTCTGTCGCGTCATGGATGTCTTTGTTCATCGCGTTCGACTGGAACCTGACCACGCCGTTGCTGTCCAGGATGGAAATCGTGGCATCGTGTTCATAATCCCCGGACTGCACTTTTTTATATTTGATGCCCAGCGTGACAGCCAGTTTGCGCACAGCGCTTTCGCTGCCCTGTGCCAATACCCAGGATGGCGAAGTGATGGCATGCAGCTTCGCAAATTCCGCGAGCTTTGCCGGGGTATCGTGCTGCGGATCAAACGAGAATAAGGCAAAGTTCACTTTGCCGGCCTGTGCCGCAGGGAGCGCACGTTCGATACGCTTGATGTTCTGCACCGTGAGCGGGCACACGTACTGGCATGAAGTGTAGACCATAGCCACGACGGTCGGTCTGCCACCCAGCTGCCCAAGCTGGAAAGCCTTGCCGTCTGCGGCAGTCCAGCTATCGGTGATATTGAACACGGAATCAGTGCTTACGGTTGCCGGGTCTGGCGTTGCAAGGGAGGTTTCGTGATGATGGTGTCCGTGGTCTTCGGCCAATGCCTGGAAACTGCCAGGCAGGGTACTGCATGCGAATAATAGCGATAACAGTAATTGACGTTTTAAATTCGTTTTCATTTTGCATCCTTTGCGCAACGGAATCCCAGGTTTCTGCCTGTAAAGTTGCCTTTCAGGCTTTCCCGGTATGAGTACCTCATGAAAGCGGCATAATCGCCGGGATTGCTGGCGTTAAGGCTGCCGCTGCCGCAGAACAGGTTTTTGTCACCTGGGTTTCTTGAATCGGGTGGTGCCATATAGCTGTTGAAATCGGCCGTCCATTCCCATATCACACCCACGAGATCGAATATACCAAAACCGTTGGCCGGTTTAGACCCGACTGCCGGTAATTCCTGGTTGGGAACCGAATACCAGTTGATGATCTGTTTCTGCCGGTTTTCCTGATCGCGGCCGTTATCGGCCAGGGTGTATTCCCATTCATCGGTTGAAGGCAGGCGTTTATCCTGCGCTTCACAGTATGCCTCTGCCGCGAACCAGGACACATTCACCACCGGTTTGTCGAGGTCTGCCGTATCGGCTGAGCCTTGCGCATTCTGCCAATGTGCAAGGTAATGCGAATCGGTGAAAATCTTCCTGATATTCGATTTATGCCAAGCCGGGTGTTTGTTTACAAATGCCTGGAACCTGCGGTTGGTCACCGGGGTGGCATCCAGCCAAAACGCGTTGATGGCGGTTGCTGCGGCTGGACTGCTGTCCGCATTGTCTTTTTTCAGGAAGAACGGCGTAAAGCTGCCCCCCGGAACCAGTACCATATCCTCTGCCGATACTGCCGCCATCGAGATGAGGGCGGTGGACAGTATCAGCGCGGATATGAAAGTTGGCTGCCTAATCTTCATGTTTCACGGGGTTGATACGGTGTTTTTTTACATCTTCCGGCGTGACTTCATCACCGCCGTTGCCCCAGCTATTGTAGATATAGGTCAGGACATTGGCGACTTCTTCATCGTTCAGGCTCCATGAAGGCATCACACCGTTATACTCATTGCCGTTCACTACCAGCTTGCCTTGCAGGCCGCCGGTAACCGCTTTGATCGCCGGAGCCGTGCTGCCTGACAGGTAGTCTGACTTAGCCAGCGGCGGGAATGCCTGCGGTACGCCTGCGCCGGAAGTCTGATGGCAGGCGGCACAGTTGGTGTTGTAGATGCCCTCGCCCAGTTTCACGCGGTCCGCCTTGGTCTTGGCTGTCGGTGCCTGTGCCTGGGATGCTACGGTGTTTCTCATGCTGGTGCCCTCCGGCAGGTATACTTCATCAGTCATCTTGCCGGAGTAGATGGCCTTGTCTTCATCGCCGGAGACTTTAAGCATGCCTAAAGCCCCTTTGTTGAATGCCCTGGTGAGTGAGTGATCCACCATGATGTAAGTGCCAGGTACATTCACCTTGAACTCCATATAAGCCGCACCGCCGGCAGGGATCATCGTGGTCTGTATGTTTTTGGCAGGGCTGGCGGTGTTGCCTTCATGATGGACCTTGTCAAATATCTCGCCGATGACGTGGAAAGATGAGGTCAGGTTAGGGCCGCCCACGCCGACAAACAGCCGCACAGTGTCGCCTTTCTTGGCTTTCAGGGCATTGTCACCGGTTAATGAACCGGCTGCACCGTTAAATACGACATATTCAGGTTCTTCTTCAATCGCTTTGACCATGCTGAATGGCTGTAAACCTTGCTCGCCGTTTTTGCCCTGGGTGTAGAAATCGCCCTGCATCACATAGAACTCATGGTCAACTTTAGACATGCCTGCTTTAGGCTCGACCAGAATCAGGCCGTACATGCCGTTAGCCACGTGCATGGCTACCGGTGCGGTAGCGCAGTGGTAAACGTACAGGCCCGGGTTGAGTGCCTTGAATGAAAATACCGAGCTATGGCCTGGCGCCGTCAGGGATGCTGCCGCGCCGCCACCGGGGCCGGTGACCGCATGCAGGTCAATATTGTGCGGCATTTTGTTGTCCGGATGGTTGTTCAGGTGAAATTCCACTTCATCCCCCTCGCGGATGCGGATGAATTTCCCCGGCACTTTGCCGCCGAAAGTCCAGAAGGTATAACTGACGCCATCAGCCAGGCGGCCTTCCACTTCTTTGACCTCCAGGTTCACGATCACTTTGGCCGCATGTTTTCTGGTAATGCGCGGAGGCACTGCAGGCGCATCGGTCAGTATCGCGATTTCCTGACCGGAGATTTTACTGCCGGCGGCTTTAGGTGCTGGCGCCGCCTGGGTCAGGCCAGTCATGCACAGTGCTGCTCCCAAAGCAAATAGTCTAATCTTTTTCATGATTTCCTCTTTCTGTTTTTATTTATTTCATCCAAATAAAAGACCAGTGAACGGAATAAATTGATGAATATGAACTACTGTAATGTCATATTAGTGAGGCCGTATGCAATATAAATTGATGCGCGTCAATTTTCTGAAATTAATCTATTTTGGCAGTGTGGATTTAATCGTTATTAAAGCACTATTTCAGGCAACCTATCATGCGGTTGATGGATAACGCATATTATTTTTTCGATTAACTCTAGAGCGCTGTTGACTGACAGGCCTGTTAGCAGTATATTGCCGGCCTTCGGCGTGTAGCGTAGCCTGGTAGCGCGCCTGCTTTGGGAGCAGGATGTCGGGAGTTCGAATCTCTCCACGCCGACCAGATTTAACCAAGTTTAATTTAACCTGGTTTGAATGATGGCGGCAGAGTCCATCAGTAAAAAAAGGAGCTCAGGCTCCTTTTTTTATGTCTGAAACATCCGTTAATTGCCAATAGGCGCGTCGGGCTATTCTTTTGCCGCCTTCGGTTTTTCCGGTTCGTTTGCAACGCCATGCGGCACATGCCCGGTGGCTACATGCTGGCGTGCCGAGTCGCAGTGTTTGCGCTGGTCATCAAAGAAAATATCTGCACCGAATGCTTTAAGAAATACGCCTTTGTCTTTCCCGCCCAGAAACAGGGCTTCATCAATCCGGATGTTCCATGCGCGCAAGGTGCGTATGACGCGTTCATGTGCAGGTGCGGCGCGTGCCGTAATCAGCGCGGTGCGTATCGGCGATGCGTTTTCCGGGTAATCCAGCTGGATCTGGTGCAGCATCGCCAGAAAATTCTTGAATGGCCCGCCTAATAAAGGCTGTTTGGCAGCCTGTGCTTCGTTATCCTGAAATGCATCAAGCCCGCTTTGTTTGTAAATACGTTCGGATTCATCTGAAAACAGTACCGCATCTCCATCAAAAGCGATGCGTAATTGCGATGGGTGTGTCGCATCCATCACCTCTGTGGAAGTGGATGACATGATGGTTGCCGCTGCAAACCCGGCTTCAAGCGCTTTGCGTACGTCATCCGGGTTGGCGGAAAGGAACAGGTGGGTGCCAAAAGCCGGGATGTAGCGGTCTGTGCTGGCACCTTTGGTAAATGCGGCACGCCCGATATCAAGCTGATGATGCTGGATGGAATTAAAGATCCGCAAACCGGTATCGGCACTGTTGCGTGACAGCAGGATCACTTCTACCCGCGGGTTGGCCGGGTCGACCGTGTTAAGTGCGAGCAGTTTCTTGACCAGGTTAAAGGCAACGCCAGGTTTGAGCGGTACGTCTTCATGGTCGATCTGGTGCCGGCAGTAGGCATCCACGCCTGCGTTCTCAAAGATGGCGTGACTCTCATCCAGGTCGAACAAGGCGCGTGACGAAACGGCAATCACAAGTTTCTCGGCTAACAAGTTACTCAATCAGTATCCATTCTTGAAATGATGTGCGCTACGTTCTGCCATGCATTAAAGTGCATGCCCTGAATACGGCAGGCTGTCAGTTTGCGTTTGATTCTTACCGAGTTTTTTAGAAAGGTAAAGCGATTTATCGGCTCTGTTCAATAAGGCATCCAATGAATCGTTATGGCCTTGCCATTCGGCAATGCCAATGCTGGCTGACCAACCGCTGCGATTGGGGGCGCTGGCGGCAAGATGGATGCGCTCCGATGAAAACAAAGCTTCTTTGATCGATGTGTTGGGCAGGATGATCAGGAACTCATCACCGCCAAAGCGGCTTATCTGGTCGGTTTCCCGTATGGCGGCTTTGGCTTTCTGTGCGAAATCAACGAGCACTTTGTCCCCTTCCAGGTGGCCGTAAGTATCATTGATATTTTTAAAGTTATCCAGGTCTATCATCATGATTGAGAAAGTATGATGATAGCGCCGTGCGCGGCTGATTTCTTTTTCCAGCTCCCGGGTTGCGGTCTTTTTATTCAAGCAGCCTGTTAAATCATCATGATGGCTCATGTATTCGAGATCCTGATGCAGCTTTTCAGTAGCCAGCGTGATGTAGCTTATGGTCGCCAGTGGAATCATGACTGCCGGCGTGGCCAGGAAGATGAGCTGCGAGATTGATGAGTCAAGTACGCTGGCGGGGGCGTCGTAACCCAGTGCCAGGCTCGCGACGCGGATTATCCTGGTGATGATCATGCCTGCCAATGCTAGGATCAGCATGTTCCTGCCTGTAGTGTCCGGGAGCTTTTTCAATACCAGAACGAGTTGGTCAACCGTGACCACAAGCGTAAATAGACTTAAACAGACAACCCTGATTGCGATATTGGGCTGTATATAGGTAAACCATGCGAATAGCAGGATATATACGCAGACGAACAAGAGCATCAGTTTGATGTTATATGCACCGGCGCCTGCGAATTTCCGGGTGCCGGAGTTCATCATCATGAAGCAAAGCAGGATCAGCAGATTGGCCAGAACGATACTTAACAGATCCGGGATATGGCCTCTAGCCAGGAATAAGGGCAGCGAAAGCGCCAGGAGAAAGGAGGACTGATACCATTGGCTCAGGCCATGAATGCTCTTGGGGTAATTGCGGGCAATCACGAATAATATGCCGCTCATGATCAATGCTATAGAAAATGAGATAACTAGAATAACTGCGGATGTGACCATGCCGGATTCGAATATCAATATGTGTTAATTGTTTAGAGTGATTGCTGCACAATGGCCGTCTGCGATCAGTCACTGAGCAGTTGGATATTACCTCTAGTCAGTCTGTCCGTGATAGCTGTTTTTGAAATTCGGTTTTTTTGCAATATGGATCTGCCGGCAGAAACGGTATTTTTATGTAGCTGCCGGTCATTATTCTCATGGCATATTACGCTATTATGTATCGCATACTAGATTCGGTAGCAGGGGGCATATGTTTCTTATAGAACTGATTAATAATGTTTCATTATTAGTTGTGCTGACTATGCTTTTCAAAATCACGGTGTCAAGGTATAAGGTCGACGCCGTGTCGCAAAGACTCGTGTTCGGGCTGATATTCGGCATTGTAGGGCTGATCGGTATGATGACGCCGCTCCATTACGCTGATGGCATCATATTCGATGGGCGCTCGATCATATTGTTTGTCGCGGGCCTGTTTGGCGGGCCGGTCGTTGCGATTATCAGCGCCTCAGTTATCGGCGCTTACCGGATATGGCTCGGTGGTGTCGGTGTTTATGTCGGCATGACCGTTATCACCGTTTCTGCCGCGCTGGGTGTGTGCTGTTATTGCTACCGGAGAAAATCTAAAATCAATTTCAGCCTGTTGCAGTTGTTCGTGTCCGGTTTTACGGTACATGTGATCGTGCTGCTGCTTTTCCTGCTGCTGCCGGGCACGAGTGGCATCAAAGTCGCGATGGCGCTGGGCCCTACGGTTTTATTGATCTATCCGGTGGCGACCTTGCTGGTTTGCCTGCTGTTCCAGGATTATGATGAGAAAGAAGATGTAAGGCGTGATCTGCATCGCCTGGCCTATTACGACTCTGTGACGGCACTCCCCAACCGGTTATTCCAGGTCGAGAATATCAACCGCTGTTTAGGAACATGTAAAACGCCTGAGCGTCAGGGCGCACTGATACTATTTAGCATTGATCGCTTCAAAACAATTAACGATGCACGCGGACATGCCGCCGGCGATATGCTGCTTTGTGCATTGGCAGACAGGCTTGCAACGGTGATTGATCCTGAATATACCTTGGCCAGGAATACGGCCGGCGAGTTTTCAGTGCTGTTGAATGGCGTATTCGAAAAATCCCGGGATATTGATGTGTTTGCGCTCAACATGGCCAACAAGATTCACACCGCGCTTAAGTTCCCGGTTTATCTCGGGAAGGATGAGGTTTTCATTTCGACCAGCATCGGGATCGCGACGTTTCCCAAGGCGGATGGAGACAATGCGGGAGATATATTGCGCCGCGCCGATACGGCAATGCACCAGGCACGACATGATGGCGGTAACCAGACGACGCTGTTTGAGCAGACGATGGCAAGCCATGTGGAGCAGAAATTCCAGATCGAGCGCGAGTTGCGCAAGGCGATTACGGCAGGTGAGTTAAGGCTTTATCTGCAATCGCAGGTGAATGCATCAGGCGCGGTCATGGGGGCAGAGGCGCTGGTGCGCTGGCAGCACCCAACGCGGGGACGTGTCCTGCCTTCAATGTTTATTGCTGTTGCGGAAGAAACGGACCTGATTGCGGATGTTGATGCGTGGGTGCTTACAGAGGCGTGTAAAGTCCTAGCCAGTAACGAAACCTATCATCGGTCGATCAGTATTTCGGTCAATATCAGCCCCAGGCATTTCCGGAAAGCCGGGTTCGTTTCAAATGTGAAACAGATTCTCTCCGATACCGGGGCTGACCCTACGCATCTTAAGCTTGAAATCACCGAGAGCCTGCTGATTCATAACGTGAATGATGTGATCGCCAAAATGCTGGAGCTGACAGCACTGGGCATTCACTTCTCGCTGGATGATTTCGGTACCGGCTATTCTTCGCTCAGCCATTTAAAACGCCTGCCGATCCATGAGTTAAAGATTGATAAAACATTTGTGCAGGATGCACCGACAGACCCGGACGATGCCGCACTGGTCGAATCCGTGCTGGCGATCGCCAGGCATATGAAGCTGGGCGTTGTGGCCGAGGGCGTGGAAACCATCGAGCAGGCCGCATTCCTGAACGCCAGGGCAGAGGTGCTGCACCAAGGCTATTTATATAGCAGGCCAGACCCCGCGGATGTCTGGGTAAGCAAGCTCAGTCAGTCTGAACAGATGCGTTCGGCCAAATTAAATCGGCAAAGCTAGCGGCGCCGGCAATATGCGGCAGGTCAGGCCGCGTACACCGAGGCATGCCGGACATTGGCGGCATGCGGCTTATGGTGCTAAACTTCAATGCAGGCGGGGACGACCCCGCCGGTAAGCTTATCTTTAGGGACGACCCAATATTGTTGAGAGGTGTTTTTTTATGAGTTGGGCTATTCTAGTTGCAGCCGGGCTGCTGGAAGTCGTATGGGCAGTAGGTTTGAAGTACACGTACGGTTTTACGAAATTCTGGCCGACATGCGCTACAGTGCTGGCCATGGTGCTGAGTGTCGGGTTGCTGGGCGTTGCAATGAAATCACTGCCGGTGGGCACCGCCTATGCTGTTTGGGTTGGAATCGGCGCAATCGGTACCGCAATCTGCGGCATATTTTTATTTTCCGAAGCCGTTAACGCTGGCAGGGTGCTGAGTCTGGCGCTCATTTTTGCCGGCATTATCGGTTTGAAGCTGTCTACGCCAATATAAGGTTTTGTTAAGGGTTAAGGGGGGGGGCTACCAAGCCCCCTTATGGACAGTCAGACCTATATGGAATGGTGCAGCACCAGCTGGTCCAACCTTTGTGCCAGCGCAGGCGCAATAGGCTCCGGGCTTTCACATAAGCCAATAATCAAGGTGCAATTGTCAGATGTGGATTCATTGATCTGGTCAAGCACATCATGCGCAGTATCCCCCAGTAAATCCAGATCCATAATGATGGACTCAGGCTGCCGATCTTTCAGCCATGCCATAGCGTCATGCCGGTGTGCTACATGCCATATCGTGTATTCATCGCTCATTTTGTGGATGATATTGTCGCTTATGGCAGCGTCTGCGCATATTAATAATAAATTACTCATCAGTGGTATCAATGCCTCATCAAATCGTTTGTGTGTTCATGGCTGTGGCGATTAAAAACCAGTGAGCCCGATCCCGGGTTTTTAATCGCATCAATGGCACCATAGCCGGAGCGGCCTTAGGCTGCATCCGGCCATGGTGATTAAAGGGGTTTATCGGGGAGCGGGAACGGAGCCCGTTTCAAAAAGAATAATATCTTCTATGGCGCGCTGTGCATTTTGCGGGTGCATGGCGGCGTTAAAAACTTTTTTGGCGTGTTTAACCCAATTGTCGAATATCGGTTCATATTCACCTTTGAATATCAGGTAAAGCGGCGTGTTCCTGGCAAAGTTTTTGATGAAGGCGTCCATTTCTTCGCTTAAGCCGCCAAACCAGATCAAATCCGTATCAACAACCAGTATCGTGCAACATTTATCCAGCAGGAATTCGCTGCCCCGCTTCAGCATTGCCAGCAGGCTGATGCCTTCCGTTGTCCATCCGATGTTTCTGAAGCTGGTATCCAGCTGATTGGTCAAGTTAAGTTCATCAGAAATAATCAGTGCTTTAGACATATCGATCCTTTTTTAAATAAAACATAAAACGCTGCATCACGTTATTGGATGCATACCGATCCCCTTGTATATATTTTTGTACAAATGTATTTATATACTATTGTACAAATGCATTCGTAGCAATACAATCAATCACGGTCTGATGCAGCCTGAAACTGATTCTCCACAGGCGCCAGGTCCGCAGAACCCTGCTATATCAAGTGTTGACCGGGGTTGCCATTGCACGGACGGCAGGATTGCATCGCAGCAGGTTTCATCCTAAGACGCACATTAAGAAATTAAATTCATTATGAATAAAATCCAAGGCAGTGCCAGCCCCAGAAATTCAGCACTTGATGTACTGAAATTGTTTCGAATCATATTCAAGTCGGCCAACCGTCATTTTCATGAGATCGAGAAAGTTGCCGGTGTCGGCGGAGCATCATTGTGGGCGCTGGCCGAGGTAGCGGAGACCGACAAATTGACCGTGACCGAGCTGGCAAACCGCATGTCGATCCACCAGTCTACCGCCAGCAATCTGCTGGACAAGCTGGGGTCAGAGGGATATATCGAAAAGGTCAGGAGCACCAGTGACCGCAGGGTGGTTCATGTCGTGCTCACGGAGCAAGGCCGCGCCACCCTGAAAAAAGCGCCGCTGCCACATCGCGGTATGCTGCCGGATGCCCTCATGCGTCTTAGTCCGACAACCCTGGCGGAGCTGAACCAGCACTTGCTTGCGCTAGTTGCCGGCATGGAAGGTACGCAGGCCGGCGCGGCATTTGAACCTTTGGGTAAGGCTTGAGGGTTAGCGCAGCGGCTGTTTCGGCATATAGCGAAAGCATCGCGGAGCCAGCCTGTATCCGGCAGGGCTTGCCTTCCACAGTTTCTGTGGATAACGCTGTGGGGCGCATGGGGAAACAGGCGCTAAGCTACTGGTACGTTTAAGAAAGTCCGGATGGGGGAAATTTTAAGCAAAGCTGGCGCGGCATCAAACAAAAAAGCCTGGCAAGTGCCAGGCTTTTGATAGTACGTGAACAATAATTATTTGTTCATTACGTACATGGTCACTTCGAAACCGAAGCGCATTTCAGTCGCTGCTGGTTTTGTCCACATAATATTCTCCTTGCTGTTGACCTGTTACAACGACAGGTTGTCGTGTATGTATGACTGCATTATGAACTTCATGTTCTCAGCGGCACTATTGCCGATCATGAATGCAGGCTAAGTAAAATCATTAAACAGCGGATGGGTATACTGCTGGTTCCTGCATTGGGCTTTAAGCCATGGCATCCGTCTGATTGCGGTGTATGATGAATGGTCTGGTTTAAATGTGGGGAATGTTGAAATGGCCGATTGCTGTGAGAATAAAGCCTGCGCACTGGAAGCCATGAAAGTGAAACAGTCTAAAATTCTAAAGATTGTATTGCTGATCAATATCTTTCTGTTCTGCCTGACGGCTTTTTACGGCTGGGCTGCAAATTCAACCGGCCTGATGTCCGAGAGCATTGATGATTTTGGTGATGCTGTCACATATGCATTAAGTTTATATGTCGTATATAAAAGCAATCAGGTGAAAGCAAAGGTTGCCTTTGTTAAAGGCTGCCTGATACTGCTCGGTGCGCTCTTTGTGTTAAGCCAGGTTGTGCTGCACCTGATTGATAACACGGTACCTGTTTTTGAAACGATGGGTGCTGTTGCATTCGTCGCGTTGCTACTGAACTTCAGCTGTTATTTTTTGCTTACAAAATACCGGGAGCAGGACATCAATATGCGTTCTGTCTGGGAATGTTCCAGAAACGATATATTGAATAATGTTGCCATCATGGTTGCTTCAATCCTGGTATGGATCACGAACCTGGGGTGGGCTGACATCGCAGTGGGATTAGTGTTGTCAGTGATGCTGCTTGGCTCATCTTTCAGGGTTTTGAAAGCCTCTTATTCTCAGATGCTGGCCAAGTAAGCGCTTGCTATCTTCAGGACTGCTTATTTAACTGGCTGGGCAGTTCTGCAACTGAATCAATCGTAAGGTCCGGAATCACGGTAGATTGCTCAGCGTAGCTTTGGCGGTACTTGCCGGTTCTGACCAGGATCCCTTTCAGGCCGGCATTCTGCGCACCTCCGATGTCCACATCGATATCGTCGCCTACCATGGCAACCTCGTGCGCATTCAGCCCCATATGGTTCAAAGCGATCTGGAAAAAATCGACAGAAGGTTTTCCGATAATCATGGCTTTCGTGCCGCTGGCGTATTCCAGGCCATCGATAAATCCGCCGATATCCATTTGCAGGCCATGCTCGGTCTGCCAGAAGCGGTTTTTATGGATGGCAATCAGTTTTGCGCCACGTACCAGGCAGCTGAAAACTTCATTGAGCAGCTGGTAAGACCAGGCATCGCCAATATCGCCCACGATGATGTGGTCTGCTTCCGTGTCAGATTGGCGGAATCCGCCAAAATCTTTTTTTACGTCATCTGCCAGTAAAAAACGGCAGACCGGGTCTTTAAGCCCCTTGAGGTAAAGCTGGGTGGCCTGAGGGGCGCTGATGATCTCATGTTCGGGAATGGCGAAACCGAGCCGGCTGATTTTCTGATGCAGGGATGAAAGTGATAAGGTGCTGGTATTGGTAACAAAGCGGCATGGAATGCCGCTGGCCCGTATATCTGCAATCGCCTGGATGGCTCCTTCAATCGGGGTAGAGCTAACAAAGAGTACACCATCCAGGTCGAATAGAATGCCTTTGACAGCGGGTAGCGTGTTCATTTTGGCTTCTCCTGTAGCACGGATACAGTTCAAATTATAAAGCTGCCTGACTGAAATAGGACAGCTTTACGCGGCGCTTGTTGCAGAATTTAGTTTGGCTTTGATTTGTTCCGGTTCTGCTTTGCCGGAAGTTTATATGCAGATGCAATCATCATGGACAGCAAACAAATGATCGCTTAAAGTCTTAAATAGCACACTTTATGAATAATTTAGGTATAATGCGCACCCAGTTAAGTACATCAGTCCAGTACTTAATCAGTACCCTGCCGGATTAGCTCAGTTGGTAGAGCAGCGCACTTGTAATGCGAAGGTCGTCAGTTCGATTCCGACATCCGGCACCATCTTTTTTTACCTCCCTTGAATATCGTTCTGGATATGCAGTTTCTGGATAGCAGTCTAAAGTGCCGGATACAAACCGCAGACATTGACTTCGGCCAGGTTGCGGCACACTGGTAAGCATTCGCCATGTCTTTATCGCTACCCTCAGGCATGACAAAAGCGCTTTCGCTCAAACAGCCTTATGCATGGCTGATTGCCAATGGCTATCTGCTGGTGGATGACCGCAGCTGGGGCACCCAGTATCGCGGGCCGATCCTGATCCATGCCAGCAAAGGCCTCTATGAAGAGTATTACCGCTACATCAAAACCCATACGGATGTTCCTATCCCTGACCGGGATAAGCTCGGCCTCGGTGGCGTGGTCGGCATCGCTAACCTAGTGCTTTGCTGCCGCCCCGGCGAGCTGCCGCAAGGCATCAGCCGTGAGCAGCGCGTGCACTTCGGCGGTGTGCATCAGGAGTATTTCGGTTTCCTGTTTGAGAAGGCCAGGCCGCTGCCGCTGATGCCATGTCCGGGAAAGCTGGGAATTTTCGAGATTGACCTGCCTGCCTTATTGGCCGCACCGCCAGCCGCGCAGGCGGACCTGTTTTAGGCCCGCAGCTGCGGCCTGGTATGCAGAGTGCCTGCCAGGCGTTTGCAAGCGATTGATTCTTGGCAGTAGTTTTATTATTCCGCCAGGATTTTACTACGTGTCAGACCGTACATACTTGCGACGGCCTTTAATCCATACTTATGTGTGTTTACACATTCTGATATGGAGTAAATCGCTATGAATAATGTCAACTTACATGATAAAGGGAATAGCCCCGCTAGCGCCGGGCAGCAACTGGTGGCCGATCTCAATGTGGTACTGTCGGATGTGGATGCCTTGATCAGGGCTACCGCTCACCAGCGCGGAGCCGAGATAGTGAAAGTGCGGACTAAGGCGTCGGATACCGTAGATATGATTAAAGCCAGGATGGTTGATGCAGAAACTGCGTTTTTCAATAAAGGCAGGCAAGTATCGAGAATGGCAGATGATTATGTACGGGAAAGCCCGTGGCGGAATCTGGGCATCGTTGCCGGCGTGGGTTTACTGATCGGGCTCTTGATCGGTCGGCGCTAACGCGGGTTTCAGCATCTGCGCCAAGAAGGCAAAAGCCGATGTTAAATAGGAGCAAAAAATGCGCTATTTATTGATTGTATTATCTTTATTTTTCGGTGTGGCGACCTCGTCGTGCGTCAGTACCTACCCCCCGGATCGTGTCTCAGTCAGTGTAGGTATCAATGTACCGGTGTTTCCGCATCTTGTTCTGGTACCGGGCTACCCTGTTTACTATGACCCGGGGATTAGCCTGAATTATTTCTTTTATGACGGTTTGTACTGGGTGTTTTCCGGTGACCGCTGGTATGCAAGCAGCTGGTACAACGGGCCATGGGGGTATGTAGAGCATTATCGCGTGCCTTTGTATGTGCTGCGTGTCCCGGTGCGTTACTACCGTCAACCGCCACCTTATTTCCGCGGCTGGCGTACAGATGCTTCGCCTCGCTGGGATGAGCGCTGGGGACGTGACTGGGAGCGCAGGCATATTGCCCCTGACCAATGGAACCAGCGTAATGCGCCGGAACCGGCGCCTATTCCTGGTTATCAGCGGCAATACTCCGGCGACCGCTATCCGCGAGAGGATGAACGCCAGCACTCGATCCGTGATGAGAACTATCGTTACCAGCCACGCGAGCCCATTACGCAGGAGCGCTTCAGGCAGCCGGGCAAGGGTCGTGACAGGGGTGATGGCGGGCGTTGGCAAGACCGTTAGCGGTCAATGACTCCATGCCGGGGTGTCTGCGGGCAACCCGGCAACAGGTTTAATTTACGCGCGAACCAATTCTGCAAGCCATATGCCTGTAGAATCACTGATAGCACCTATGCCGTTTCCCGCCGGGAAACCGCTGAATCATTAACAGACCCTGCATGAAACCTGAAGACCTACAGCTTTTAGTCAGCTATGCAATGCCTTATGGTAAATATAAAGGCAGGCTGCTTGCCGACCTCCCCGGGCAGTACCTGAACTGGTTCGCGCGCGAAGGTTTTCCTGCGGGTGAACTTGGCAGGCTGCTGGCGCTGATGCAGGAAATCGATCATAACGGGTTATCGCATCTGCTTGAACCCTTGCGCGCCAGAACTGTCACCTGAGTGTCATCAAACTTTTTTATCGTTGAAATAGAATATCTGATACGGTAATTTTCTCGATAAGATATACTGTTTTCTATTTTAAAGAATCGAAATTAATTTTTGGATTGCGAGGCCACTCATCATGATTACCTTAAATATCAATGGTAAAGAAGAACAACTCGATGCACCGGAAGACATGCCTATTTTATGGGCACTGCGCGACATCGTCCATCTGACAGGTACCAAATTTGGCTGCGGAATGGCGCAGTGCGGCGCCTGTACCGTGCATCTGGATGGTCAGCCCATACGCTCATGCATTACGCCGGTTGCTGCGGCAGCGGGTAAAAAAATCACCACGATAGAGGATATCCACAATGACAAAGTCGGCCAGGCCGTGCAGGAGGCGTGGGGCGAGGTCGACGTAGTGCAATGCGGCTATTGCCAGTCAGGTCAGATCATGGCTGCGACCGCGTTGCTGACTGCCAACAAGAATCCGACAGATGCAGACATTGATGCCGCCATGAGCGGTAATATCTGCCGTTGCGGTACCTACCCGCGTATTCGTGCTGCCATTCATGAAGCAGCAAGCAAATTAGCTTAAGGAGCCCAACCATGACTGCCCCTTTAAATATTTCAAGACGTACTTTTATCAAAGCTACCGCACTGGTTGTCGGCGGGCTGGTGATCGCCTTTAACATTCCTAACGCCAAGCGCTTCCTGCTGCCTGGCGCTGCGCCTGAAACTGCGGGGGCAGATGCCGGCAAGCTGCCGGCACCGAATGCTTTTCTGCGTATCGGCACCGATAATACGATTACCGTGATGCTTGCACATAGTGAAATGGGTCAAAGTATCTGGACGACTTTGCCGATGCTCATCGCTGAAGAACTGGATGCCGACTGGAGCAAAATCAAGGTAGAACATGCCAAAGCCGCCCCGGAATACGTCCATACCGCTTATGGTATTCAGATCACTGGCGGTTCTTCGACCACGTGGTCGGAGTTCGACCGCTATCGCCAGGCTGGCGCCCTGACCCGTGCGCTGCTGGTTGCAGCCGCCGCTGAAGAGCTTGGTGTCGCAGCGGCTGGTTTGAAAACAGAAAATGGCTTTGTCATCAGCGGTGACAGGAAAATCAGCTACGGCGACCTGGCTGAAGCAGCCGCGAAGCAGGAAACGCCAAAAGCAGTGACGCTGAAAGCGCCGGCAGACTGGAAAATCATCGGCAAGGCGACCAAACGCCTGGATGGTCCCGAGAAAATCAACGGCACGGCAATATTCGGTCAGGACATTCATTTCGAGGGCTTGAAAACAGCGATGGTCGCGCGCTCCCCTGTGTTCGGCGGGTCAGTGAAATCGTTTGATGCGACTGCCGCCAGGCAGATTAAAGGCGTACAGAATGTAGTGCAGGTGCCTACCGGTGTGGCAGTGATTGCAGACAATTACTGGGCTGCAAAACAGGGTCGCGATGCGCTCAAAGTGGAGTGGGATCTGGGGCCTAATGCCGGCCTTGATTCACAGAAGATGCTCGAAGAGTATCGCGGTTTAGCCGCCAAGGAAGGATTGCCGGCAGCGAAAGCAGGTGATGTCAAAGCCGCGATCTCCAAGGCAGCGAAAGTCATTGAAGCCGAATATGTCCTGCCTTACCTGGCGCATTCGCCGATGGAGCCGCTCAATTGCGCCGTCAAGATTTCTGGTGATGGCTGTGAAATCTGGACTGGTACCCAGATGCAAACCACAGACCAGCAGGCCGCTGCAAAGATATTAGGCTTGAAGCCCGAGCAGGTGAAGATCAATACCGTATTCCTGGGCGGTGGCTTTGGCCGCCGCGCTAACCCGGCTGCGGATTTTGTGTCCGAAGCCGTGCAGGTGGCAAAAGCTGCCGGCGTGCCGGTTAAAACGGTATGGAGCCGCGAAGACGACGTCAAAGGCGGTTATTATCGCCCTATGTTCCTGCATAAAGCCAGGATTGGCGTGGATGCCGATGGCATGCCTGCCGCATGGGAGCATGTAGAGGTTGGCCAGTCCATCATGCTGGGCACGCCGTTTGAGGCATTTCAGATCAAGGATGGCGTTGATGCAACCTCGGTTGAAGGCGTGGCGGATTCGCCTTATGTGAAAGCGATTACGGATCATCATGTGAGCCTGCATACGGTAAAAGCCGGTATCCCGGTGCTGTGGTGGCGCTCGGTCGGACACAGCCATTCCGCGTTTGCGATGGAAAGCCTGGTTGATGAACTGGCACATGCCGCAGGCAAAGATCCGCTGGAGTATCGCCGTACGCTGCTGAAAGCGCATCCGCGCCACCTCGCGGCGCTGAATCTAGCCGCTGAAAAAGCGGATTGGGGCAAGCCGTTACCAAAAGGCGTTTTCCGCGGCATTGCCGTGCATGAGTCATTTGGCAGTTATGTAGCGCAAGTGGCTGAGGTTTCGGTCAGCCAGGGTGCGGTGAAGGTGCACCGGGTTGTGTGCGCGATTGACTGCGGCTTGTCCGTGAATCCGGATTCACTGAAGGCGCAGCTGGAGTCATCGGTTTCATACGGGCTGGGTGCTGCGCTGCAAAGCGAGATCACGTTCAAGGATGGCATGGTGCAGCAGTCAAATTTCCACGATTACAAAGTGATGCGTATGGCGGATATGCCTAAGGTGGAAGCGCATATCGTGCAAAGTACCGAGAAGATGGGCGGTGTAGGCGAGCCTGCGGTGCCGCCTGTGGCACCGGCAGTCGCCAATGCCATTTTTGCGGCTACCGGCAAGCGTATCCGCAGCCTGCCGATTGGCAACCAGTTGGCGTAATATCTTGAAGTCACTGGACTGGGAAGTATTGACGCGCGTCGTCGAATGGCTTGATAACGGCTACAAAGTGCATCTGTTCACGGTGGTGCAGACTTGGGGCTCTGCTCCGCGTCTGCCCGGCGCCTTGTTGGCGGTGCGTGAGGATGGCCATCTGATAGGCTCGGTATCCGGTGGCTGCGTAGAGGATGACCTGGCGGACAAAGCGCGTCATCGGCAGTTGCCGCAGCTGCCGTCCGTGATCGAGTACGGTATCAGCAGCGATGATGCACAGCGCTTCGGCATTCCGTGTGGCGGCCGCCTGCAGATAGCGGTAGAGCCTTTGCAGGATGCCGCACAGATCAAGTCCTTATTGCAGGGTATCGAGCAGCGCAAACTAATCAGGCGTTCCGTTCATCTCGGCAGCGGTCGGGCAAGGTTGGCTGAAGTTGACCCGGAAGGGCCGCCGCGTATCGAAGATGACTGGTTCCACAGCTATTTCGGACCGCAATGGCGTTTGCTGATTATCGGCGCTAATCAGTTGGGTTCCGTACTGGCGAGCATGGCGCAGGTGCTGGACTTTGACGTGCTGATCTGTGACCCGCGGGTAGAGATGCGCGAGGAGTGGCATGTGGAAGGCGCCGACTGGGTTTATGCCATGCCTGATGATGCAGTGCTCGAAATCGATCCTGATGCTTACACTGCGATTGTCGCCGTGACACACGACCCCAAGCTTGATGACATGGCATTGCTGGAAGCGCTCAAATCCGATGCGTTTTATGTGGGTGCGTTAGGCTCACAGAAAAATCAGGAAAAACGGCGCGAACGCATGCGCATGTTTGACCTGAGTGAAGCTGAGATCGCAACCCTGCATGGCCCGGTTGGCTTGCCTATCGGCAGCCGCACGCCTGCAGAAATCGCGATCGCGATACTAGCCGAGCTGATTCAGGTACGGGCACAGCAGTCAAAACGGAACCAGGCTCCGGCTAAGTGTGCGGCTTAACGGCCAGGTCTGCCAGGGTGTCGATATCCGCCAGGATGCCTGCGTCGCCGCATTCCAATAGCTTAACCTGATCTGCGTGCCGTTTAAGTATAGCGCGGGCGCCTTCATCTCCCGTCAACTGTTCAAGCTCGCTGCGGAATTTTGCCGAAAACCCTATCGGATGTCCGCGCTGCCCCTTGCAGATGGGTGCCACGATACCCGCTCCCGCAGTCAGTTCCTGCGCCACTGCACGGATGGTTTGCTGGCTGATATACGGCATGTCGGCCAGCGCCACCACAAAGCCTGTGCCGGATTCATCGAAACGGGACGAATAGCGCACCGCACAGGATAAACTGTCTGCCATTCCAGTCTGCTGCGGGTCGCAGAAAACGATTTTTAATCCCGCACGTTCCAATAACCCTGCCAGTGCTTGATTATCAGGCCTGAGCACTGCAATGGTCAGCGGAATGGCCGTGACCAGGTTTTCGGCGGCAGCCAGTGCGATCGGGCGGCCATCTTCTAATGGATGCAGTAGTTTGTCGGTGCTACCGAATCTGCGGGAAAACCCGGCAGCCAGTAAAATCCCTATCATTAAACTCCCCCGTGACTCCTGATGTCGGCATTGTAAAAACCGTTAAAAAGCAATTACTTGAATATTTAACCTGAACGTACTACCCATACGGGTTACAAGCCTTGTTTTTGCTGCCAGATTGTTTGACAAGCAGCATACTAATTGCTTTAATCAAATCGCTAGCGCTTCGTTATGGTGCTGCATAGTTGTTGCTGTTGCCCGGTATTGTAAATGTAAAAGCAATAGCATGAGAACGGGGAACAATTTGCGTAATCGGCCTATAGCAGGCTTGGTGTGGCCAAGCAATCTAGCGGTGCTTATTTCGGTGTCTTGCGCACCCTCATGTATTTCTTTTGCCGGCATTTCTATGGCCGCACATCATTTACAGGCGGTACCGCTGCCGGCAAGGCCTCCGGTCAATCATGTTTCCCTACATACGGCAGGTCCGGATATGCCAAGGATATTCTACCGTTCTGCAGAACTAGATGCCCAGCGGGTGCTTTATGGTTAGGCTTGCATGGGTATGGGCGTTAATGCTGCTGCTGGTTTCCTGCGGTCGCCAGCCGGAAGGCGCCTATCAGCCTACATTTACCGAAAAATCCAGAACGCCGCTTAAAGAATATGTGGTTGGCGTGCATCCGTTGCATAATCCCAAACGCCTGCTGGAAATCTACGGCCCTATTGTGGATTATGCGAATATCAGGATGCCTGACGTCCATTTCAGGCTTGAGGCCGCGCGTAATTACGAAGAGTTTGATAAGAAACTTTACGCTGGCTACTATGACTTCGCTATGCCAAACCCTTACCAGACGGTGCGGTCTTTCAGATATGGATACCGCGTTTTCGCAAAAATGGGGAATGACGAAGAGTTCCGCGGCATTATCCTGGTGCGCAAAGGTGGTGCCATTCACGACGTGAGCGACCTTAAGGGTAAAACCGTTGCCTACCCCGCTAAAACCGCGCTTGCAGCAACCATGCTGCCGCAGTATTACCTGCAAACGCACGGGATAGATGCGAATCTTGATGTGGTGAGCCATTATGTCGGCTCCCAGGAGTCTGCCATACTTAACGTGCTGCGTGGCCATGCCGCTGCCGCGGCAACCTGGCCTTTGCCATGGAAAGCCTTTAGTGCCGAGCATCCGGATATGGCGAGCCGGCTGGAGGTTCAATGGCAGACAGCGCCATTGATTAACAATAGCTGGGTGGCGCGGCGCGATGTGCCGCAGACTATCGTGGACAAATTCAAAAGCCAGTTGCTGAGCCTGAATCACACGGCAGAAGGCAGGAAAATGCTGGCGCGGCTGCATATCTCAACATTTGAATCAGCCACTAACGAAAACTATCTGCCTGTGATTAATTTCCTCCAGGTATTTTCAAGTACGGTGCGAGAGATCGAATGGTAAGGCCGTTACATTTTTTCAGGGCGCTGCAAGGGCGTATCAGGACGCTCTGGGTGCATTCTATTCGCAAGCAGCTGATATTGTCATTCGGGCTGGCAACCTTGCTGGTCATGGCAAGTTTCAGCTACCTGATGTATATCCAGCAGCGGGATTTTTTATATGGCACCGATGCAGACAGGGCAAGAGGGCTGGCTGGGGCATTGGCTGCCAGCAGTACATCTGCTGTGCTGGCAAACGATATTGCAGGCCTGCAGGAAGTTTTGAATGGATTTACGGATGCGCCAGACCTCAAGTTCGCGTTAGTGCTGTCGGCGCATGGCGAGGTAATGGGGGCGACCAGCCCGGATCTGGTCGGGCGCTATGTGAATGATGCGGTCAGCAGGGGTTTGCTGCATGCACCTGCCGAGTTTACGACCTTGCTGGAAAATGATGCCATGGTCGATGTCGCCATGCCCATTATGGTAAATAAGCGGCATGTAGGCTGGGCGCGTGTGGAAATGACACGGCGCTCATCAAATGCCAACCTGGAGTTGCTGGCGTTAACCGGTGTCGGGTTTTCATTGCTGGCGGTGATCGCGTCTTTTGTGATCGCGGCAGTGCTGGCCTGGCGCCTGACCGGCAGGCTGTATCATTTGATTCATGTCATGAAGCTGGTTGAGGGCGGTAACCGGGAACAGCGTTCTGACGAGACTACGAAAGATGAAGTCGGCGAACTTGCGCAGAGTTTCAATGGCATGCTGGATACGCTGAATCATTCAGAGCGTGAATTGGGGCGGGTTAACAGGCTTTATGCAGCCTGGACTGAAAGCAGCGAGATTATCGTAAGACAGAAAGATGAAACGCTGCTGCTGAATGGCATCTGCCAGATACTGGCTGAGCGTGTTCCGTTCGACCTGGTATGGATCGGTGTACCCGGCGACGAGGGCTGGGTCAGGCCGGTTGCATTTAGCGGCGTGTCTTCGGATTACCTGAAATTGATCAGGGTATCTATCAATGCCGGCACCTTTCATGGGAAAGGCCCGGTTTCTGCTGCTATCCAGGCAGGTGCGCATAAGGTACTGAACCAGTTTCTTGAGGATGTGAATGCGCATTGGCATGCCGCTGCGATGAAGTTCAATTTCAATTCCGTGGGTGCATTCCCGATCTCGCGTAACGGTAAAGTCTATGGTTGTATTGCGGTATATTCCAGTGAGCCTGACTATTTTTCGTCAGCGCATATTGACCTGATGAATGGCCTTGCAAACGATATTACTTTTGCGCTGGATAATCTTGACCGTGAGCAGCAGCAGCGGGCGGCTGCCATCAAACTGGAGCAGGCGGCGACTGTGTTTGAGTACAGTAAAGAAGGTATTATCGTTACCGACGCCAGTAATAAAATCATTTCAGTGAATCGCAGTTTTGTTGAAATTACCGGCTATACGGCAGAGGATGTCGTCGGAAAGGATCCAAAAATCCTTTCTTCCGGATTACAGTCCCATGAGTTTTATGAGCAGATGTGGGCAGCTATCC
>Ga0208758_100242_pt1 | contig 21984 bp, 21 predicted proteins | sample LakWasM116_HOW13_2_FD_183930 | JGI IMG/M metagenome (GOLD analysis project Ga0208758, IMG submission 183930) | Freshwater sediment methanotrophic microbial communities from Lake Washington under simulated oxygen tension - Sediment Metagenome... | ecosystem: Environmental > Aquatic > Freshwater >...
GATTTTTGCCGAGGTGGCCGGCACGTAGCAGCCACAATTCGCAAGCAGGGCAATCAGTGCCGTCTGCCGCATAAATGTAGACTTACCGCCCATATTCGGCCCGGTAATCAATAACAGCTGGCGATAAGGGTTCAGGCTTACATCATTGGCAATAAACGGCTGGCCGGACGATTGCACAGTAATCTGTTCCACAACCGGATGCCGGCCATTGATAATCTCGATACCAGCCTCGGTAGTAAACTGTGGCGCAACGTAATTCAGGCTGGTTGCCCGTTCGGCAAAACAGCACAGCACATCCAGGCTCGCTACTGCACCGGCATTAGTCTGCAACACGGCAATATGCTGGCCAAGCTCCGTCAGTACTTGCTCATAGAGCATTTTTTCGCGCGCCAGCGCACGGTCATTCGCACTCAGCACCTTATCCTCAAACGCTTTGAGTTCAGGCGTAATGAAACGCTCTACATTCTTGAGTGTCTGGCGGCGGCGGTATTCGGCAGGTGCGCTTTCGGCCTGCGTGCGGCTCATCTCGATATAAAAACCATGCACACTGTTGTATTCGACTTTCAGGTTGGCAATACCGGTGCGTTCTTTTTCGGCCGCTTCGAATTGCAGCAGAAAGTCGCCGTGATCGGTCTGAATCGCACGCAGCTCGTCCAGCTCTGCATCGTAACCATTGGCGATCACGCCGCCCTCGCGCAATACCACACTGGGCTCGGCCTTGATTGCAGTGGTGAGCAGGTTCACTACCGCAGGCGGCGCGGATAAATGTTCACCCAAAGTTTGCAGCAGACCGGCAGCCTGGTTGTGCAGCAGAGCCTGCAATAATGGCAGCTGCTGCAAACTTGCGGCAAGCCCCGACAAATCGCGTGGCCGCGCTGTTTTTAAAGCAACACGCGCCGTAATGCGCTCTATATCGCCGATTGGCCTGAGCGCCTGCCTTAACGCAGCGTCACTCCCATTCTGTATCAAGTCATCAATCGCCTCGTGGCGCTTCATGCTCAGGCTTCTATCCCGCAGCGGATGATGCAGCCATTGCCTGAGCAGACGCGCGCCCATGGCGGTTTGCGTAGTATTCAGCAGCGAATACAGCGTAGGTGATGCCTCACCGCGCAGCGTAACGTCGATCTCAAGGTTGCGACGCGTTGCGGCATCAAGCTGGATATAAGCGCTAGTGCTTTCTACACTGATTGCATTGATATGCGGCAAGGTCGTGCGCTGCGTATGCTTGACATAATCAAGCAGAGCGCCGGCGGCACAGATCGCTGGTTTCAAATCTGCACAGCCGAAGCCATTCAGATCATAAGTATTGAACTGCCTGGTAAGCGTACTGAACGCGCTGTCGAAATCAAACTGCCACGGACTTAAGCGTTTCCTGGCAGCCTTAGTCGAGTTGATGGCAACATGCTGGAAATCATCAGCAAACAATATCTCACTTGGCGCAATACGCTCAATCTCCTGCGCAAGCAAACCAACGGCAATCTCACTTAAAACGAAACTGCCGGAAGCCAGATTCAGCCGTGCCAGACCCAGCACGCCATCTAACTGAAAAATACTGAGCAGCTGATTATCCCGTGACTCGTCCAGCAAGGCCGTGTCTGTCAGAGTGCCTGGCGTTAAGATTCTTGCAACCTCGCGCGCCACCGGGCCTTTGCTGGTGGCAGGGTCACCTACCTGTTCGCAGATTGCAACAGCCTCACCCAGCTTGGCCAGCTTGGCCAAGTACTGCTCTGCCGCATGATACGGTACGCCGGCCATTTTAATAGGCTGTCCATTGCTGCTACCACGCTGCGTGAGGGTAATGCCGAGTAATTTAGCGGCTTTTTCGGCATCCTCAAAAAACAGCTCATAAAAATCGCCCATGCGATAGAACAGCAGCATATCCGGATGCTGCGCTTTCAACCCCAGATACTGGCGCATCATGGGCGTGTGATTATCAGGCTTCCCACATCTAAGCGCTATCCCATTGTTTTCTTGTGATTTTTTCATTAACGAATTGATACCGACGAGTCGAGGTAACTAATTTTAACGCACTTAATTAAAACAGAATATTTTGTTTTAATTAAGTGCCCAATATTACAAAATTATTTGATAGAAATTAACTTTCAACTCCCAATATGTAGCTAAATTACGATTCACTATATATATCAATCTGTTAGTTAAAATAATGCTAACACTTGATCTAAAAATGACATCTTACAGACGTCGTCACTTCTTAAGCTCACATGATAAGTTTATGTTCCGCATAACACATTTATCCGTGAGAACGCACATTCACATTTCACACGATACTGCCTAACTTAAACTTACAAATAGTGTAGAGTAAATCATTCGACAAAAATGGGTTATAATCCCATTAATGTTTAATTTTATTAAAATACGCAATCAATATCACTTGATATATTCCATATAAAAATCAATATATGTCCATACTGAAAGAATGTAAAAACGTCTGCATACTCATGGCTACCTTCAACGGTGAAAAGTATCTAGCAGACCAGTTAAAATCTCTAGAAAATCAATCGTATAAAAATTGGCGTCTGATTATCAGTGATGATGGGTCAAGTGACAACACTATTGCAATTGCTAAAAAATTTCAGGAAAAGTGGGGAAGTGATCAACTACAAATACGGGAAGGACCTAGACTAGGGTTCTGTTTAAATTTTTTATCTATGGCATGTGACGCAAATATACAAGATGACTTGTATGCATTTTCGGACCAAGATGATGTATGGCTGACAGATAAATTGGAAAGAGCTATAAACTATTTTAACCAACACACAAAATCAAAGCTTCCTACAGTGTACGGTAGCCGCACCCAAGTCGTAGATAAAAACCTTAAACTACTTGGTTACTCTACCGAGTTCATGTTGCCAATGTCGTTCCGCAACGCCTTGGTGCAAAGTATCGCAGGCGGCAATACCATGTTATTTAATCAAGCCACAAAAAAACTCTTAGAACAAGCTGGATTGCAAAAGGTAGTATCTCATGACTGGTGGCTTTATCAGCTTGTAAAAGGAGCGGGGGGAGTATTTTACTATGACCCTAAACCATCAATACTTTACCGACAACATCCAGATACAACAATAGGGGCAAGAGCATCTTTTAAAGCTAAAATTACTAGGATACCTTTTGTAATTAACGGTCAGTTTAAAAAATGGAACGACCTAAACTATGTTGCACTATGCAATATCCGTCATTTATTAACCCAGGATAACCAAGACATCCTAGATATTTTCGGAAAGTACCGCAAAGCAAAGTTGAAAGATAGAATACGTTTATTAGAAGTATGTGGCGTTTATAGGCAAACTTGGTCAGGGACACTATTGCTTTGGCTAGCAATAATAATCAACAAAATTTAATTTCTCAAAGTGATTGATAGAGCTACTAAGTTACAAATAACCAAAAATGTTATGATACAAATCAAAGCAACCTGGAGTGTTAAATAAATCATTCTTGATCATCTGGTACTCTTCGCTGTTGTAATTAATTATGTTAGGGTCAACTGCAAGTGTCACCCCAGCCTTAAGGCGTACATTAAGCGCTGAATTACCGCCTATATAATGTGCAGGAGTTTGTTTGGTCGCTAGTTTTACATCACCGATATCAGAGTACTGACGAATGACCTGCATAGTTTTATCCGGCATAGCGCAAAAATCTTCATACCTGATAATGAGATAAGGTAGCCCATTCCGTGAACAAGACCTCAAAAGATCAAAATATGTATCTCGCCAGATTTCACACCATTTCCACGATGGCCTGTTAAATTCCGCATGTCGCCGTTGCGAACTAAGAATAAAACTTACTGGATGCCTGACGAGTATGACAGGACGCGCAATATTGCGAACATTAGTTTCAATACTCACAGCATTTAGCCAAGAAGCATGTTTAGACCCATCTAATAAAACAGACTTAGCATTAAGCTGGCTAAAAAATTGGTATCGATCAAAATGGGATGGGGCTGTTTTAATTTGTTCAATTAAAGAATCGCTAAATACAGGACAAGATTGACCACTGATTGTACATATTTCGCACCAGCCAGAATGAATGGGGTTTTCATTAGTGCCAAGTCCATCAATACGATCAAGTTCACCAATATTGAATACTGAGTGATATTCCGACAACAAATTGGCTAAAACGGTAGACCCACAATATGGTGTGCCTAAAATAAAGACAATTGACTTCAATATCATGGTTTAAAAAAACACCTTTTGAAAATTTTCAAAGCCGTTACGCGTAACCCATACATGCGTATATTGAAAATAACCCCAGAAATACGATGGCGTAGTTGATTGCCATACGATCTACATACTGAATGCGACTTTGTCACCATCCAATAATCACCGATAGTCTCCACAGCGGAGCCAGCAATATATCGATCATGAGGGATAGTGCCAATATCATAGCGCTCCGTTGGTACAGGTGAAAAAACTAGGGAATGATAAATATTTCTCAAAACAATTTTTGCCTTATCTATTTCGGCATCCGCAAATTTTAAATCTTTAATAGCGTTCAAAAAGAGAGAGGCCTCCTCTTTTATCTCATTTGCGACTGCGGCACGCAAGCCATCTAAAACATACTCTTCGCGATAAATAAAACTATTGCCAATTATACGAACCGTCTGAGGCTTGCTTGATATGAACGGCAATTCCAACAATTCCACCCCGTTTTCGAATATGGCTTGCCAGTTTCCAAAGTCACCATCAAAACTATTAAACAGATACGTATTTATCAAGTCATGCGTATGAGCCCATCCAAGTTTGCCAACATAGTACCCACGAATTTTTTTACCAAGCACTAACTCAAGCGCACGGTGACTACTTAACGCCCATCCGACGTCCACAACGGCTGAATCAGACCTTAACAAGCCAATCCTGTTGGCATATTTCCGGAAATCCAAACACTCCCTTTCCATCTGTGGCAAGGCAATCAAATAAGACTCCCTAAGAAATTTCATCTGATCAACATGAGAGAGTTCAGAGAACGTTTCAGTATCTGGATTTGGTATGATTGACAGAATTTTCTCAAAATTTTCTATATCCAAATCATTTAATATATCTATTAAACTCTTCTGCGATGCTGATGTAAAAAAATTATCCCAAATTGTTTTATCAATAGATGCAGCGGGAAATAAAATAGCTCTACGCGAGATGTTTAATACTTCAAAATCGGTTTTAGGCTCTATACCAAGTAATACATTAGATATGGCATACCCATCTCTAGCCATGAGGAAAAGTTTCCTGACCTTATGTTCGTGCGATTTATGAACAATCCACTTACAGAAAAAATAAAGTAAAGGTATCGCATACAAAAGGGCGAAGCGTTGTGCGCTCGATAACTGACTTTTACTTTCTCGTCGATTCGCAATATAAGCGATAAGCGTTCCAAAAAAATAAGAGCCCGAATCGCTTGCTTTATGCATCTCAGATATAGTGCCTAGATTAAAGCTTGAGTCCTTAAAAAGCTCAGTAGTTGATTTCTCAATAAGAACAGAAGTAACTCCAGACTTCATAGCTGAAATATAATCAGCATGTGTGTTATCACCTATATGCAACGCATCTTGGGGAGAGTATAAGTTGTCAGCCAAAAACTTTTCAAATAACTTACACTCATATTTTCCGCACTTGTGCTCAGATGAGGTGTAAATTGCATCAAATTCAAGGTAATGCATTTTGAGTAATTCAGAAAGTTCGATCACATCTAGATAGATATCAGAAATTGCAAACACCTTTTTACCATTTAACTTTGCATACTTGTATATTTCAAGTATTTTTGGCCGGCACCTAAGTATGCGTCGCTCAAAATTTATTTCATCTATTGATGTTATTGCATAACTTGGTTTTAAGTTACGATAGATGTCATCAATGTGTGGTTCACTATGATTATTCTTTAGTTGCTCGCGCTCTCGCTCCAAAGCCTCCGCTCTTATGCGGTCAGATGCAAACTTGACAGAGACATCATGACTGAACCCTTTATCTCGCGCTAAAAAATAAAACAAATCTCTCGGATTCAATAAAGTATGCCTAATCAGTAATGTATCGAACACGTCAAAAGTAACGCATTGAGCACCGACTATCTTTTCTTTTATGGATTCAATAGTTAACAACATAAAGAATTAGTCCTTTTAAAACCAAAATTAATCATACTCAGCAATTACAATTAATCTTTCAACTATCTAGCTGAATTGTTGCAGCACAAGAAAAGTCTATGAAGCCTGTTGCTGTTATTTGTGTTTCAGGTTTTACTCGAAAACATGTAATATCAGTTATTCTATGAAGGTATGTTTCTATGCCATTGACATTTGCAACTACACCCGCATTCAGAAAATAAGTTCCTGGTGTCAGGCAACACAAGAACTCGAACTCAACCTTATATGAACTTTCACTAAAAACTTCTGACAGGCTTTTAAGCTTTGATGTTGAAGACACTGCACCACCAAGTTCAAGACCGCTGGTAGTTTTAATCATCATGCCGAAATAGACATTTCTAGCCGGACGATCAAATGTGACCTGATAACAGTATCTATAAAAACTACCACGTGTAAGGTTGTTTACATGTTCTCCAGCCGCCGTTAATATCTTTGGTGCAAAAATGCGAGCACCATTCGATTCGTAACTAACCTTGCTTAGTGGCTTTAATGATGGATCAAAGCTATCTGAAAATTCACTACTTGTTAACTTTGCCAATACCGTTGAAGAGCTCATATGAACACTAAACTCGTCTGTTTCACTAAGCTGCAAAGTCGATAGCTCACTATCTTTTAGAATTTGCTCCCGGACGTCATTACTTTTGTCTGCCGGCGCATACAATAGCTTTTGATAGCGTCCAACTATTTGTTTTGGCGCGCCCACTGCAAGTTTCTGACCTGAGTCCATCAAAATAGCGCGATCACATAATTCAATAACTTGTGCGCCTGAATGAGAAACAAACAGAATTGTTGCGCCACTGGCACGAATAGTCTCAATACGAGAAAAGCATTTGCGCTGGAAGAGTTCATCACCCACAGAAAGTGCTTCATCCACTATCAGTATTTCAGGATCAACATTAATTGCCACTGCAAAAGCGAGACGCACCATCATGCCGCTGGAGTAAGTTTTTACTGGCTGTTCAATAAAATCGCCAATATCAGCAAAGACAGCAATATCGTCGAAACGCTTGCATATTTCCTCTTGGCTTAAACCAAGGACGGCAGCATTCATATAAACATTTTCACGCCCCGTGAATTCGGGGTTAAACCCTGAGCCCAGCTCCAGCAGCGCAGCCACTCTACCACGGGTTTTCACATTGCCACTCGTGGGAGCGAGCGTGCCGCAGATGATTTGCAGCAAGGTAGATTTACCACTACCGTTGCGCCCTACAATCCCGACGGTTTCACCTTTTTTTATTTTAAATGACACATCTTTGAGTGCCTGGAATTCACGGTAATATTGCTGGGGTGGTTTACCGAAAAAACGCTGCATACGCGTCAGCACGAATTGCTTAAGCCTGTCACGCGGTGTTTCATAGATTTGATAGCATTTATTCAGGTTTTTAACGCTGATCACAATATCATCAGAGGACATCAGCAAACCCCTTCCTGGTCTTTTGAAACAATGCATAGCCAGCCCAGGCGACTATGGTTGCGGCAACAGTGTAAATACCTAATCCAGCCCAGTCAGGCAAATGCCCAAAAATCATGACTTCCCGTGTCTGCTCAATCATGAAGGTAAGCGGGTTTGCCATAATCAATGGACGGATATCTGCTGGCACTGCCGACACTGGATAAAATACCGGCGCCAAAAATAGCATTACCGTTGTAATCATGCCTATCACCTGACCGACATCACGTATAAAAACACCTATAGATGCCAGCATCCAGGCAAAACCAAGTGTGAGAGTGACAAACGGCAGCAATACCAGTGGTATAAACATCGCCGTCCAATGCAAATAACCATTGAAAACAACGAATGCAATAAGCAGCACACTCAAACTGACCATGCTATGGAACAGTGCAACAGCCATAGTGATTACGGGCAGGATTTCGAGCGGAAACACTACTTTTTTAACGTAATTAACATTGGAAAGAATCAAGTTCGGTGCTCGATTGAGCGCTTCCGAGAACACACCATGTACGATCATGCCGACAAACAGCACAAGTGCAAATAGTGTTTTACTTTCTCCAGCACCGGTACCCCAGCGCGCCTTAAATACAATCGAGAACACAAAGGTGTATACCGCCAGCATAAGTACGGGATTGAAAAAAGACCAGGCCAAACCCATTACGGAGCCTTTATAACGGCCAATCACTTCGCGCCTGGTCATTTGTATAATCAGCTGGCGATTACGACGCAGGCTATGCAGCAAAGCCACAAACGACAGAGGCTGCGCAGCATGCGGGTTGAGTGTTGTAGTGTGGGTCATGCAAAGGATTCCAATATGGCCAAGATTTTGGCTTGCTGATCTTTCGCAGACAAAGTAGGTTCAGATTCTATAGACCATTGAATGGCAATGGCCGGATCGTTCAAGACAATATTACGTTTAAAGTCTGATGCGTAATAATGAGTGGCCTGATAGAAAAACTTGGCAGTTTCTGAAAGCACTAAAAAACCATGAGCAAAACCTTCCTGTACCCATAGCTGTTTTTTGCTGTCCGCAGACAGAATTTCGCCCACCCATTTGCCAAACTCCGCCTGATTAGAACTTTCAAAAAAGAATCCGCGATTATCACCAAATACTTTGGGTTCCGCGACTAGCACCTCTGGGATAGCTGTAAGGGTAACTTTCATGATCAGATATTTTCCTTTAACAGCTGTAACAGATACTGCCCATAACCATTCCTGGAAAGTGGAGTTGCAAGTCTTTGCAGTTGCTCAGCATTAATATAACCACGGCGATAGGCAATTTCCTCTGGACAGCAAACCTTAAGTCCTTGCCTGTGTTCTATAGTTTCAATAAAGTTACTGGCCTCGGTCAAGCTCTCATATGTGCCGGTATCTAGCCACGCATAACCACGCCCCATCACCTCCACATTTAATTGCTTACGCTCCAGGTAGATTTTATTCACATCGGTGATCTCAAGCTCACCACGCGCAGAAGGCTTGATACTTGCAGCGATATCCAACACCTGATTATCGTAGAAGTAAAGTCCTGTCACTGCAAAATGACTCTTAGGCTGCACGGGCTTTTCTTCCAGAGAGATGGCGCGACCTTCCTGATCAAAATCGACCACGCCATAGCGTTCAGGCTCAGCAACATGATAGGCAAATACTGTAGCTCCCTCATCGCGCATGGCCGCCTGCCTTAACTGATTATCAAAGTCATGACCATAAAAAATATTATCACCAAGCACTAACGCGCTCGGGTCATTACCCACAAAGTCACGGCCAATAATAAATGCTTGTGCAAGACCATCAGGTGATGGCTGCACTGCATATTGCAGGTTGATACCCCAGTCGGCTCCTGTCCTCAAGAGCGCTTCAAAGCGTGGCAAATCTTGTGGCGTTGAAATAATAAATATGTCCCGGATACCCGCCAGCATTAAGGTGCTGAGCGGATAGTAGATCATAGGTTTATCGTAAATAGGCAACAGTTGCTTGGAAACGACCTTCGTAACCGGATAGAGTCGTGTGCCGGAGCCACCAGCGAGAATTATTCCTTTACGTTTAGCCATGATTGTTTTCCAGATTCTCTAATAGCATACGTGTCACACCACTTTGCCAATTGAGGAAGTGAAGTTCAAAAGTATTCTTTAACTTTAAACGCACTTTAAACACAAGGGTGTTCGCCGCCAGCATAATCACCGGATTGGAAAAAGACCAATCTGGCCCCATCACGAAGCCCTTGTAGCGACCTATCACTTTAATCTTGGCCATTGCATGCTCCTAATCTTAAAAATCAAAAGAACGATACTCAATTAATTTTATTAATAACAGAACCGCTAATTTACCATAAAAATGGTAAATTATTCCATTTTATTAAGTAAAAAATATATGATTACTGAAGAATTACGTCAAGAAGCTGTTTATTGCAGCAGACAAAGCGCAAGCATGACATCTGCTGTAACAGAAATGAAAACCGAGGCTGGCTAAGCAAGGTGAGGCATTCACACAAAACAAGCGTTTAATTGGCAGGGGGAAATTAATATTCAAGCCCACTTGCGCCCTTTTTGTATCCAGGATAGCCGCCTAAGTTCTGGCCAACGCAAAAATGACGAGGTGAATTGCCGTTTTGCGGCAAGAGAAGATGCCCCGGGCTACAGGGCTGAAAGGTTTTTAAGGTAAAAGTAAAATAAAGCATCCCTACGGATGCTTGTTGTTACAGCAGAGAAACCAGCATTTTGATACTCAACGCCAGGAGCAGTACGCCAAAGATCTTCTTCAGGGTCTGTACCGGCAAGCTCTGTGTCAGCCTTGCGCCTATCGGTGCAGTAAAAAAACTGGGGATAGTCACGAGCAGCACGGCCGGCAGGTAAACAAACCCAAGCGTGTATTGCGGGTTGCTGCCCCCTGCCGCAATGCCGTTGATCAGATAGCCGAGCGTGCCGGTAATCGCAATCGGAAAACCAAGGGCGGCGGAAGTCCCGATCGCTTTGCGGATATCGATATTACGCCAATTCAAATAAGGCACCGTCAGCGACCCACCACCTATCGACACCAGCGCCGATATTGCACCAATACCGAATGCGACCAGGCCTAATTCAGCCTTGCCCGCATCCCTGCCGGAAGCTTGTATTCTTTTACTGCGAAACATCTGCGATGCCACATACGCCATGAATACGGAAAAGAATATGGCCAGGCCTTTAGAGCTGATTTGCGCTGCAATGAAAGTCGCCAGAAAAGTACCGGCTACAATCGCCGGCCACATGGCTTTCACCAGGTGCCAGATCACGGCGCCGTTGGCATGATGCGCACGCAGGCTTGAAAATGAAGTGACCATGATGCAGGCCATGGAAGTCCCCAGCGCGATATGCACCACATTATCGATAGGGAAACCCTGATAGATAAAAATAGTCGTAAGCACCGGTACCAGTATGCCTCCGCCGCCGATACCCAGCAGACCCGCCATAAAGCCCACAAACATGCCCAGCACGATAAAAACCAAAACCAGTTCGATGCCCACAAGCCGTTCCTTTTAAACCCGTTTCCTTAAAACATAGCAGCGCAGCCTTGCAACAGGCTGCGCTGCTATGTTTGTGTTCTCTAAAATCATCTGTTAAGCTTGCAGGCCAATCCGTGCAAGCCCACGAACAATCCCCTGAGTTAAAATACCCTAGACTGCGATACCCTGCGCATCAAACAAGCCCTCAAACAAAATGGAGCTCAGATAACGCTCACCCGAATCAGGCAGGATCACGACGATGGTTTTACCAGCATGCTCCGGTTTTTTAGCATAACGCACAGCAGCTGCCACAGCCGCGCCGCAGGAAATACCGGACAGGATGCCCTCTTCTTTTGTCAGGCGCTGCGCATAAAGCACCGCCTCTTCATTACTTACCTGGGCAATATCATCCACCACTGATAAATCCAGCGTATCCGGCACAAAACCTGCACCTATGCCCTGAATTTTATGTGGTGCCGGTTTCAGTTCCTCACCTGCCCGCCTCTGGCTTAACACCGGGCTGGCGGCAGGCTCTACCGCAACCGTCAATACGTTTTTACCTTTAGTATTCTTCAGGTAACGCGACACGCCGGTAATCGTGCCGCCGGTGCCCACCCCGGCAATAAAGATGTCCAGCTTGCCATCAGTCGCATCCCAGATTTCAGGGCCGGTGGTTTTTTCGTGAATCGCCGGGTTGGCCGGGTTTTTGAACTGCTGCAGCAGCACATATCGACCAGGATCAGAAGCTGCGATTTCCTCTGCCTTGGCAATCGCGCCACTCATGCCTTTGGCGCCTTCAGTCAGCACCAGTTTTGCGCCATAAGCCACCAGCAGCTTGCGCCGCTCGATGCTCATGGTTTCCGGCATGGTCAATGTGATCGGAATACCGCGTGCAGCGGCGACAAAAGCCAGCGCAATACCTGTGTTGCCGCTGGTAGGCTCGATGAGCTCCTTTCCAGGACCTAACAAGCCACGCTGCTCTGCATCCCAGATCATTGCAGCACCAATGCGGCATTTAACCGAATAAGCCGGGTTACGCCCTTCGATTTTTGCCAGCACAGTTGCCGCAGCGCCATCCGTGATGCGATTCAGCTTAATGAGCGGCGTATTGCCTATAGATTGGGCGTTATCTTCAAACCAGTTAGACATAATGAATATTCCTTTGAATTCGGCAAGCGCTTAATCAGATTAAAATAATGAGGCCAAGCAAAAAAATAACACTCTAACAAAACCAGTTTACTTCAAACAATAGCTGTTACTTATTTAAATAGCACGAAAAGTAATATTAATGCACACTCTTGGATTTCTTTGGCGGCAGAATAAATTCACCGGGGTGCTGGTTAATACGCGTCGCCAGACTCCTGAGCAAATGCCGCCACTGCTTGAACCGCACCTTCCTTGACTTCATTGCCACGTAGAGCGCCAGGCTGAAACTGACGCCCAGGTTCACCAGCCCGATCAGCACCAGGCCGAGCGCCGCATAGGCCGCAGCCTGCCAGCTGAGCATGAAATCAAGGCTAAAGCTGGCAAAGCCGACAAATGCAGAAGAAAATGTAATATGGCGGATATCGATCGGTAAGCCCAGCAATATACCAAGCCCGCTCATGCCGCCCAGCAGGCAGCCAAAGTAAAAGTTGCCCGCCAATGCCCCCAGGTTATTTTCTATGTACTGGGCAACGCGTTCCAGACGCGCAACACCCAGCAGCTTTTGCAGCCACGTCACCGCACGCAATCGCTGCGGAATCCTGTTATAAACAGCGAGATTATCGTGATAACCCGCGATTAGACCCGACAGGAACAGGCAGATGCCGGCCACACCGGCATAAACCAAAGACCCGCTGTGAACCGGGTCTATAGTTGCCAGCAGCTGATGCGCTTTATCCGGTGTAATGAAATGCTCACCGGTGTAATAGAGCACACCCCACGCCAGCAGCATGGCAACCGGGATAACGATCACCACATTGCCAAAAATCGCAACCAGCTGACTGCGCATGGTGTTGGCAATCATCGCCACCAGATTATCCATCTCTTTGGATTTGCTGTCAGAGGCGTTATCGATCGTTGCGGCAATCGCTGCGGCCGTCATTGCCGGCTGCTTAGTGGCAACGGTGAAATGCAGGATATGGATCAGGATAAATCCAAGCCCGTAATTCAGGCTGAACACGATTGCTTCAGTCAGTGGCGCCAGATGCTGCTTGGCGAAAAAGAGTTTCAGTATCGCCATGAATGCGATGACCACCCCCGCCCCCATTGCCGAGCGCATCAGGGCGTAGTATTCACTGCGGTTCTCGGTGATATAGTGTTCGCCGGTGCGGCTTGCATTCTCGGTCACGCGCACCGCCATCACTTCCATGTTTTCACGCCAGTGCTCATGCAGGTCGTTCTTGTGGCACTCGCTATATACCAGCGACTTGAATAGCCCGACGATTTCAATGTCGGCAGACTGCCCGTGCTGGAAGTGATGCAGGATGTTCAGCAGTTCCTCCAGGCGCGCCACCTGCTGCAGCATGCGCTGCAAAAGCTGCGTCAGGTTGATGCTGGTGCCCGTCTGCGCACTGTTGCGCCTGATCTTCGTTACAATCGCCCTGCATTGATCCAGCATGACCAGGATGTGCTTGATGTCGATCTGCCCTGCATGGCCTGCCTGAGCGCTGAGCGCATCCGCCAACTCTGCCTGCTGCATCACAAATGGCGAGCTGTGCTGTTCAAGCTCAGGATAATTGCGCAGCAACTCCGGCTCCAGTCCAAGCGCAGCAATTCGGTAAGAAAGCACCTGCGACGCAGCAAATAAATTCTGCTGGCAGGCCGCAGCCACGTCCTGGTCGGCCTGGTCAAAGCGCAAGGCATGGATCAGCTGCGCCCACACACTGTCCGGCACGGCGCTGACCCATTGCTCATCGGTGGTTTTGCAGAAGAACAACGCGAACAGATCAATCAGGTAGTCGCTATTGATCGCATCCGGCAACAGCTTATGCGAGATGCGCCTGCGCATCTCGGAAAAAAACCCCGTAAATACCGAGTGACGGGAAATCAGGAACAGGGAGATTGGATTGCGCTCACTCAGCAGTTGCAGCACGGCTTCACGCAACAACCGGGCTTTCTGCACATCGGTCGTCAGCAGGTAGCAAAGCGCCTGGATCGCCTTTACCGCAAGCTCGGTCTGGTCAGGCCTGGCCGGCCGGATTTCAGCGATAAGATCGGTAATCAACTGCGGCGCATCATGATGCTGCGTAGCATACTGCTCAAACACCTGTTCCATGCCATTCAAGTTCCGGCTCATGTTCTTTTTCATATTCTATATGGTTCCGAAATGTATTGCTGTTCGATGATGATAACTGACCGGCCATTCCAAATGGCCGATTCAATCAGATAAACAAACAAGAGAAAAGTTTAAACCAATGCCGAGGAAACAAGAACCATCGGCAATGCAAGGCAAGTGAAAGAAAAGGAAACCCAGCTTGCAGGGATCGCATCTGCCGCTGATGGACAGATGCTGATTTGGGCGTTAAGCGTCGAATGGCTTACTTAGGGGTTTTAAGGCTTTCGGTCAGATGCGGGTCAAGCGTTTGCAGCATCTGTGCAAAAACCTTAGGGTTAGCCGCTACGATATTGCCGGTTTTCAGCCAGCTTTCATTGCCTTCAAAGTCACCCACGATACCGCCAGCTTCCTGCACCAGCAAACCACCGGCTGCAATATCCCAGGTCGACAGGTTGATTTCAAAGAAACCGTCTACCCAGCCAGCCGCCACATAAGCCAGGTCTAGCGCAGCAGAACCCGGACGGCGGATGCCTGTAGTTTTCTTGATCATGTCTTTCAGCATACCCAGGTAAGTATCCAGATGCGTAAAGTCACGGAACGGGAACCCGGTGGCAATCAGTGAGTCCTGTAATTTAGCGCGACTGGTCACACGAATGCGCTTGTCGTTCAAGAACGCGCCGCGGCCTTTGGTGGCGGTAAACAAATCGTTGCGCACCGGGTCATAAATCACGGCCTGTGTCAGCACGCCTTTTTGCTGCAGTGCGATTGAAATGCAGTATTGCGGGAAGCTGTGCAGAAAATTCGTCGTGCCATCCAGCGGGTCGATGATCCAGATGTTTTCAGCATCCTGATTGCTTTCGCCGCTCTCTTCACCTAAAAAGCCATGGTCAGGATAAGCATCCTTGAGGACATCGATGATCGCCTGCTCGGCAGCGCGATCCACATCGCTCACAAAATCGTTATAGGTTTTGGACTGAACCTTGAGTGACCCAACATCCTGGGATGCGCGGTTGATAATACGGCCTGCTTCACGGGCGGCTTTAACTGCAATGATTAGCATTGGATGCATGTCTAGATTTTCTTAAAGAACTGATAAAATGCTATTTTAACTTTTATTGACCTTAACACCAAATCAAGTGTTAAGAAATCGTCGAGTCAGTCAGGCCATCCAATTGGAAAAACAAAATATTTTCAACAACATCCGCGTCGTATTATGCCAAACCAGCCACCCGGGCAACATCGGCTCAACCGCCCGCGCCATGAAAACCATGGGCCTGCATCGCCTGTATCTGGTACGCCCCAAGCACTTCCCTGACGGCGAAGCCAAGTCACTCGCCGTCAATGCCGCCGATGTACTGGATAGCGCCGTTGTGACGGCAACGCTGGAAGAAGCCATCGCCGACTGCCAGTTCGTCATCGGCGTCAGCGGCAAAGAGCGCTCCCTGTCGCAGGAAGTGATGACGGTGCGGGAAGCTGCACACAAGGTACACCATATCGCCAGCCAGCAGCAGGTGGCACTGGTGTTTGGCACGGAAATGAGCGGCCTTACAAACGCAGAGGCCGACCGCTGCCAAGTACTGGCAACCATCCCCGCAAACCCCGACTACACTTCGCTTAACCTTGCCCAGGCAGTTCAGGTCATGTGCTATGAAATTCGCATGGCGATTACCGAAGGCAAGCTGCACTATGATGAAAAGCAGGCAGAGTTAGCCACCCAGGATGAGCTGGAGCGTTTCTACCAGCACATGCAGGAAGTGCTGGCGGAAATCGGCTACATCAACCCGCGCGCGCCCAAAAAACTGTTTGAGCGCATCCGCCGCATCTATGCGCGTGCCAAGCTGGAAAAAGAAGAAGTGAACCTGCTCAGGGGCATACTGACTTTATCGGTCACCCCTAAAAAACATACCAAATATTAAACCTACTATTTTAGTCAACTTTAGATTTGTGGCATAATGACATTATGTTCAACCATATAAAAGAAGATATCTCCATCGTGTTCGAGCGCGACCCCGCCGCACGCACGCACTGGGAGATTTTAACCACCTATCCTGGCGTGCATGCGCTACTGATGCATCGATTCAGCCACTGGCTATGGAAAAAGGATTTCTTCTGGCTGGGCCGCCTTTTTTCACATATCGGCCGCTGGCTGACAGGCATCGAAATCCACCCTGGGGCAACCATAGGCCGCCGCGTATTCATTGACCATGGCATGGGCGTCGTCATCGGTGAAACCGCCGTTATCGGCGATGACTGTACGCTTTATCATGGCGTCACTTTAGGCGGCACCTCATGGAACAAAGGCAAGCGCCACCCGACACTGCAATCCGGGGTTGTCATCGGTGCCGGTGCAAAAGTGCTCGGCCCGATTACAATTGGTGAAGGCGCAAAAATCGGCTCCAATGCCGTTGTCGTGAAAGACGTTCCGGCAAACGCAACGGCTGTCGGCATCCCGGCACGCATACTGGAAGAGGAAAAGTCCAAACAGCGTGAAGCCACCGCGCAAAAAATCGGTTTTGCTGCCTATGCGGTCGGCAATGATGAAAACGATCCGATGATCAAGGCCATACACTCGCTTTTAGACCATGCAGCCAAGCAGGATATAGCGCTGCAGAACCTGCAGGCGCAACTGGATCGGCTGAACATGGATATAGAAACCGACACCGAAGTCGGCGACGCATTCAAAGTACAGGCCGCAAAGAAAACATCCGCCGGCAATCAGGAATAAAGCAATATCGGGCAGCGGCAGCATGGCATAGTGAACTGGCATGTGCAATAGTTGACTAAAACTGTAGGGTATTTTACAATGCAGTCTCATCATTGATATTTTATAAAGTCGAAGATTATGCGCTTAACTACCAAAGGTCGATTTGCCGTCACCGCGATGCTGGATCTGGCAATAAACGAAACGCAGGACGCACTGGATAACAAACCGGTTACCCTTGCTGCGATCAGTGAGCGACAAGATATTTCGCTTTCTTACCTTGAGCAGCTGTTCAGCAAACTGCGTCGCCAAGGGTTGGTGAAAAGTGTGCGTGGCCCTGGTGGCGGCTATAATCTGGCTAAAGCCTATACGGATATTTCAGTGTCTGAAATCATCAATGCGGTAGATGAGCAGATTGATGCCACCCAATGTGGCGGCAATGAGAACTGCAAGGATGAAGGCCGCTGCATGACGCACGACCTGTGGACGGCTTTGAACAGCAAGATTCTGGAATATCTGGCAGGCGTCACGCTGGCAGATATGGTTGCATCGCAGAAAGATGGCAAGAAGATCACCATCACGCCGCGCAACAGCGCCCTGACAAGTGCTACCGCCTGCAAAAACGAGGTTGCCGCATAAGCTAATCGCAGCTTGACGATATATGAGCAGCGTATACCTGGATCACAACGCCACAACATCTCTGGATAGCCGTGTACTGGAAGCGATGCTGCCGTGGATGAAGGCACAGGCCGGCAACCCGACCAGCCGCCATATTTTCGGCCGCACTGCGCGCACCGCGATTGAGCATGCCAGGGCACAGGTGGCTGAAGCGTGCGGCGCTTATACCTCGCAAGTAGTATTTACAGCAAGTGGCACCGAGGCCAATAATTTTGCTGTAAGAGGCATGACAGCCAACCAGGATGCGGCACAGATTCTATATAGTGCGATTGAGCACCCGTGTGTCAGCCGTCCGGCCACGGCATTAAAGCAGTATGGTTATAAAAGCCAGTCGATCGCGGTAAACGGCCAAGGCAGGCTGGAAACAGCGCACTTGGCGCTATTGCTGGAAAAACCGGCCAACCTGGTATCCGTGATGCTGGCCAATAATGAAACCGGGGTCATACAGGATATTGCGCAGATTGCAGAGCAGGCCAGACGCAGCGGTAGCTTTATGCATACCGATGCCGTGCAGGGCCTGGGAAAACTGGCACTCAGCTTTACCGACCTGAATGTGCATGCAATGACGGTTTCAAGCCATAAGATACATGGCCCGCAAGGAGCGGCAGCGCTGATACTGGACAAGCGTGTAGATATCCAGCCGCTGCTGTACGGTGGCGGGCAGGAAAGAGGATTACGCAGCGGCACGGAAAACGTCGCAGCGATTATAGGGTTTGGCATGGCATGTGAGCTGGCGGCAGCGAACCAGGGCAATTTCGCCAGCCACACCAGGGCATTGCGCGATGCGTTTGAACAAGGGTTGCAGTCACTGGATGCACAGATATTCAGCGATCAAGTGGCACGCATACCTAACACCAGTTTTTTTGCTGTAAACGGTATTGAAGGTGAAACCCTGGTCACGGCATTGGATCGCAAAGGCTTTGCTGTTGCAAGCGGCTCTGCGTGCTCCAGCGACAGCACCGAACCAAGCCATGTACTGCTGGCCATGGGCGTAGGCCATGACCTGGCGCGAGGCGCGGTACGCGTGAGTTTCGGCAGCCACAATACGGTACAGCAGGTATCTGGCCTTCTGGATGCATTGAAAAGTGAAGTTTTAAGATTAAGGCAACTGACGGGCATGACAGCCTGATGCCGGTCAGCTGCCGATACGATTACTAAAGAAATTATTTAAATTGCAAGGACTATTAACACGATGTCAGCATCAGTAGAATTACCCGTTTTAAAACAGCACGACGACGCTCATCCGATCTATCTGGATTACTCAGCGACGACGCCGATAGACCCGCGTGTTGCCGCAAAGATGATTCCATACTTGACCGAGGAATTCGGCAATCCGGCGTCACGCAGCCACCCATATGGCTGGACAGCGGAGAAAGCCGTTGAGAACGCACGCGAAGAAGTCGCAAAACTGGTAGGCGCAGATCCACGCGAGATCGTCTGGACCTCAGGCGCAACTGAATCAAACAACCTGGCCATCAAAGGCGCTGCAAACTTTTATTCCGCAAAAGGCAAGCACATCATTACCGTTGCGACCGAGCATAAAGCAGTGATCGACACCGTGCGCGAACTGGAACGCCAGGGGTTTGAAGCGACTTACCTGCAACCGGAACCGAACGGCTTGCTGGATCTTGAGAAATTCAAGGCGGCCATTCGCCCGGACACCGTATTGGCATCCGTCATGCTGGTGAATAATGAAATCGGCGTGATTCAGGACATTACCGCAATCGGCAACATCTGCCGCGAAAACGGCGTGATTTTCCACGTGGACGCAGCACAGGCTACCGGCAAAGTGCAAATCGACCTGGAAAAACTGCCGGTCGACCTGATGAGTTTCAGCGCACACAAGACTTATGGCCCTAAAGGGATCGGTGCCTTATATGTACGCCGCAAACCGCGCATCCGCATTGAAGCACAGATGCACGGCGGTGGCCATGAGCGTGGCATGCGCTCAGGCACGCTGGCCACGCACCAGATCGTGGGCATGGGTGAAGCATTCCGCATTGCCCGCGAGGAAATGAACGCTGAAAACGAACATATCCGTTTCCTGCGTGACAAACTATTACATGGCCTGCAGGCGATTGAAGAAGTCTATGTGAACGGCGACCTCGAGCACCGCGTGCCGCACAATCTGAACATCAGCTTCAACTATGTCGAAGGTGAGTCATTGATCATGGCGGTTAAAGGCATCGCAGTATCCAGCGGCTCAGCCTGTACTTCGGCCAGCCTTGAGCCTAGTTACGTATTGCGTGCATTAGGCCGCAGCGATGAACTCGCGCACAGCTCGATTCGTTTTTCAATCGGCCGCTTCACAACTGAAGAAGATGTCGATTACACGATAGAACTGATGAAGAGCAAGATTGGCAAATTAAGAGAGCTGTCCCCATTATGGGAGATGTTCAAAGATGGGATCGACTTGACCAAAGTAGAATGGGCAGCCCATTAGAAATTGCTCTTTGTCCGTTTGGCGTTGTTAGCCGGCGGCTCATTTAGAAAACTAAATGTCGCCACCATCTGCCTAGCCAAACGAACAAATCATCAATTTCTTGTTGAAACTGTTTAAGTAATAGCGAGAATTATTTTTAGTAGTTAGATTATTTAGTGAATTAAAAGGCGAAGCAAAATCAAGGCAGCAAGCCGCAGACAGTACAATTAGTACGGCAAGGCTTGCTAACGCAGAGTTTGCGAGACGTTTTAATTCACATCAGGAGAAGTAAAATGGCATATTCAGACAAAGTTTTAGACCACTACGAAAACCCGAGAAACGTCGGTTCCCTGGACAAAAACGACCCGCAGGTGGGTACCGGCATGGTGGGTGCGCCGGCATGTGGTGACGTGATGAAACTGATGATCAAGGTCAACGACAGCGGCATTATTGAAGATGCAAAATTCAAGACTTATGGCTGCGGTTCAGCGATTGCTTCAAGCTCATTGGTAACGGAGTGGCTCAAGGGCAGGACCATTGAAGAAGCATACGCGATCAAGAATTCAGAGATCGCGGAAGAACTGGCTTTGCCACCGGTAAAGATCCACTGCTCAGTACTGGCAGAAGATGCCATCAAGGCAGCGGTTGCCGACATCAAAGCCAAGCAGGCAGCGAAAGAAAACGCTTAAGCGGGAATCGGATTATGGCAATCACACTGACAGAAACTGCGGCAAACCGCGTAGAAAAGTTCCTCGCCAACCGTGGCAAAGGCATCGGCCTGCGCCTGGGGGTCAAAACTACTGGATGCTCCGGCATGGCGTATACCCTTGAGTTCGTTGATGACATGCAGCCTGAAGACATCGCCTTTGACAGCCACGGCGTCAAGGTCATTGTTGACCCGAAAAGCCTGGTTTACATTGACGGCACCGAGCTCGATTTCACGAAAGAAGGCTTGAACGAAGGCTTTAAATTCAACAACCCTAACGTCAAGGATGAATGCGGTTGCGGTGAAAGCTTTACGGTTTAAATCGTTTCTGTATGTCCAGCGCTCAAAACGATTATTTCCAGCTTTTCGCCCTGCCCGAGCAATTTGATATCGACACCCGATTGCTTGAAGCAAACTTCCGCAAAATACAATCTACCAGTCACCCGGATCGCTTTGTCACTGCCAGCGCCGCGGAGAAGCTCGCTTCGATGCAGCTGGCTACACTTTCAAATGAGGCGTACGGCACCTTAAAAAACACCGCACGCCGGGCAAAGTACCTGCTTGAAAAACACGGCATCGACGCTGTAGCGGATACCAATACCGCACTGCCTATGGACTTTCTGATGCAGCAGATGGAATGGCGGGAACAGCTGGAAGATGCAAAAGCCGCAAAAGACATCCCGGGGCTGGATCAGCTGCACCATGAACTGCGTACGGAAGCCCGCGCGCTGGAAAGTGAACTGGCCGACTTATTTGATCATGCAAAAGATTACGCCACGGCAACCGAAGTGACGCGTAAACTCATTTTTATTGATAAAGTATGTACAGACATACAGCAGGCAATCGAATATTTAGACTAGCATAACGGGTGAAACTGTTTATCATGCTCGTCAAAACGTAAAATAGAACAACGACACCATATGGCATTACTCCAAATCTCAGAACCTGGCATGAGTGCCGCACCCCACCAGCACAAGCTGGCGGCAGGCATAGACCTTGGCACGACCAACTCGCTGGTTGCCACGGTACGCAGCGGCATGAGCACGGTATTGCAGGATGACCACGGTCATGCACTGCTGCCGTCCGTCGTTCGCTACGCGCCCGGCGGCGCAGTGGTTGTCGGGCATGAAGCCCAGGCACAGCAA
>Ga0208758_100246_pt1 | contig 21682 bp, 20 predicted proteins | sample LakWasM116_HOW13_2_FD_183930 | JGI IMG/M metagenome (GOLD analysis project Ga0208758, IMG submission 183930) | Freshwater sediment methanotrophic microbial communities from Lake Washington under simulated oxygen tension - Sediment Metagenome... | ecosystem: Environmental > Aquatic > Freshwater >...
CCGAGGCAGCTTAATGACATTTCCAACCAGCCGGGGGCGGTAAGACTGAAGTGATCCAATCTCGCCAACAAACTGGCGGCATACAAAGTCCAGGCAAGCAGCATAAGCTGCATGTGTCTTTCTGCAGTCCCTAAAGCTTGTGGCCGGCCGGCAAGTTTCAGCAGCTCGATCATCCCGCTTAGCATTGCAAAAACTCCTGCAACAGTACCTATGCACAGAGTGACACCTGACCACCACCACACCTGCCTGCCAAGCCATAAGCTTGCAATATCGGCAAATGTAGCGAGCATCCAGCAGGCAATCGGGAAATGTACTATTGCAGGGTGTAGTGGATGTTTCATTTCTAGCTATGGAACAATGTAGTGGCTAATGTGAGGAAACCAGCCACAGCAACGCCGGCGTGAATGACAACTGCCAGCTTTGGCGGGCGCTGCTTCATCAAATGCTTGGAAGCCAAATAGAATCCCCCAACAGCGGCCACCACCAGAATTGCAAGTGCGGCAGTAGTTCGGCTTGCGCCATGCCCGGTAAAGACTTCTATTGCCAGCAAAATCAAAGCCAATGCACCGGCAGAGGCATGCGCTAAAGATAACGGCCAGGACGCCAGCTTCCCGTTCAATACTTCAAGAGCCAAGATCACTCCTGCTACAGCAGTGAGCGCTAATACTAAAAGTGCAAATGTTGACATCGATAAATCTCCTTGTTGTTTATGTTTTCATCACAAAAATTAAACATATATACAATTACAATATGTTTAAATTGGGCGTAATATTTGATCAAAAAATCTGTCATTCATTATCTTAGGGTGATGGATACCGGATTTATAATCAGGTTATCTGAAACGGTATTTAATAATTAGATCTTACTTTACGATCCAATAAATCTAGCCAATAAATGCATTAGGCACGGGATCTTCACCCAATGCGTTAAGCAGGATAGCCCAATGCATCGTCTCATCCCCCAGAATGCTGCCAGCCGCGGAAATCAAGTCTTTGTTATGGAACTTTGGCAGAGCGCCCAAATATGCGCTAGCGGCGCTTTGTTCCAGCCCGGCGGCAAAATGCAGCACATCGGCTTGAGACTTTAATTTACCTAAGGGGAACCCATATTCAGCGATGGTTTTGGTTTTTACCGCAACACCCCCAAGTTTTTCAATGGTGCTTGCCAGCACATTGGCATGCGCGATATGGTGACCCTGAAATTTCACGGCAACATCAAGCACCGCTTTTTGTAACAAGCCAGACTCAGCCCCAGCCTGATATGCCGCAATGGCCTGGTATTCATGCGCCAGAGCAGAATTCAGTATGATGATGTCATCGGAAGTAGATGTTGAAATGTTATTTGCAAGCACAGGTGTACTATGTCCAAGGGTAGTGAAAGCTAGTACGCCAAGCGAAAACATGCCGGTTTTTGCAAAAAAATCACGGCGGCTGGTGAACGCATTTATGTTCTGGCCAGATTCTTTGAATTTGCTGCTATTCATAGTGAAATCTCCTTCAATTGAAATTTATCTTAATTACATCGCTTGCCAAGACCAATCAACCAGCAAGTGAGGAAAGATTAATCCACTTAAAACACTTTGTAAAGTAAAATATGTTTTAATTGTATTAACATTGAAAATAGGTATAATGCAAAATACGGTATTGATAAAAGAGGATATCCAATGCTCAAAATATTAGGGCTTCGCCAACAGGAATTGCTGAACTTGCTGCTCAAACATAAAAGCGGGCTGACTGTAGATGAGCTATCCAAACAACTGGAAATCGCTAAAAATGCAGTCAGGCAGCATTTGTCTTCATTAGAAAATGATGGGTTTGTTACTCACGGCATAAGCCGCCCATCGGGCGGGAGACCTGAACAGCTTTATGTTCTGTCAGACGCGGGCAAAGAACTCTTTCCCAGGCATTATTCCTGGTTTGCGCAATTAATCGTTGAGTCAATAGAGCAAGAGTCTGGCCAGGATGGCTTAAAAGACCGTATGCATGCCATGGGGGTAGCCGTAGCTAAACAATTAAAGCGCCAGCATCCCGATTTAGAAACGCTTCAGCAAAAAATGGAAAAGCTGTCCGAGATCATGGAGGATCTGGGCTATGACACAAAAAGCACTTCTACGCTTACGAACGTGCAAGTGATAGAAGCCGACAATTGCATTTTCCACAATTTGGCTATCAAGAACCCAGCAGTATGCCAGTTTGATTTAGCGCTGATGTCAAGCTTTACTGATAGCCAGGTAGAACATCAGGAATGCATGGCCAATAAAGGCAACGTCTGCCGGTTTAAGTTTAAGGATAAAGCTTAAACGTATCCGAAACCTCCGCTAAGGATTGGACCCAAAGAAACCTAGGCATCCGTTCACATCGCTTGCGGCTTTAATCCAATGCCACCAAACCCAATGTAATGCCGGTGACGTTAATGTCAAAGAATAAAAATAGCGGATAATGAAACTTTTTAACCACTAGCACTCTCGAATGGTGAGTGCTAGAATGGTATTTTAAGGAGGATGTAAAACCAATGACCACTGCTTTAACACTTCCAGTACTCAACGCTACTGACAGCCTTGAACAATATACAAGAGCGATTAAAGCTTACCCGATTCTTTCTGCGGAAGAAGAGTTTTCCCTGGCCGTAAAGTTTAACAAAGAAAACGATCTGGAAGCTGCCCGCAAACTGGTATTGTCACACCTGCGCCTAGTGACAAGTATTGCACGTGGATACACCGGTTATGGTTTGCCGCAGGCCGATCTTATTCAGGAAGGCAACATCGGCCTCATGAAAGCGGTAAGACGCTACGACCCGGAGCGTGGCGTACGCCTGGTTTCTTTTGCGATGCACTGGATCAAAGCCGAAATTCATGAATACATCGTGAAGAACTGGCGCCTGGTGAAGATCGCGACGACAAAAGCACAACGCAAGCTTTTCTTCAATCTGCGCAGCATGAAATCCGGCATCAATACCATGCAGCCAAATGAAATCGCACATATCGCACGCGAATTAAATGTGAAACCTGAAGAAGTCATGGAGATGGAGTCACGCCTGAACGGGCATGAGATATCCCTGGAAGCCAACATTGATGACGACAGCGACGAACATTACAGCCCGATTGCCTATCTGCAGGATGAAAGCCTGACTCCGGTTGAAGCATTAGAGGCCAAGCAATTTGAAACTGCTGAAGCAACCGGCCTGGCACACGCACTCCAGAACCTGGACGAAAGAAGCCGCCGTGTAGTTGAAGCGCGCTGGCTGCAGGAAGATGGCGGCAAGACCTTGCACGAACTGGCTGACGAGTTTGGTGTATCTGCCGAGCGCATTCGACAGATTGAGCAGAAAGCGATGCAAAAAATGAAAAGCCTGATGCAGGCGAGCCGTTAATCAATCAAAAATTAAGTAAAAACTTCAAATAAAAAAGGCTGCTCATGCAGCCTTTTTTATTTTCAGCAGCGCCTCACTAAGCCACGGCAACAGCCTCTGTTGCCGGCTCAAAAGCCAGCGCAGTTTTCAGGTGTTCGCGCAGTTGACTGAGTTGCTCCAGTTGGGCATTGATGCTTTTCTCAATCGCTTCCAGTTCTGAAATACGATCTTCCAAGGTATCGGTCGCCTTGTAAATGCGCTTGATACTTTCCAGGCGGCGGCGCAGTTGCAGCTGATGCTCACGTACCTGTGACTCCATCGGTGCAATCACGGCCTTCAGCCAGTTTTCAATATCACGGTTAGCCACTTCATACACATGGATCACGCGGCTAGCCAATGTTTCGAAAAACTTGGTAGTGAGGGTCATCTTCTCATTGGCAATCATATTAAAAGCGGTATTGAACTGCTCTTTATAGGCGCGTTCCAGCTTTGCCAGCTCTTTCTGATAGCGCAATGTTGAAAAAGCTGGCGGCTCAGACTTGCGCAGGCCATGCTCTTTCGAGAACTTCTCGTACATGACATCCATCATTTTCTTGATTTCATCAATTTGTGAATCGGATGAAACCAGCCGGGTTTTCAGCTCGTTAAAGAAATTATCCATGGCTTCACGGATTGTCTTGGTAAAGCTGGCATTAATCATGGTTTCACGCGTGCTGTGTACGTGCACTTTGAGTGACTCCATGCCCAGCAGCGTAAACAGGCGGTTAGTATGCTGAGAAAAAATGCTGCGCAAAGCCTGAAAGCGCTGCAAGCCTTTTTCAAAGTTTTCTTTATCGACCTTCACCTTGTTCATCATGTGCTCGACCACATCTTCGTTTTTGCCACGCAAACCGCGCAACTCAACCAATTGCTCGTTGATCCCGGCAAAGCGCGCATCAAGGATAATCCTTGAGTTGGTGATCAAATCATCAATCTCGCTCTGCGTATTATCGCGCACGATTTCCTGCTTGGACGGGATCAGTTGGTTGGAAAGCGCTGCTTCCAGCTCCAGAACGCGGCTTTTTGCCAGCAGGGCATCATCTTTGTTAACCTTGGCCAGCAAGCCTTTTTGTGCAGAGACCGGGAATATCTGGTTGGTCTCCAGGCCGAGCAGTTCTGCGCTGGTTTTAATCTGCCGTGTCAGCTCTTTCTGAATCTCTTTCTCATCCTTGAGTTCGTCCCATAGGCCGTCAATCTTGTTCATGACTGCCAGGCGGCCTTTTTGTTTCCAGCGTGTACCGCTGATGTACTGGCGCCACACGTCGATTTCAGACTTGGTCACGCCCTGGTCAGCTGCCAGGATAAACAATACCGCATGCGCATTGGGCAGCATGTTGATCGTCAACTCAGGTTCGGTACCGATCGCATTCAAACCCGGGGTATCCAGAATCACGAGCCCCTGCTCCAGCAATGGATGCGGGAAATTGATCATGGCATAGCGCCAGCAAGGCACATCGATGGTGCCGTCTTTATTCAGGTTCAGCGCGTCATCGGCACTATTGGGGTCATATAAACCATATTTTTCGGCTTCCTGCACGGAAACCGGCTTGGTGCTGCTCACCTCTTTAAAGGCTTTGACCATGCTCTCATTCGAATCCACATCGAATGTTACGGTCTTCCATTCGTCAGGGTAGCGCTTGTATTCGGAGGTGGTAGCATCAGACAGCCGCGTTTCAATCGGCAGCATCATGATAGAAGTCGGCTTGGACTTATCATAAAGCAATTCAGTAGGACACATGGTGGTGCGGCCGGCACTGGAAGGCAGCAGACGCGTACCGTAACCCGCAAAGAATATCGCATTGATCAGCTCAGATTTGCCGCGTGAAAACTCCGCCACAAATGCGACATTGAGCTTGTCCTCACGCAACCTGTCCAGCAGATGCTGTATACGCTGATCCACCTGCGCATCATTCAACTCCTGTTCATTCAGCCAGTTGCGATAATCGCAAATAGTCTGGGTCAGGCCCTTGCGCCATTCTGAATAGACCGCGAATTGTTTTGCTAAATTATTTTCTGTCATGACGGACCTTATATACAGCTCTTTTGTAGCGTAACTCTATCACCCATTATTTAAATTGCAAATAAAATCAATTGGCTAATATTTCATTTCAGATGGAATTCTGATAAGCGGTTATTTTCCTGCCATAAGCGGCAATATCCTCTAAGTATCTGCAATGCCAGTCATTCTGTTATCATCTTATTTTTACAGAAAAACCGATATATTTATGAGTGGTTTAACCCCTAATTCACCCCGCCCTGTAGACATCAAACTGCACCAGGCCTCACGTTTACTGGAAATCAAGTTCGATAACAACACGGAATGCATGCTTTCCTGCGAGTTTCTGCGCGTATATTCACCTTCAGCCGAAGTCAAAGGGCACGGCCCGGGGCAGGAAGTACTGCAGATCGGCAAAGAAGATGTCAACATCACGGCAATAGAACCGGTTGGCAATTATGCGGTCAGACTTGTGTTCTCCGACGGGCATAACACAGGCTTATATTCATGGGATTACCTGTATGACATTGCCAGCAATTATGAAGCGCTATGGCTTGAGTACCTGGGCAAGCTGAGTGCTGCAGGCCACGCAAGAAAAAATACAGCTTAAGAGAAAAACAGCATGACGACAGAACACAATACGCATTTTGGTTTCAAAACGGTTGCCGAATCTGAAAAAGCAAAGAAAGTTGCTGAGGTTTTTCATTCTGTAGCTGACAAATATGACCTGATGAACGACGTAATGTCGGCAGGGCTGCACCGCGGCTGGAAAAGGTTTGCCGTGAATATCAGCGGCGTAAGCCGCGGTGACAGGGTGCTGGACATTGCCGGTGGCAGCGGTGACTTATCCAAACTGTTTGCGCAGAAAGTCGGTGCCGAAGGCCAGGTCATACTGACGGACATCAACGCCTCCATGCTGGGCGTAGGCCGTGACCGTATGCTGGATGCAGGCCTGAACGTTCCAGCCTTGCAATGCGATGCGGAGAAACTGCCATTTCCGGACAACTATTTTGACTGCGTGATCGTGGCATTCGGGCTGCGCAACATGACGCATAAAGACCGCGCCCTGGCTGAAATGCAGCGAGTACTCAAAGTCGGCGGCCGACTGCTGGTACTGGAGTTTTCGAAAGTATGGCAGCCATTATCCAAGGCTTATGATGTCTACTCGTTCAAACTGTTACCGCTGATGGGAAAACTGCTGGCCAAAGATGCCGAAAGCTATCAGTACCTTGCTGAATCGATCCGCATGCATCCGGATCAGGAGACGCTCAAACAGATGATGACAGACGCGGGTTTAAGCAAGGTGGATTACTACAACCTTGCCGCCGGCGTGGTGGCCCTGCACAAGGGGTATAAAACCTGATGCTAAAAGAAGTTTCCACGCATGCAATCCAGCATCTGCTTGCGCAGAACGCCTGGTCTGCGCCGCTATTGCAGCCTTTCGCCGGCCAGTCTGTGCAATTGAATTTCGTGCTGATCAAGACCGCGCTGGTGATACTCGAAAACGGCAGCCTTGCAGTCGCCGGCGAAACCGGCGCTGCTGACGCCACCATCACGATTCCACCCAGCCTGTTATTGCGCCTGATGGCAAAAGATGAATCTGCCAGGCTGCAGGTCAAGGTAGATGGCGACACGCATCTGGCCACAGCATTGGCCAAGGTGCTATCACACGTACGCTGGGATTATGAAGATGACCTGAGCAGGCTGGTTGGCGATGTACCTGCCAATAAAATCGGTGAATTTACGCGCCGGACTGCAAGCACCGCAAAAGACACTGTGACCAACCTGGCGGAAATGCTGACTGAATACTGGCAGGAAGAAAAACCCATGCTGGCGAAAAAGCGGCATGTTGAACAATTCAACGCTGAAGTAGATACGCTGCGTGCAGATGTCGAGCGGCTGGAAAAGCGGCTGGCTAAACTTGCTAAAAATCTTCATATACCGCCAGCCCCCAACAATCCTGTTTCCTAGATAGCATCCGATCATTTATGCGCATTTTTCGGCTTTTCTATATTATTTTCATCGCTTTGCGTTTCAGCCTGGATGAGTTCATCCTCAGCCATCCCCGGTTAAAGCCGCTGCAAAGCCTGGTGAATGGCCTGCTGTTCTGGCGCAGCAAGGCAGTGCCGCGTGGCGCAAGGTTAAGGCTGGCACTCGAAAACCTGGGACCGATCTTTGTTAAATTCGGCCAGATGCTGTCTACCCGCCGCGACTTGGTTCCGGCAGACATTGCGGACGAACTCGCAAAGCTTCAGGATCAGGTGCCGCCGTTCCCTTTTGCTGCAGTCGAAAACATCATCAGCAGCGCCTTTAACAAACCGTTAAGTGCGCTGTTCTCGCAATTTGACGAAGAGCCGGTTGCCAGTGCCTCTGTCGCACAAGTGCATTTTGCACATTTGCCGCACGGCGAACCGGTTGCCGTAAAAGTGCTGCGCCCCGATATTGAAAAAACCATCGCCCATGACTTGCGGTTGATGGATACCATGGCCTGGCTGCTGCAAAGCGTATCTTCCGAGGCCAAAAGGCTGAAGCCGCGTGAAATCGTTGCCGAATTCGCGCGCCATACGGAAAGTGAACTGGACCTGACGCTGGAAGCCGCCAATTGCAGCCTGCTGGGCCGTAACTTTGCGGACAAATCCACGCTGATCGTACCGGATGTGCATTGGGACTGGTGCCGTAAGGACGTGATGGTCATGCAGCGCATGCACGGCACGCCCATCAGCCAGCGCGACCTGCTGACAGCCAAAGGCATTGATATTCCCAAGCTTGCCGTAGATGGTGTCGATATATTTTTCACGCAGGTATTTCGCGACGGTTTCTTTCATGCTGACATGCACCCTGGCAACATTCAGGTAGCCGACGATGGTAAATATATTGCGCTTGATTTCGGCATCATGGGCACCCTGAACGATACCGACAAATACTATCTGGCGCGCAACTTCCTGGCCTTCTTCAACCGTGATTACCGCGATGTGGCACAGGCACACATTGATTCCGGCTGGGTGCCTGCCGACACCAAGCGTGAGGAACTCGAAACCGCAGTGCGCGCCATTTGCGAACCGATCTTCGACAAGCCGCTGAAAGATATTTCGTTTGCGCGCACCTTACTGAGCCTGTTCCAGATGGCGCGCCGCTTTGGCGTGATCATCCAGCCGCAGCTGATCATGCTGCAGAAAACATTGCTCAACATTGAAGGCCTCGGCCGCGAGCTTGACCCGAACCTGGATTTATGGAAAAGTGCGCAGCCATTCCTGACACGCTGGATGAACGAGCAGATCGGCTGGCGTGCGATCTTGAAAACAGTCAAAAAAGAATTGCCGCATATTGCAAAAGTATTGCCGGAAATGCCAAGATTAGCACATCAGTTTTTAGCACAGACCAACCAGGCAGAACTGGATGTTCCGCTGCGCAGTTCCATTGAGAAACTGATCGCAGCACAACAGCTGCAAGCCATCTGGCAGAGACGGCTGGTCATCGCAATCGTGCTGCTCGCTGTTGTAGAAATCGCATTAGTAGCAGGTACCTTTTTTATCCACTGACATAAAGGAACGTACAATGAAATCCAGACTGATTATTGTTTTGAGCGTTTTCTTAAGCAGCCTTGCTTCTGCGACATTTGCCGCCGGCGCAACCCCGGCCGGACTCTGGCGAACCGTAGACGATAACAGCGGCAAGCCGCGCTCGCTTGTCAGGATCAGTGAAAGCAACGGTGAATACAGTGCAGTGATAGAAAAAGGCCTGCTGGCCACCGACACCCCGGATGCCGTCTGCGACAAATGCAAGGATGAACGCAAAGGCCAGCGCATTGTAGGCATGACCATCGTGAAAGGCATCAAACTCAAAGACGGCCATTACGAGGGCGGCGAAATCCTGGATCCTGAAAACGGCAAGACCTATCGCTGCCTGATGAAGCTGGACAGTACAGGCAACGAACTTGAAGTCCGGGGGTTTATCGGTTTTGCGTTAATCGGCCGATCACAAATCTGGACACGTGTTGAATAACGTCCGTAATTCTGAACATTTCTATGAGTTTTAAGCCATGCTGATCTGGTTTGTTGTCATCTATCTAGCGATCTCTATTGGCATTGGCCTTGTTGCGGCGATGCGCGTCAAAAATGCTAAAGATTATGCCGTGGCCGGCCGTCACCTGCCCTTGCCGGTGGTCATGGCCACGGTGTTCGCCACATGGTTCGGCGCCGAGGCGGTATTCGGCGTTTCCGCGACCTTTGTCACAGAAGGCCTGAATGGCGTAGCGGCAGACCCTTTTGGCTCCAGCATGTGCCTGATCATTGCAGGTTTTTTCTTTTCCACACAGCTGTATAAACTCAATATCCTGACACTGGGTGACTTTTATCGCATGCGCTACAACCGCACGGTAGAAGTGCTCACCACGATAGCGATCGTCATTTCCTACCTGGGCTGGGTAGCCGCACAGATCAAGGCACTGGGGCTCATATTCAGCATGATTACCGATGGCGCGGTAAGCGAACAGGCCGGCATGATACTGGGCACCGCGATCGTGCTGACTTACACGACCTTGGGCGGCATGCTTTCCGTAGCGGTGCTGGACTTCGTTCAGATGATCGTAGTCATCGGCGGCCTGCTCTACATCGGCAATATCGTATCAGGCATGACTGGCGGCGTCGCCCCGGTCATAGAGCACGCACACGCTGCCGGTAAACTGGACTTTTTCCCCAAAGGGGCAGACATCTGGGTATGGATCACGTTCCTGGGAGGATGGATGACCATGATGCTGGGCTCAATACCCCAGCAGGATGTATTCCAGCGCATCACCTCAGCCAAGAGTGCAAAAATCGCACTATGGGGTTCGATCCTGGGCGCTTCGGTTTACTTCTGCTTTACCTTCGTACCCATGTTCATCGCTTATGCGGCGACCCTGATTGACCCTGCACTTTTCGGCAAGCTGGTCGTAGAAGATTCACAGAAAGTATTGCCTACATTGGTCTTACAGCACACACCGCTTATTGCGCAGGCGATATTTTTCGGTGCCGTACTATCTGCAATCATGAGCTGCTCATCCGCCACCCTGCTGGCCCCTTCCGTTACATTTGCCGAAAACATCGTACGCGGCTATATCCCGCACCTGAGTGACAAAGGCTTCCTGCGCGTCATGCGTATCTGCCTGCTCGGGTTTGGCTCGTGCGTATTGCTTTACGCGCTTAACTCGGAACGCTCTATTTTCGGCATGGTGGAATCTGCCTACAAGATCACGCTGGCAGGCGCATTTGTACCATTGATCTTCGGTGCATTTTGGAAAAGAGCAACCTCACAGGGCGCACTCGCAGCGATTATCGGCGGCATTACCACCTGGGTATTGATTGAGGTGTTAATTGGTGAAGAAAGCTTGGTTCCCGCCCAGCTTATAGGCCTGGGCGTAAGCATCCTGGGCATGCTCATAGGCTCACTGATACCTCAGAGGATCGGCGGCAGCCCAAGCGCCCCGCACGGCTACCTGCATGAGCATGCAGCCAGGCAGCATCCGCATTAGCCAATTACAGGCGGGCAGACACCGGTCACGCTAGTTAGCGGCCTTGCCTCACTGGGCGACTCATAGACCGCAGACGTTTTATCGCTGACAATTCTCACAATAGAACGTTGAACGCTGCCCTTGCCTGATCATTCTGATAGGCTTATTGCACACCCTGCATGGCTCACCGCCTTTGTCATTGGCGCGGGCATAAACAAAATACTGCTGCTGGAAATAACCGGGGTTGCCATCAGCACCAAAGAAGTCACGCAGGCTGCTGCCGCCGGCTGCAAGTGCGTCTGTGAGCGTGTTTTTAATCTCAGCCGCCAGTCGCTCACACTCAATGAGTGTGAGGGCTTTAGCGGGCTTTTCAGGGTGAATGCGGGCGCGAAACAGCGATTCGCTCGCATAGATATTGCCGACGCCAACCACCAGGTGGCTATCCATAATGGTGATTTTAATGGCAGCAGACCTGGTACGGATATGCTGATACAGGTATTGGCCGGTGAAGGCCTCGCTCAGCGGTTCCGGCCCCAGCACTTTCAGCAGCATGTGTTCCTGCGGGTTCTGGTCTGCCCACAGTACGGCGCCGAACCGGCGCGGATCGCGCAGGCGCAATACCTGACCACTGGTGAAACAGAGGTCAAAATGGTCATGTTTCTGCGGCGGCTCATCCTGCGCCAGCAGGCAGATGCGGCCAGACATGCCAAGATGCAGCAGCAATGTGCCATGGTCAAAATGCGCCAATATGTATTTGGCACGGCGAGTGAGCGCACGCAGGGTTTGGCCATGCAACAACTCCGGCAGCGACTGCGGAATAGGCCAGCGCAGCGAAGCGTTGCGTATGACCACATTGGCTACTGTTTGATTGACTAACGGCATCAGACCAATTCTGGTCGTTTCGACTTCCGGGAGTTCTGGCATGGCAACCTATGTTCAGATCATTGATTAGGATGAGACTATCTTTAATAGTCTGTAGATTTCGTACCTCAGGGCACCTTTTCTTGCCACAAAGTGACAATTCACCTCGTCATTCCGGCCTTCGCCGGAATGACGTTTTTGATATTTTTGTTAAAGACTGAACCGGCCTTGGTTGCGTAAGAACACTCTTAATTAATAACCAAGCCGCTTTTAACTTAAATTATTTACTAGGCAAATTGATCGGCGGATTCAGCATCACAAACCCTTCATCCTGCGGGAAGTAGTACATCAACCCTTCATCCGGGCGCGCCAGTATCAGTTCCGGAGACTCCTGAATCTTGTCAAAATGCACCTTGCTGCCATCAGCCAGTTTCACTTCAAATGAAGGATGCGTCACTTTACGGTCAGGGGTATAAAGTTCTACCGATTTAGCACGGGTATGGATCCATGAGTAATCGGCCCATTCGTTCATTTCATTTTGCGTAGGTTTGGCTTTGTCGATAGAAACTTTCCATTGCCCATCAATCAGATCAAGGTTCAACCTTGACTCTTCCCATTGCTCCAGGTGGCTGAAATCGAAACCGGCAACTTTTTCTGTTGGCTTCAAGGGCGCTTTATCGATCATTTCTATCACCTGCGATGAGGCGGCTGATCCATAATCGTTTGAAATCAGGTAAACCGTATTTCTATGTGAAATATACTGCTCATCATTCAACGGATTATATGTACCGAACAGGAACTCTTCGGCATTGTTTTTATCCCTGAACAATGTGAGCTTGATAGAAGGCTGGTGCAAGCCAAACTTCTGCAAATCGTCTGTCACGATCTTCTGGCTGCTGCTAGCCGCGATGATTGCCAGAATGCGCTGCACCGAAGCCTGATCTGCACGCGTTTTATAAGGTGCAGTCAGGTTCCAGAATCCATTCACTTTTTCAAAAGTCACCGCAGCTTTTGCCGGGAACTCAACTTTAATGGCATTGAACTCGGCAAGTTTGTAGCTGGAAACTTCATAAGCAGCCTGTTTCACAGCATCCTGCTTGGGACGCAAGTATAAAAATGAAACCAGCCCGGCCACCACTGCCAGCAGAATTAAATTGAGTATCCAACGTTTTTTCATGCCACACCTTCAAGTAAAGCGACGATTGAGTATCCGGACCATCCGCAGGGCTTAAGCTCTTCTGCGTTTCCACCACAGCAGGAAACCGACGATCATGAATCCAAGCGGAATAAAGTACTGGAAGCTGTGGAACACTGTCCAGGCAGTGACCACGCCCATCCTGGTATCCGGAATCGAAACATTGATGTCTTTCAGCGGCATAGGCTGAATGGTAATCAGGCTATCGTCACCGGCCAGCCAGTTGATCACATTCACACCGAGATCAAGGTTACCGCCGTTGGTAATGAATGTATTGGACAAGAAATTGGCATTACCCATCACCACTACACGCTGGCCTTTTTTGCCATAGGTGCGCTCCAGCGCGACGCCGATGTTGATCGGGCCGCGTTTGTCCTTGGCTTCATTAAACTCAGGTTTCGCATCTTTTGCGAGTTTGGTAGAAGTAAGCCAGCCGTTTGGTGCCACTTCAACCAGATTGCTGACCTTCCAGCCATTTTCATCGGTGCCTCTTGCCGTGACCTCATGCGCTTCCGGGAACAAGGTGCGCAGCATGAAATTCTTGGTGATAGCATGCTCGCCATACAGGCTGGCAAAAGACACACGCGCATCGGCACCGTATTGCGCAGAAGCCATATCCATGACCATGCCCGGTGAAACCTGCAAGCCCAGGTAAGCAGCGACATCCTGCAAACCACGCAGATTGTCATCGTCCAGCAGCCACAGCAGGTTGCCGCCGGCTTCAAGGTACGCCTTGATCTTTTTCGCCTCAACCTCGCTCACATCGACCTGCGGGCTGGCAATCACCAGCATGGCGCCATTGCTCGGCACCTGCTGCGCAATAGTCAAGTCCGGGTTGGCAAATTTAAAGCCTTTGGCTTCCAACTGTTTGCCGAATTCGCCGATGTCGTGATTCTTCACGCCAATCAGGTTACGCTCGCCATGCCCATCCAGATACATCACGGCTTGCTGGTTGGTACGCGAAAGCCTGACCAGAAGATTGGTAATCTCTTGCTCGGCAAATGGCGGCACGATATGCTCTACACGTTTCTGGTACTCAATCACCACTTCGCCGTCGGTTTTGACACCGGCATCCTGCGCCAGCTTCGGCTCTTCGGACGGATTGATAAAAGTTAAATGGATATTCTTTTTCTCGCGCTGGTAGCGTGCAAAGAAATCCACGATACCTTTACGGAACACGTCACCGCTAGACGCATCATCCTTGGTTGCATACACCGTGATATTGATTGGCGCTTTCATCTGCTTGAGCACATTCACGCTGCCTTGCGTCAGGATATTGCGGTTGGCCTGCGTGATGTCCTTTGCAACGTGGTACTGGCTGGCAAGGTAGCCCAGCAGCACAACCAGCATCAAAAACAGCACAACAAAAAACCAGTTTTGTACTAATAACTGAAAGCGTAATTTACGATTGATATTCATAGCAAAGTTCCAAAGCTCGTATGTTTTGTAAATACGCGTGATGATCGCGTAGGATTTTGTTTCGCAGGGAAAGTTTGTGAAGGCGTGGCGTAGTTATTCATACGGCCAACTGAACAAAGTTTTCCTGCGGAATAAAAGACAAGTGAGAGCACGCGTGGTTTGTAAAACATACGGGCTATCCACGCAAGCGGTCAGCATCTAAGCGACGCACGGTTAAAGTTAAAAATGTCACGGCAAATAAAATAAAGTAAGCGATATCGGCAGTATCGATCAAACCATTCGAGAATGACTGGAAGTGCCGCATCAGAGACAGGCTGCCCAAGATATTGCTGGGGTCACCGGCAAAGAAACGATCCAGCATCATCAGCGCGAACAAGGCGATAAAGGTCAGGATCGCTGCAATGACGGGCTGCTGGGTCATGCCTGAGAAATAAATACCAAGCGCTGAAAAACCAGCCACCATCAGCAGCAAGCCCAATGAGTTGGCGAACAGGAAACCAAAATCAATATCAGACCAGATATTGAGCGTACTCAGCATCACGCCGATAAAGACGATCAGTATGCTTAAAAAGGCAACCAGCCCTAAAAACTTACCCACCACGATTTCAGTCAGTGAGATTGGCGCACTGAACATGAAAGGCAGTGTCTGGCTGCGGCGTTCTTCTGAAATCAGGCGCATAGACAGCAGCGGCACCGCAAACAGCATGATGAACGAAGCCAGACCATAAACAGACTGGCCTACAAACTGCGTCACCCCGGTACGCTCGGCCGGGCGCATCGCCCCAGACATCACGGCAAAGTAGTCATTCACACCGTTGAGATACTGCGTGCCGAAAGCAAACATCAGTAAAGACAGGATTACCCAGCCCATTGGCGAGGCAAACATACTTTTTAATTCTTTTCTTGCTACATTGATAATCATAAATAAACCTTAAATATCCGATTGCATCATTTGGCCTGAGATTAAGCGGTGGTCTGCTCTGGAGAAACCAACTGTTCCTGATAGGTCAGCTGCATGAACACATCTTCCAGGCTGGTTTGGTCAGGAGCGATATGATGCAGGCCCCAGTTTTGCTGAACCGCCGTCTGCACGATAGCTTCTGCCGGAGTGGCGCCATCTTCAAATCGAACACGGATCAGGCCGCTCGGTAACACTTCAGCCTCTGATACGCCATCAATTTTAAGCAGCTCTGCCGTATCCGGCGCGCGGTGCAAACCTACCAGCAGCTTGTTGCCTATGCGCTGGCGCTTGAGCACATCAATCGAGCCGTTAAACACCAGCCTGCCTTTATCAATGATCTGCACCTGGTCACAGACCATTTCCACTTCCGGCAGGATATGCGTAGAAATAATCACACTATGCTCACCGCCGACTTCGCGGATCAAGGCACGGATATCACGGATCTGGATCGGGTCAAGGCCAACGGTGGGTTCATCGAGAATCACGACCATCGGGCGATGAATGATCGCCTGCGCTATGCCTACGCGCTGCTGATAGCCGTTAGACAGGTTTTCAATCAGGCGCTTGCTCATGTGACCTAAACCACAGCGTTCTTTTGCAGTCTCGACTGCCTGCCTGATATGCTTTGAACTCACGCGATGCAACCGGGCGGCCATCGTCAGGTACTCATCCACCGTAAGCTCTTTATACAGCGGACGCATTTCCGGCAGGTACCCGATCAGCGCTTTCGCTTCCTTGGGGTTTTCCATCATATCTATACCACAGATTTTTACGCTGCCATTGCTGGGGGCCAGATTACCTGTAAGCATTTTCATCGTGGTTGATTTGCCGGCACCGTTCGGGCCAAGGAAACCAAGAACCTCACCCTTGCTCAAGGTGAAATTCACATTACTCACCGCTTCCCTGCCACCATAAAGCCGGGTAAGTTCGATTGCCTCTACTGTAAAATTATTCATAGCCACTCAATCTTGAAACATTGGTTTAAATACTAAATATATACAAGCAAGCCTGAGGCCCGCCATTACACAACAACAAGCCTATCGGCAAGACTTCAAGCTATGGGCTTCAAGTCTATTGGAAAGTTCACCCGACTTGCGTTATAGTCAACACATAATTATGTAGGAACTTGCGACTGCTGTCACGGACTAAGAAATACCAATGCATCATACAGTGTTATTAAAGGAATCCCCGAGCACATGATGTACCAGGCAGCGCAAGTCAGGACGGCTTGCGGTACTTTTAAAAAACGATATATTGAAAATGACTTTTTCATTCTTTAGACACGCATATCAATCATTGAAACTGTAAACAGCAAACCCAATAATACTAAAACAACCCCTACCCAAATCGACCTTATGCTCCCAATGATCAAATCAAAACAAACAAATATTTCAATCAAAAAGAGCACCCTGCTGGCAGCCCCGATGTTGTGGATGCTGCTATCGGCAGGCTTACTGGTGCTTAACGGCTGCGCAGCAAACAGGCACATTGATGAGGGTTCAATCGCGATGGCATCCGATGGCGGTTTACAGGTGGCCGATGACACGGAGTCTGTACTGAACCCTGAATTCATATACCGATACCTGGTAGGCGAGGTAGCCGGGCAGCGCGGCGACATCAGCACATCCGGTGCGATATTCTACGACCTGGCAAAAACAGAAAGAGACGCACGCCTGGCCGAGCGTGCCGCAAAAATAGCAGCCTACGGTAACATCACCAACCTGGCAGTGCCTGCCATCAAACTCTGGGCTGAGCTTGACCCGGATTCTACAGAGGCACAGCAGGCCATGACAGAAATGCTGATTGCAACCGGCAGGCTTGATGATGCAAAACCTTACCTGTCAAAACTGCTGGCAAAAGAAGAAACCCGTGCCAGCGGCTTTTTGTACATGAACACCTTGCTGAACCGCAGCCCGAACAAAGCCGAGGTGCTGGAGCTCGTGCAGTTCCTGGCACAACCCTACCCCGATTCAGCGGAAGCACAGTTTGCAGTAGCCCAGGCGGCATGGATCGCGAACAAAGATGACACTGCCCTGGCCGCCATCAACAAAGCCGAAACCCTGCACGCCGGATGGGATATTGCCGCGCTGCTCAAAGGCCAGATCCTGTATCGCAAATCACCACAGGCGGCGATTGACTACTATTATGAATTCCTGAAGTCGCACCCTAAATCCAACGAAGTGCGCATTAACCTGGCGAAACTGCTCGTCAACCAGAAACAGTTTGAGGCAGCCAAGAAAGAATTCCCGGTCATTATCGAGCAGGCCAAAAGCAGCGAATCCCAAAACCTTGCGGACGTCACTGCTGTCGTGGGGCTGATGTCCTACCAGTCTGCCGATTACGTATCGGCGCAGAATTACTTCCAGCAGGCATTAGCCATGGATTTCAAGGATATTGACCAGCTGAGCCTATACATGGGGCAAACTTCAGAAAAACTGAACCAGAATGAGGCCGCGGCCGACTGGTATAAAAAAGTACCGCTAGGCCCACGCTACCTTGAAGCACAGCTTAGCCTTGCCAACCTGGTCGCACGCACGCAATCCGCAGACAAAGCGATTGATATACTGGATGAGCTGACAGACCTCAACACAGAACAGCAGATCATCGTCATTCAATCGCAGGCCTCCATACTGGCAAAGGCCAAACGTGACCAGGAAGCATTCGAACTTCTTGAGAAAGCGGTGCAGAACCTGCCCAATACGCCAGAGCTGGTATACGACTATGCGCTGGCAGCGGAGCGCCTGAAGAAATTCGACCTCATGGAATCAGAACTGCGCAGAACGATTGCCGAAAAACCTGATTTTGCGGCGGCATACAATGCGCTGGGTTACTCGTTTGCCGACCGCAATATCAAACTGAACGAAGCGATCACACTGATTGAAAAAGCACTGGAGCTGTCACCTAACGACCACTACATGCTGGATAGCCTGGGCTGGGCTCACTTCAGGAAAGGCAACCTGGATAAAGCCATTCAGTACTTGCAGGAAGCCTACAACATCAACCCCGATCCGGAAATCGCAGCCCACCTGGGTGAAGCGCTATGGCTCAAAGGCCGTCATGACCAGGCTAAAAAAATATGGAATGACGCCTTAAGCATTGACCCGGACAACGAAGTTTTAATCACGACTGCCAATAAATTCAGATCCTGACCTTGAGAAGACAGCATCCGTGAGCATCTTTACCAGGGTATTTCGGGCAACCGCCTATCCGACACCAGCAGTTCGCGCGCTGCTCCTGTTTGGCTTACTGGCTGCATTTGCCGGCTGCGCGACCATGACCGCCAATCAAACCGGGCAAAGCAGCGCGACACAAGAGCTCAGGGCAAGACATTTAGCGCAACTCGCCACAATAGAGCAATTCTCCCTGCAGGGCCGTATCGGCGTACAAACGAACAGCAAGGGCTTTTCAGGCAGCCTGCAATGGCAGCACAGCCGTACCGGTGATGACATCAACCTGTATTCACCGCTAGGCAGCCAGGTTGCCAGCATCGCAAGGACTACGGAGCAGGTCACACTCACGGATTCGAGTGGAAAATCTTATTCTGCCGCAGACGCGGAAACCCTCACCCAGATAACCCTGGGCTGGAAACTGCCGCTGACCGGCCTTGCAGACTGGTCCATCGGACGCCCGACACCGGGCCCGGTTCAGAAAAGCTCCTGGAACGAACAAGGCCTGCTTACCAACCTGGAGCAGGATGGCTGGAAAATTGAATATGACAATTACCGGCAACAAGGCGCCTACATGCTGCCTGGCAAGATTTTCCTGAAAAGCGACCAATTGAACTTAAAGCTGCTGGTGGAAACGTGGAATGAACCCGTACACTGAAATTCATTCCATACGCAAGCCATGCCGCTTTTAAAGCAGACGCCTGAAAAAGCCCCATTAAAATAAAATTACATTAAAATTAAGCTCTCATTCAAACCCAACCCAGGCTGCGCAATATCACCCATGCAAGATTTCCAAGCGTTTCCGGCTCCGGCAAAAATCAATCTGTTCCTGCACATTGTCGGCCAGCGCTCCGACGGCTATCACCTGTTGCAGACGGTATTTCGCCTGCTGGATTATTACGACACCATTTATTTAAAACCAACCGGCCATAAAGCCATAAAGCGCGCCAATGATGTGCCAGGCGTGCCTGAAGGTGATGACCTGTGCATTCGTGCCGCAAAACTATTGCAGCAGCATACCGACTGCACACGCGGCGTAGAAATCCTGGTTCAGAAAAATATCCCTATGGGCGGCGGCTTGGGCGGCGGCAGTTCTGACGCTGCCACCGTGCTGCTGGCGCTGAACCAGCTCTGGGAGCTGAACCTGTCACGCCAGGAATTGCTGGAGCTAGGGCTGAAACTGGGGGCTGATGTGCCGTTTTTCATTTACGGAACAAATGCTTGGGCAGAAGGTATCGGCGAACAGCTGCAGCCTATCCGATTACGTGATGCTTATTATGTAGTGCTGACTCCGGATGTCCATGTCTCGACCGCGCAAATTTTTGCGAATAAGCAATTGACAAAGAACTCGAATCCCCAGATAATGTCGACCTTTTCGGGGGTAGCGCAATTAAACGCTGCTGATTCGGATGGTGGAAACATCAAAACTGAATTTATAAATAGCCTGGAAAAAGTTGTTTGCAGCCTTTATCCTAAAGTTTCTGACTGCTTAAGCTGGCTTAAACAATACGGTGATGCTAGAATGAGCGGCTCAGGCGCTTCGGTTTTTTTAGAAGTGGCCAATGAAGAGATTGCAAACAGAATATGCAATGAAAAACCTGCCTCAGTGCGTGGCTTTGTTGCAAAAGGGTTGAATCAGCACCCTTTAATTGGACTTTTAGTTTAATTATCATGCTGATTAAATATTGGGGAGTCGCCAAGCTGGTTAAGGCACCGGATTTTGATTCCGGCATGCGAAGGTTCGAATCCTTCTTCCCCAGCCAGAATTTTTAGAAGCGTGTAGATTCTTTGATTTACACGCTTTTATTTTTTAGTCCGCTTTTTTAGTTTCTGCTGGCACATTAAGCAGGCCGGCACGATAGGAAATCAAATGGTGTCTAACGGCAACATGATGGTCTTTACAGGCAACGCCAACCCAGTGCTTGCACAAGAAGTTGCTACCCACCTGGGCATTGAACTTGGTCGCGCCGATGTTGGCAGGTTCAGCGATGGCGAAGTCATGGTCGAACTGCTCGAAAACGTACGTGGCCGTGACGTATTTGTCCTGCAATCAACCAGCCAGCCTACCAATGACAGCCTGATGGAAGTCATGGTGATGGTAGACGCGCTACGCCGCTCATCTGCCGGCCGTATCACCGCAGCAATCCCTTACCTGGGTTATTCACGCCAGGATCGCCGCCCTCGTTCAGCGCGCGTTGCGATTACAGCCAAAGTCGTAGCCAATATGCTGACAGGCGTTGGCGTTAACCGCGTACTGACCATGGATCTGCACTCAGACCAGATCCAGGGCTTTTTTGATATTCCTGTAGACAATATTTACGCAACACCGATTCTGCTGGCCGACCTGCTGAAACAGAACCATGAAAACCTGGTAGTGGTTTCCCCTGACGTTGGCGGTGTGGTGCGTGCGCGTGCCGCAGCAAAACAATTGGGTTCAGACCTGGCGATTATCGACAAACGCCGTCCAAAACCGAACGTGGCAAAAGTCATGAACATTATCGGTGATGTTGCCGGCCGTACCTGCGTGATTATGGATGACATGGTAGACACCGCCAACACGCTATGTGAAGCGGCTGCCGCACTTAAAAAGCACGGCGCACTCAAAGTGGTTGCCTATGCGACACACCCGGTATTATCAGGCGGCGCAGCGGAACGCATCATGAGTTCAGAACTGGATGAACTGGTTGTGACCAATACGATCCAGCTACAGGCTGAATCTGTTAATTGCAAGAAAATTCGCCAATTAAGCGCAGCGGAATTATTGGCTGAGACCATCCGTAGAATCAGTTGTGAAGATTCTGTTTCTTCACTGTTCATGGATTAATTTGTATTAAAAATTTCAACAAATAGGAAATGACAAGAAGATAAGCCGAAGACAGTACAAATAGTACGGCGAACCAGTTTTTGGCTTGTCCGTGGAATATACCAACTAAAAGTTGGTTATTCACACGCCAAGGCGAAATCGACACAGTCAGTTTTGATTTGTTGAAATTTTAACCCTGCTTTCTGGTCGCGGAAAGCAGTTTTTGTGCAGTAAGGCCCTCGAAAGCCTAGTAGTAAATTTAGGAGCAGTAAAATGACTATCGAAATCAATGCAGTAAAACGTGACGTTAAAGGTACGGGTGCGAGCCGCCGTCTACGTCGTGCTGGCGCAGTGCCAGGTGTAGTATATGGTGGTGGCAAAGAAGCTGTGACACTGGAATTCAAC
>Ga0208758_100254_pt1 | contig 20823 bp, 12 predicted proteins | sample LakWasM116_HOW13_2_FD_183930 | JGI IMG/M metagenome (GOLD analysis project Ga0208758, IMG submission 183930) | Freshwater sediment methanotrophic microbial communities from Lake Washington under simulated oxygen tension - Sediment Metagenome... | ecosystem: Environmental > Aquatic > Freshwater >...
CGTGAAGTTTTTGGTGTAAAGGTTCACGGTGCAATCCATACCCTCAGCGCAGTCAGTCAGCGTTTGAATGTTGACCATGTGATCATTGCGATGCCTTCTGCGCATCACCAGAAGCGCAGGCAGGCGATCGAGCTGGCTAACCAGCTTGGCCTGGAAGTGCTGACGGTGCCGGCCATCGATGACCTGATCAGCGGCAAGGTCAGCGTGTCGCAGATCCGTAAGGTGGATGTTGAGGATTTGCTCGGCAGGGATGCTGTCAGCCTGGATAACTCAGGTTTGACGAAACTGATTGGGCGGCAGACGGTGCTGGTGAGTGGGGCAGGCGGGTCAATCGGTTCCGAACTTTGCCGGCAGATCGTGAAGTTCAATCCTGACATGCTGATCTGCCTGGATATTTCAGAGTTTTCGCTGTATCAGCTCGAACAGGAACTGGCTTCACGACAGCTGCCGACCAGGCTGGTATATGTGACTACCGATGTTAAAAACAAGGAGAGGGTGGCCAGCTTGCTTGCTCAATACCAGCCTTCGGTGGTGTTCCATGCCGCAGCTTATAAGCATGTGCCGATGATGGAAACGGCCAATGTATGGGAAGCCTTGTCAAATAATGTGGTTGGCACACATACGCTGGCCCAGGCCTGCAAAGAGGCCGGCGTGTCAAAATTCGTACTGATTTCAACAGATAAGGCGGTAAACCCTACCAATGTAATGGGGGCAAGCAAACGCCTCGCGGAAATGGTCTGCCAGGGCCTGCAGGATGACCTTGCCGAAGATATGGCCGGCACCCGTTTCGTGATCGTGCGTTTTGGCAATGTGCTAGGCAGCAGCGGCAGCGTGATCCCGAAATTCCGTGAGCAGATCGCCAAAGGCGGCCCGGTCACGATTACACACCCGGAAATCACACGTTATTTCATGTCTATCCCTGAAGCCGCGCAGCTGGTCATGCAGGCCGGGCTGATGGGCAAGGGCGGCGAGATATTTGTGCTTGATATGGGGGAGCCGGTCAAGATCGCTGCCCTGGCAGCTGACATGATCAGGTTGTCAGGTTTGCAGCCCGATGAGATTAAAATTGAATACGTAGGGCTGCGCCCCGGCGAAAAGCTGTATGAAGAGTTGCTGGCAGACGATGAACACACGATGCCGACGCCGCATGATAAGCTGCGTATCGCAAAGGCCAGGAAATCTGATTCCGCCTGGGTAAAAAGGCTTTTGAACTGGATTGCGGGCGCGACCAATGCCGATGAGAATATCCTGAAAGCAGAATTGGCCGTCTGGGTGGAGGAGTATAACCCCCAGATCCAGATCGACACGAAAACGGCGTCTACGGCTCATCCCGAACAGCTGACGCTGCATTAGAAGCTTTTAGTTGCAGCATGATTCTTTTAACAATATTTCCCGGCAGGTGATCAATTGAGTACACTACATCCACAGCACTTGCTTGAACAGGCTGAGTTAATCCATTCCACCGAGGTGATTCACGCCGCAATCCGCAGGCTGGGCGCAGAAATATCCAGCGTACTGGAGCATGAAAACCCGGTGGTCTTGTGTGTGGTGAGTGGCGGAATTGTCTTTACCGGGCAATTGCTGATGCAGTTTGATTTCCCGATGGAGCTGGACTATGTGCATGCCAGCCGCTACCAGAATGCAACCGTGGGCCGCTCCCTTGAATGGGAGGTGCTGCCCAAGCTCAAGCTGGCCAACCGTACCGTGCTGCTGGTTGACGATATCCTGGATCAAGGCGTTACCCTGAAGGCCATACAGGACAAGTGCTTTGAATTAGGCGCGGCAAAAGTGCTGAGCGCGGTTCTGGTGGAAAAGCTGCTTGACCAGGAAAAGCCGATTGCCGCTGATTTTGTAGGGCTTGTGGTGCCCGACCGCTATGTATTCGGTTACGGTATGGACGTTTATGGATGGTGGCGCAACCTGCCTGCCATCTATGCTTTAAAGGCGTCATGATCTCCTTGTAACGACCTGTCATAAAACTGACAGAACGGTTGAATTCATAACGATTCCCAGAAATGTAAATAACGGTAACTTTTGTAAACTACTGTTAATTAAGTATTTTTTTCTCTGGCACCTATTTTGCGTGTATTAAAGCATCGTAGGTAAGCGTTCGACAGGTGCATCAAAATGGATATTGAAGTTAAAGGATATTATCTGGACAGGCTGTTCTCAGCGATCCAGCGATCTAATAAAGTAAAAAGACATGTCGATTTTTTTACGTGGCTGCAGAACTCCGTTGCAGAGTTTATTCCGCACGATGCGCTGCTGGCAGCCTGGGGCAATTTCAGCGAAGGCGCTGATAATGCCAGGCTTCAGTATGACGTGGCCTCCAGTCTTGATGCATTCAATACGCGCGCCATCATCGGGGCATCAAAAGAAGTCAATCAATGCATGGCCTATCTGTATCAGCTATGGCTGGATAATAACCGTCATTTCTATGCGCTGAATAATTTCGGTACCAGTGAATTTGATTGCAAATTCCGTAAAGTGTTTCCTGAACTGCCGAATGAGCTCAACTCACTGTTGGTGTTCGGCGTGAGTGACCTGCGTGGCGGCAACGATTGCCTGTATGTATTTTTCAGCAAATACAATAAGTTTCAGATCAAGAATACCGTGATGGATTTCATGATGCCGCACATTGATTATGTGCTAAGGAAGATCCAGCATTTAGGTCCCGTAAAAACCCTTTCCAAGATCAGTCTGCCGTTTAATCTATCCTCTCTTACAGAGAGGGAGCTGGAAGTCATTGAATGGATCAAGGCGGGTAAAACCAATCAGGAAATTGCAACCATCCTTGACATCACCCAGAACACCGTAAAAAGCCATCTGAAAAGAATCTATCAGAAACTGAATGTCGGTAAACGGGCGCAGGCTGTAGCGTTATTGGCAAAGCATTGAATAACAGTGCCCGAGTGTTAAATCGGAATATTCCGAAAATGGCTTCGGTCTGTCAGCTTGTGACTTTTCTGTATTGACTGCGATATATTTTTACAGGCAGCATAATGAATGCTGATGCAATGATATGTGAACGTGAAGAGTAGGCTATAATGCGCCTATGTCTGATGCGTTAACTACTGCGATGTACAAATCATTACTTGTACATCAGTGCTACACCACAATCCCTTGAGAACATCTATGAACAAGGGTTTGATGGTGCCCAAAAGAGGACTCGAACCTCCACATCTTTCGATACTAGTACCTGAAACTAGCGCGTCTACCAATTCCGCCATCTGGGCTTTTGTTTGCAAAATAACTATACTGCAACAAGAGAGACGCAATTTTATATTAAAGGCAGGCTTTGTCAATGACTAAACATAAAAATAAAACAAATAGAAGTAACGATCCACATGCAGCACGTGAAGCAAGCCGGTATGAAACACCATTACCGAGCCGGGAATTGATCCTGAGTACCATGGCGGACCAAGGTGTTCCGCTCAGTGTAGAACAGCTTTATATACTGCTGGATATCAGCGAGCAGGAACGCGAGATTTTCAATCGACGCCTCAGGGCCATGGAACGCGAAGGCCAGATCATGCAGAACAGAAAGGGCGCCTTATGCATTACTGACAAGCTGGATCTGATTGCCGGTGTCGTGCAGGGGCATCCTGATGGCTTCGGTTTTCTTGTCCCCGATGACAAAACCAAAACCAATGGCGAGGATTTATTCCTGAGCCCCAAGGAAATGTCACAGGTCATGCATGGCGACCGTGCCATGGTGCGCATGAGCGGCCTGGATCGAAGAGGGCGCCCGGAGGGCAAGATCGTGGAAGTGCTGGATCGCCGCACACAGAAGCTTGTAGGCCGCGTTATCCAGTCGAGCGGAGTGACTATCGTAGCTGCGGAAGATAAACGTGTTAACCAGGATATCCTGATTCCATATCATCTGGATATGGGTGCCAAATCTGGCCAGGTGGTGATGGTGGAGCTGACCGCACAGCCATCCGCGCATGCGCAGCCGATGGGTAAGATCATCGAGATTCTGGGCAATTATGCCGATAGCGGCATGGAGATTGAAATTGCCTTGCGCAAACACAACCTTCCGCACGAGTTTAGCGCGGAGGCGGTAAGGATTGCAGAGTCATATCCTAAATCAGTTCAGGCGGATGATTTTAAAGGCCGGATTGATTGCCGTGAAATGCCTTTGATTACGATTGATGGCGAAACGGCACGTGATTTTGATGATGCGGTATTTGCCGAACGTCAGGGCAAGGGCTGGCGTCTGGTTGTGGCAATTGCCGATGTCAGCTTTTATGTGAAACCCAAAGATGCTTTAGATAAGGATGCTTATGACCGCGGCAATTCGGTGTATTTTCCGCGCCGCGTGATACCGATGCTGCCAGAAGCCCTGTCTAATGGCTTGTGTTCACTGAATCCTGATGTAGAGCGGCTCTGCATGATCTGCGATATGCAGATCGATGGCGCCGGTATCGTCAAGCAATATAAGTTTTACCCGTCTGTGATGCGCTCCAAAGCGCGGATGACGTATACCAAAGTCTACGATATCCTGCAGAACCCGGAAGGTGAGCTGGCGCAGGAATACGCATGGCTGAACCCGCATTTGCAGAACTTGTACAGCGTGTATCAATTGCTGCTCAAACAGCGTGAGAAGCGCGGTGCGATTGAGTTTGAGTCATCAGAAACCATCATGGTGTTCAATGAGAACGGCAAGATTGAGCGCATAGAGCCAAGCGTGCGCAATGAAGCGCATCGGTTGATTGAAGAATGTATGCTGGCTGCCAATGTCTGTGCGTCCGAGTTCCTGAAAAAACATGAGCACCCGGCTTTGTATCGTATTCATGAAGGCCCGACACCTGAAAAACTGGAGCTGCTGCGTACCTTCATGGCTGAGTTCGGGTTCGGTGTAGGCGGCGGTGAATCGCCCCAGGCCAAAGATTACTGCAAACTGCTGGATCGCATCAAAGACCGGCCAGATGCGCAGCTATTGCAGACGGTATTGCTGCGCTCCATGCAACAGGCGGTTTACAGCCCTGACAATGTCGGCCATTTCGGCCTTGCCTATGACGCTTATGCGCATTTTACGTCGCCTATACGGCGTTATCCTGACTTGCTGATACACCGGGCCATCAAGGCTGTGTTGAACGGCGATAAATATAAAGCAGGGGACTGGAGCGAATTGGGCATACATTGCTCCATGACCGAACGCCGGGCTGATGATGCTACGCGCGATGTAACGAATTGGCTCAAATGTTTCTATATGCAGGACAGGATAGGCGAAGTGTTCGAAGGCACGGTTGCCGGCGTGACCAGTTTTGGTCTGTTTGTGGCATTGGATGGCGTCTACGTTGAAGGGCTGCTGCATGTGACCGAATTGGGCAATGACTACTTCCACTATGATAAGGCGCGCCACGAAATGGCCGGTGAACGTACCGGTGTACGTTATCGCCTGGGAGACAGGTTAACGGTCAAGTTGGTACGTGTTGACTTGGAAACCACAAAAATAGATTTTACTTTAGTAAATAAAAACAATGAATTAGACGATAAACCTGAAGTTGAATATGCTAAAAAACCCGCGGCAGTTAAAACGAGCGTTAAAAGCCAAACTGCGGTAAAATCCACGCCTAAATTTGAAGGCGGTAAACCTGATGCCGCATTTGGCAGGAAGCCGGCCAGCCGGTCAGCTAAAGGTGCTGCCAAACCAGCTGCCGGTTCAGCAAAACCCAAGCCAGAGAGTAAACCAGTTAAATCTAAAAAAGTGGCTAAGAAAACCACGAAACGCAAGGTGAAAAAATGAGTGATGCACGTATCCTGTTTGGCTTTCATGCAGTATTAAGCCGTTTACGCCAACATAGCGCGAGTGTACAGGAGATTTTAATCGATCGTGACCGTGTAGATGCACGTATGAAAGACCTGCTCAACATGGCAGAATCCGCCGGTGTGCGCATCATGCAGGTGGAACGTTCGCGCCTGGATGGCATGGCCGGCATGAATGGCCGCCATCAGGGCGTGATTGCGCGTGTGGTGGATACGCCTATCCCTTACAAGGATATTCATGACATTCTGGAATCCGACCTTAAAGAGCCAGCGTTTTTCCTGATTCTGGATGGTGTTGAGGACCCGCACAATCTGGGCGCATGCCTGCGGGTTGCAGATGCCATGGGCGTGCATGCGGTGATTGCGCCTAAAGACAGGGCGGCTGGCTTGAATGCCACCGTGCGTAAAGTGGCGTGCGGTGCAGCGGAAACCGTTCCGTTCATTGCCGTGACCAATCTGGCCAGAACCATACGGGAGTTGAAAGAGGCCGGCGTTTTTGTCGTAGGTACGACCATGGACGCTCCAGGCACTTTGCTGAACACCAAGCTGGAAGGGCCGATCGCGCTGGTGTTGGGTGCCGAAGGTGATGGCATGCGTCGTCTGACGCAGGAAACCTGTGATGCACTGATTACGATCCCGATGTACGGCTCTGTCGAAAGCCTGAACGTAAGCGTTGCCAGCGGTATCTGCCTATACGAGATACGCCGCCAGCGCGAGCAGGCTTAACAATTGCCGATGTGCAATGACAGCTTGCGTCATTGCAAGCTATGAAAGTGCAAGTTGTGAACAGCTAAGTGAAACAAACAGGCCTTCATTCATGAAGGCCTGTTTGTTTTTAAAACCGGGCGCTAAGTGAGCGCAGCGTCTGCTAATCCGATGATAACTGCAATACCTGAAGTGTCCTGGCGCGAACCTGTTTCAGCAGTCCTGCATCATCAATCAATGATTCGCCGTAGCTCGGCACCAGTGCTTTTAACTTTTGCTGCCATTCTGGGCTTGCCAGTTGCGATTTGAAGCAGCGCTCTATCACGTTGATCATGGCCTGTACGGACACCGATGCGCCCGGGGATGCGCCCAGCAGGGCTGCAATACTCCCATCTGCCGAATTGACAATCTCGGTGCCGAATTCCAGTTTCCCGCTTTTATATTCACACTTTTTGATGATCTGCACACGTTTACCGGCATTCTGCAGGTGCCAGCTGCTATCAACCGCCTGTGGGTAGAATTTACGCAGGGTATCCATGCGTGATGCGTGAGATTGCAGCGCCTCGCCCACCAAATAACGTGTCAGGTCGAAATTATGCCAGGCTACGCCCAGCAACGGCTTCAGGTTATTCGCCCTGATGGATTTGAACAGATCCAGATACGAACCTTGTTTCAGGAACTTGGTTGTGAATCCGGCATATGGGCCGAATAATAAGGCCGGTTCACCATTGATGATGCGCAAATCCAGGTGCGGGACAGACATCGGTGGCGCCCCCAGGGCGGCCTTGCCGTAGACCTTGCTATGATGCTGTTGGATCACATCCGGGTCTTTGCATACCAGCCATTGCCCGCTGACAGGAAAGCCGGCGTAGCCATAGCTTTCTGGAATTTTTGATTTCTGCAGCAATTCCAATGCGCCGCCACCCGCGCCAAGGAATATGAAGCCGGCATCAACCGTTGATGATGCGCCATCGTTGATGTTCGTTAATTTAACCTGCCAGCGACCATTGCCGGTTTGTTTTAATGCGCTGACTTCGGTGTTCAGCTTTAACGTAAAGTTGTCCCTGGCTTGCAGGGATGCCAGCAGGCTGCGGGTCAGCGCGCCAAAGTTCACATCGCTTCCGTAGCTCACACGGGTAGCGGCAACCGGCTGCCCGTCTTCCCTGTGCTGCATGATCAGGGGCATCCACTCCCGTAATCTTGCCTGATCATCGCTATATTCCAGGTCCTGGAATAAATGATGCGTTGAGAGCGCTGCATGGCGTTTGCGCAGAAAGTCGATATCCGCTTCACCCCAGACAAAACTCAGGTGGGGCACTGCGTTGATGAAATTTTTCGGTGACGGTAATACATTCTTTTCAACCAGTGAAGACCATAGCTGCAAAGAGACTTCAAATGAAGCATTGATGGCGAGCGCGCGGCTGGTCACTACGTTGCCTGCATCATCCATTGGCGTATAGTTCAATTCACAGTAGCCGGCGTGGCCGGTGCCTGCATTGTTCCATGCATCGGTGCTCTCGGCGGCTGCATCGGGCAGGCGTTCGAGCATCATGATGTTCAATGAGGAATCCAGTTCCGACAGCAGGGCAGCCAGGGTAGTGCTCATGACGCCGCTGCCGACTAATAGTACATCTACTTTTTTTTCATTCATATCGTGATTGCCAGGCAAGGTTACTGGTTTGGTTTGTTTGTGATGGATAACAGCACATCAACATCTTTGTTATCCAGTTTTGCGGTTGGGTTAAGCCCATCAGCATAATGCGAGTGATGGAAATTATGACATGACATGCAATTGCTCGCGATTCGCTTATGTTTTGGCGTGTTGCCGGAGTGGCATTGCAGGCAGGATTTGCGGTCAGGTATCGCCACATCTGCGCTGCTTTCCGACTCTTCCACTTTATGGCAGCTGACGCATTGCTGCGTGCGGTGGGCGCCATGGTTGAACTGCGCCTTGCTGAACCAGTCCTGATTGATGCGCAGCGGAGCCACGCGCCACGGCTGGGTGCTGCCTTCTTTTGATTCCGTAATTTCATGGCAATAAGCGCAGCCGTTTTTCATCAGGTTGTCGGAATAGCTTGAAAACTGTTTTGGCGCATATAACTTCAATGCGTTGAATACATTCTGTTCATTGCCGTGCGGCACCGTTATTTTCAGGTCTTTAGATCCCAGTTCCAGCTCTTTGGCATGGCAGGAAACGCAATTGTTTTTAAAAGTAAGCGGTTTGAAGCGCATTTCCTTACCTTCTGGCACATGGCAGTTGGTGCAGGAAAGCTCGCGCACATCCCAGATGCCATTAGGGCCCTGTACCTTACCTGTGTGCTGGTAATGCGGAAATTTTAGCCCGGACTTTTCAACCAGGCGCGCTTTATCTGATTGGGGGATTCTTTCCACATCTGTCGCAGCATCGCCTGTTCTGAATGTGAGCTTGAATTCCGGGTGATCGCTGTCGAAGTCATGCACATTCGAAAGCGTTGTTTTTGCATCGATCGCCTTGATGTTGCCGTGGCATTTGACGCACATGCCGTTATCCTGCTTTGCAATCGGATGCGGCGCTTTGTGTTCTTCATGACATTCTGCGCAGCTTGTGGTGCCGATGAAGCGGTGTGCCGCGTTGAAGGTGTTTTTCTGCAATGCGGAATCCGCAATATGCGGTCCGATGTCGCGGTGACAGCTCATGCAGGCTTTGTCTGAAACTTTCTGCAGCGGTACCTGGTGGCAATTGAAACACTGGGAACCGAAATGCATGTGTGAAGCCGATATGCGCCCGGGGCTCCATATGCGGTCGAAGCCGAACGGTAATTCCGCCATGGCTTTATGCACCGGAGGCATCAGGTTCTGCATCAGCGGCAACACCAGCCCCAGCATGGTGATCATGATGGCAAGGAAGATCGATAAACGCCTTTTAAAGGAAGATGCGCCTGCAAGTGGCTTGTGGGTGCGTGCCTTGAGATCCTGGAAATCATCCGGCATGCGATGCGCCAGTACCAGTGAAATCGCCAGGTCAACGTCTGGCGGGGCAGGTTCAACTTTCAATTCATATGGCCCCACCATTAACCTGGTGCCATAAGCGAGTTCCGTGCCCGGTATCAGTGCGCCATCCATTTCGAGTTCACCGTTTAATGCCTGCACGACAAAATGGCCTTCTACGTTTTGCTTGATCACCGCGTGATGCATGGACAAGCGAGGATCCGGCAGATGCACGTTGCATTCAGCGCCGCGGCCAAGCATCAGCTCATGGGCGGCGATGGTGCGGTAGCTCCTGACTGGCAAGCCGCGGGAGTTGTAGGTGATTTTTATTAAAAGGCAATTAAACATAGGGTAGTTTCAATCAATTCATCGTTTGAGCGCATTGCCGTGCTGGCTGCCGCTCATATCACGCATTGCCGGATGTCCTTTTCATTTTTTTACCAGTAAACAAATACGGCAATGATGTGCGCCGTCATTGCCACCAGCAGGGCGATAGTAAAGGGAACATGCAGATACAGCCAGATGCCTAGCCGTGCACGGTACATCAGATCCTGGCGGGCGCGTTTCACCAGCGACAGGCGGCGTACCATGATGGTGTATAGCTCACGGTACAGCTTGCGCTGATCAGGCGTGAGTTCATTCGCCATCGCTGTCAGGTCATCCACGGCCTGTGCGGAAGGGCAGTTGGGCTGGTAGCCTCGCAGCTGGTCAATGAGCCCCAGGCCTATTGATGTCTCCCGGCAGGCGCGCGACACCGTGTTGTTGATGGCGTCAGGCATGACGAGTGCGATCTGGCGCGCAAGCTTGTCGGCCTCCGCAATGCGCAGCAATAAGCTATCCAGGCTATCTTCGCCCATATTCTCGCTCATCTGGCGCGGGTAAATCATGTAGGTATAGTTGCCGAAAAAACCGCTGGCGACCACAACCAGCAGCAAGGCATAAGCCAGCGTATGGATGTTGATGCCATAATGAAAACCGCTGTGCAGGGTCACCAGAACCGTCATGGCCGTGCCAAGGTAAATGTGTGCGGACAGCCACCCCTGTGTCGAACCGCTGCTGCGGTAACGTCTTTTGCGGATGCCGTACCATGCCATCCATAACACCATCAGTGCGGAAACCGTACCCAAGCCATAACCGAGCACGCTGCCTCCATAATGGCCTACCGCCGGTTCGAAGATCAGGTAAGCGGCGAAGGCAACCAGGATAACAAGGACTGCAATCTTGAAATAGCGGTAGTTTTTGTAATCGAAAATATTGCCGCGCTGCATCAGCTGTTCTCTCTACTCATCATCGGAACCTAATAAACTGACTTCACCCGATGTTCCGCTTGCATAGCCCAGCAGGCCTTCCGGGTTTACGCGCAGTGCAGCGCCGACCGGGCAGGCACGCACACAGACCGGGCCTTCCTTGATGTCTTTGCACATATCGCATTTAACGGCCACCTTGGTGCCTTCAGTATCATCATGCACCTTGGGGGTAATGCCCAGCATCATCTGCCACAGGCTGCGCTCAGGCTGTTCGCGGATGACTGCCATCTGGATCACATCATATGGGCAGTTCTGCTGGCAGTTACCGCAGCCTATGCAGCTGTCATCGATATAAACCTCGCCATGCGGAGCGCGATGGATTGCATCGGGCGGGCAATCTTTCATGCAGTGAGGGTGTTCGCAATGGCGGCAAGAGGTCGGAACGCGGATGTTGGCGAAAATCGGCCCTGTCTCGCGGTCCAGGCGCGATGCACCGCCATGGGTGGCGGCACAGGCGTCTTCGCAATAGTTGCAGCGCACGCATAGGGATTCGTCGATGAGCAGCACATCGGTAGCTTCGCCGACACCTTGCTGTATCAGGAATGAAATCAGGTTCGATTGCGTGGACTGGCTGGTAAAAGAGCCGCCGCCACTGGGCGCGCTTTCCAGTTGTTCGCGTTTTTCCTGGTCCTGCAGGTGCTGAAGGTAACGTGCGTCCAGCGAGCTGCGTATTTCCGGGTTGCGCGCGATGATTTCACGCATACGGTCAGCCTTGATCATGACCGCATCTGTCGCGACCGCGGCACGCACTGTAGCGTAGCGCGGCTCACCGGATACCAGTGACATTTCGCCGACATAGTTGCCTGCAGCTACATAGAACAGCACGACTTCCCTGCCGGCGATCATGCGTGAAACCGTGACCGAGCCGCTTTGGATCAGATACAGGCCATCGGCCTCGTCACCTTCGTGGAAAAGCTCTTCTCCAGCTTCGAAGCTTTTTAATATGGCATGGCTGGCAACATCGTTGAGTTCTTCTTCATCCAGGGAAAGGCCGATGCAGATCTGCACAACGGTCTTGATTGCAACTTCATTCAGTACGCGGCGCATAGATTGCACCGAGTTGATGAGTTTCTGCATCAGGCGTCGCGGGGTCTCGATCAGTACGCACTTGGTGCGTGCCTGTACGGTGCCTGGCCTGCGTCGGCCTGATACCAGTGCCATTTCACCGAAAAATTCCCCCGTTTTAAGATGACCATCCGGGTGTTCGTCATCGTCGATCAATACATCGAGTTCACCTTCCACGATAAAAAAGAACGTGGTGCTGTAATCGTTGCGCTTGAAAATATAATCACCGGGCTCAGGCAGCAGTATATTGCTTTCCAGTACCAGCTCCCGCAATTGCAGTGTGCTGAGCATTGCCAGCAACGGTACGTTCTTCTGGATTTTCAGAATGACGTCATCAACGCCGCGGTCATTGCAGAAGGTCGAGAATTTCTCGCGCAGCATTTCCGTATCGGCCGATTCCACGGGATTGCCAAGAATGTGCTCGATGACTTCATAGCCCTGGTTGATGCCCTGTTTGATCAGCGGGTAGCCGGCCAAAGCGCCGATGATGTAAAGGCCGGGTACATTGGATTCATAACTTGCGGAAAGCAGGGGCAGAGCGCCGGCATCGGCAGTCGGGAAAGCGACGCCGAAGTTTTCCAGTACCGGACGGGAGGGCAGTGCGCCAAGGCGCGCGATTATCCTATGGCAGGGGATGCGTTCAATGCCATTGGGTGTGCTTGCAAACAGCGTGATAGGAAAATCGCCGCTGTGGTTTATTTCTATGGATTGCGGTTTTGTCTGCAGCAGCCAGTCTACAGTGCCTTTCTGCCTGGCTTCGGTCAAGTGGTTGAGGTTGCTGTCTTTCAGGTTGCTGAAATCTTCAGCCCGGTTAAGGATGATGACCTGATTGCGGCCGGTAAGTGCCAGCGCGTTCTCTACACCGGTGTCACCGCCGCCGACTACCACAATGGTTTCGTTCTGGTAAGCATCCGGATCGTCCAGGTGATATTGGACCTCAGGTACGTCACCGCCCGGAATTTCAAGTTTACGTAGATTGCCTTGTACGCCGATTGCCAGGATCACATGATCCGCAGTGATTTTTTCACCGCTTTCCAGCTGAACCGCCAGATGTTTTGTTGTACGTGCAATGCCGGCAACCTTGGCGTTGTAGCGGATGTTAATCTTTTTGTCCGCGATGGTCTTTTCCCAGGTTTCGAGAACGTTTTCGCGCAGCGATGCACTGAAAGGCAGCGGGCTGCGCAGTGGCAAGGCGCGCGGTTCGGCCATCACCAGTTTGCGGCGCTGGTAATGACGAATGGTATTGGCAGGCGCTGACGTTGCTTCAAGCAGCAAGTAGTCCGCATTTTGTTCAGCAGCGCGTGTGGCAGCCGACAGTCCGCTGGGACCCGCGCCGATAATGATAATGTTGAAATGTTTAGCCATGTAGCCCAATTATACTTTTATACTGTGTTTAAGTGGTGCCATATCCGTATATTATGGCGTCAAATATGACTGAATATGCAGGCCGAGATTTACATGAACGGTGTTTTTACTGACTGTATGCCATGGAGCGGCAGGTTCTGCCATTCAATCAATGCTTGACGGGGGTGAGGGAAAGTATGGATAAATTTATGCAGGCAGCCATCGACGAAGCGCGAATCGGTCTGGCTGAAGGCGGGATACCGATAGGTTCAGTTATTGTCCATCAGGGTGGCATCATTGGCAGTGGGCATAACCAGCGCGTTCAGTGCGGCAGCGCGATTCTGCACGGGGAAATGGCGGCTTTTGAAAATGCCGGCCGCCAGCCGGCCAGCGTGTATAAGGAATCTGTGCTGTATACCACGTTGTCTCCCTGTTCCATGTGTGCCGGTGCCATTCTGCTTTATGGCATTCCCAAGGTCATCATTGGTGAAAACCGGACATTTATGGGCGAAGAAGACCTGCTGAGATCGAGAGGCGTGGAAGTTGTCGTGATCCAGGATGCGGCCTGCATAGCATTGATGCAGGCTTTTATCGCTGCAAAGCCGCGGCTATGGAATGAAGATATCGGCGTCGTGTGAATGCAGCCACGGCAGGTTTCCGGCAGGCAAGGCCATGCCTGAAGCTAATCCAGCAATATCTCGCCTTTGCGCAATAGCAGCTCAAAATCCCTGGCGGGTAATGGTTTGCTGAACAGGTACCCCTGGATCTGGTCGCACTGCTGACTCTGTAAAAACTCCAGCTGCTGTCTTGTTTCCACGCCTTCGGCAATCACCTTGAACCCAAGCCCTTTCGCCATGCCGATGATGGCGGTGATGATTGCCGCATCTTCAGGAAACAGCCCCATATCCCGTACAAATGACTGATCTATCTTGAGTTTATCGATCTTGAACTGTTTCAGGTAATTGAGTGAAGAATAACCGGTGCCAAAATCATCAATCGAGAGATTGATGCCGAGCACCTTGAGCTGGTTCAGCACGCGGATGGTGCGTTCAGAATCTTCCATGGCGATACTCTCGGTCATTTCCAGTTCAAGCATGGCAGCGTCAAGCTTCGTTTCGCGCAGCGCGTCGCAGATGGATTCGTACAGAGAATCCTGGCGGAACTGCACGATGGAAAGATTGACGGCAACCGGCACGATGGCGATGCCTGCAGACTGCCACCCGGCTAATTGCTGCAAGGCAGTATTCAATACCCAGTTTCCGATTTCATTGATGAGGCTGCTTTCTTCGGCAATCGGTATGAAACTCGCGGGCGATACCATGCCTTTTTTCGGGTGCCGCCAACGTATGAGGGCTTCAGCGCCGATAATTCTTGATGTAAGGATATCCACCTGGGGTTGGTAATACAACTCAAATTCACGCTGTTCCAGTGCCTGCCTGAGTTCATTTTCGATCTGCAGCACTTCATAGGCCTGCTCGTGCATCTGCTGGGTAAAGAACTGGAAATTATTGCGGCCGGCTTGCTTGGCGCGATACAGCGCTGCATCCGCAGATTGTGCGAGCTGTTCAAAACTGTCACCATCCTGCGGAAACTCGGCAATACCTATACTGGATGTCAGCGTGATGCGCTGTGAACCGAAAGTGAATGGCTGGGATACGATTTCCAGCAGTTTTTTTGCTACGTGGGCAGCGCCTTCTGCATCCGTGCCGGGTAGCAGCATGATGAATTCATCCCCGCCTTGGCGGCTTAAAGTATCTTCGGGGCGTAAAGTGTTCAGCAGGCGTTTTGCAAGCTCTTGTAGCAAGGCGTCGCCGGTGCTGGGCCCCAGGGATTCATTGACGAACTTGAATCGGTCAAGATCAAGGTAAATCAGCGCCAGGGGTTCGTTGCTGCGATTAGCGGCAGCCAATGCCAGCTTTGCCCGGTCGCTAAGCAGGCTGCGGTTCGGCAGTTGCGTGAGCGCGTCAAAATTACTTAAAAATTCTATGCGCTGTTCTGCCAGTTTATGCTCTGACAGGTCGCTGATGATGCCGATATGCTGTGTGATTTTTCCATCCTGATTGCGAATAGTGCTGATAGACAGGCGTTCGGAGAAAAACTCACCGTCTTTACGACGGTTGAGAACTTCACCTTGCCAGTATCCTTTGTGGGCGATCTGCTGCCACATTGCTTTGTAGAAGGCTTTGTTGGTAATGCCGGATGCCAGTACGCGTGGATTCTTGCCGATAATTTCCTCGGCTTTATAACCGGTGATCTCAGTAAAGGCTTTGTTGACGGTCAGGATGTTATTGTAGGCATCCGTGGTGATAATGCCTTCGCGGCTGAATTCAAACACTTGTGCGTTGACGCGTAACCGTTCTTCGGCAGCTTTACTATCGGTAATGTCCAGCCATGCACCTACCACCTCAACCGGTTTTCCTTCGCCGTCCCGGATCAGCATCAGCTGGTCATCTATCCATATCACGCTGCCATCGGCATGCATAAAGCGGTACTGGTGGTTCAAATAGCCTTGTGACAGCAATTCCTGCTGAGCTTTCATGACGGTAGCCCTGTCCTCAGGGTGCACGTGGTTGAGCCAGAATCGTGGACTATGCCAGTCTTTAATCGCGTAGCCTGTCAGTTTCTGGATGTTGTCACCGATGAAATCAACGACAAAATCCTTATGCCCGGGGTGAACTTTGAGTGAGTAAATAATAGCCGGGTTTACATTCAGTATATGATTGATACGGTTGTAAGCGCCTTCCAGATCCTGTACCAGTTTCAGACGCTGCGCTTCGTGATCGAAATTGTTAAGTGCAAAACTGATGTCGGTCGTCAGTTCTTTCAGCAAATTGGTTATTTCTTCATCAAAACCATTGGGCTTGGTCTGATACACGTTCAGGGCTGCAAACGGTTTGCCGTTGCGCTGGATAGGGAAGGTTGCCGCGGACTCCCAGCCGAATTGTCTTGCCCAGTCATGCCAATGCTCCGTGATTTTGTTGGTCAGGTAGTCATTCAGGATCATGATCCTGTTTTCTCTTAAGCAAATACCGGTTGGCCCCTGTCCTCCAGGCAAGTCTTCCAGTATCGAGAGTGACAGGTTTTCAGTATATTCAACGCCGCTGCCATAGACCGCTACCGGTAATATTGCTGAGCTTGCTTCGTCAAGCTGGCCTATCCATGCCATTTTCATCCCACCGAAATCAACGGCGCACCTGCACACCAGTGGGAACAGGTCATCTTCATTCTCCATGCGCACAATGGCCTGGTTGATCTGGCTTAGCGCCTGATAGAGCTGGGTCAGCTGTTTGATCCGGTCTTCGGTTTTTTTTCTCTCGGATAAGTCGCGCACGTTGAGGAAGTAAGTCTCAGCGTCAAGTTTCTGGCAGCTGACTTCCACCATAAACTCTTCGTTATTACTGCGGATGAATGTACATTCTTCATACAAGACTTTGCCGGACATGACTTTTTTGACGCTGGGTTCCAGCCGCGCAAGCTCACGCACTGCCAGGATGTCATGCATACGCATTTTTAAAAGCGCATCACGTTCATGATGCAGCATCTGCAATGCTGCATTGTTGGCTTCCAGTATAGCGTGCTCACGACTCAAGACCAGAACGCCATCGCCCGTCTGATCAAATAATTGCTGATAACGGGCATCTGCGCTCTGGCGGCTCCTGATCAGGAACCATATTGACAGCCCTAGCAGCATTGTCAGCGCAACACCTGTCAGAGCGACCAATGTTGATTTTTTGTTGGTGATGATCCGTTCCGTAAAAGCGGGAGTCGTATTTAATAATATCGTCCAGTGGTTACCGGCGATATCCAGTATCCGTGTTGTCTGCAGGTCGCCTTGTGCGCGTCTCTGGGCATGGCCGGTTTTATCGGAATGATATAAAAGGGTGGAGTTGGATACTGTATCGCTGTCATAGATTTCTATATCGATATCCGGGTCGATTTCGCCGCTGAGCCCTGCCATTAAATCATTCAGGCGAAAGGGAATATCTACCCAGGCCGTGATCGCATCACGTCTTTCAGCTACTGTATTGAGCTGGGCGCCTTTTTTGTAGATAGGCAGGTACATGACGAATGCATGGACTTTATCTTTGTTTATATCCTGTATCAATGTGAAACGGGAGGTGATCCTGATGTCATTGTCATCTCTTGAACGCGCCATTGCGATACGTGCTGCAGATGCTGTGGAGGTGTCAAAGCCCAGGGCTTTGGCGTTTTCTTCATCGAATGGTTCAATGGTCGTAATCGGGGTATAGAAATCACGTTGCCCTTCCGGGTAGATTTTGTAATCCGGGAATCCATGCTGACGTTTGTCTTTGATATGACTTGCTTTGTCGGCATCTTTCACCAGCTGGACTAAAGCGATCCCTTTCAGGCCGGTGTAAGTATTGAGCCGCAGTGATTGAACGTACTGGTGGAACTCTTCGGTGGTGACTTCATTAGAGCCATCAATATAGCCTTTTACGCCACGCATCACGACTTGAAAAGCGTTGATGCGGTTGAAAATGTTGGTAGCGGTCACATCCGCGGAATATTCGAGGCTTGCGCGTAGTTTTTTACTGTCATCCCGCTGCGCTGTCACCCACAGGCTGTAGGTGATGAGTGATCCGGCGAGCATGACCAGCCCTGATAAAAGCCAAGGCGTTAGCTTCATGCTGATCAATCTGGCAACATGTTTTTTAAGTGTCGATAACAGGCTCATCTGGTATCCGTTTTATTATTGCTATTATTAGCATCGGAGTTTACACCTAATTAAATTTGAGTTGGGATAAAATCTAATGTATCTCGTAGCGTATCAATGCAGGGTGCATGGAAGCAGGCGCGCAGGTACAGCATATGTGTCATTGGAACGTATGCCGCCTGCCTGATGATTGCTGGCAGATGTAAGCGGAATACAATGGGTATACCTGTATTAATTAGCTGCCGATCGTGTTCTCATGATTGCGTTTGTGCGTTATTCATGTCGTGACCGGATGTGTTTTGAAGTCATTAAATCAATGGAGTGCAGTTTATGAAAAAGAATTTTGCCTTTGTTTTTGCTGTACTGATGCTTGCCCTGATTTTATGGGGTTTGTTCTTTGAAAACAGCGCTACGACCATTATGATTAATGGTCAGGAGATTGCCGGACCGCTGAAAGGTGTGCTGGGAGCGGGCGGCCTGGTAGTCGCGCTGGTGGCCATGATTTGCCTTGCCATACTGTTAATGCTGGCTTTTGCCGGAACCGGCGTTATCATTCTTGGCTGCTTTATTGTCAGTGTTGGAATCGTTACAGCATTCATGTTCCCATTTTTGTTTCCGATACTGATTCCATTGGCACTTATCTGGGCTTTTGTTACCCTAGTGCGCAAAAAAGGCTGATGCCTGCGATGTGCCGGGCGGTTATGGACTTAAGTGTTCGCGCGCATTTACTCCGGGCGCGGATTTCATTACATCGCCAGTAACGGTGACACGTGATGCGGAGTTATTTTAATCAGATCAATGCTTCGCGATTTTCTCCTTGGTGTCACCGTTTTTTACTGGCGTCCATGAGGTGTCGTTTTAAGGGGAGCGCTGCAACCGGCTATCGTGCATATTTCGCAATAATGCCGGCGTAACGTGGTATGTCCCGTACCAATACCGAGTGATGGCTGTCTGCATAAACCAGCCGGAAGTCGCCGCGTACTCGCAGTAACTGCGACAGCGGCTCGTTGAGGCCGGTAATCACGTAATCAATATCGTACTTGTCGAATGCCTGTTCCCAGCCAGGCTGCACTTTGGCAATTTTCACGTATTCATTCACAAAGTCATCGCCATACATATCGGCACGTCCGTCGATGAAGACTTTCTGTTCCGGGTACAGGCGGTAGATGAGGTAGCCCCCGAAGTTATAGCTATTGAACATGTGCCCGCTGATGCCGGTACTTTTGATAAAGTCGGTAGCTTTCACCGGCAGTATTGCATTGATCTGGTTTTCAATCCTGGCGTTATAAACCGGATAGGCTGCGGTCAGCCCAAGTGCAATGACTAATAATGACAGCCAGTTCAGCCAGTGTTCCCCATGGTTTATCTGTTTGCCGCTGCCTATCCACTTTTTATAGCACTGCAATAGCCTTGACTGATGCCAGGCCGCACAGGCGCCTTTCGGATTGATTCGTGCCGATGCGATGGCAATGAAAGGCATGAGCGTCAATGTTGCCAGCGGTACATGCCGGATGGCGATAAACCCGAGCAGCATGAAGAATATGGGAATAGCCAGCTCGGTCAGGTCGGGTTTGCGTGGCATGTAGGTGTATGAAATAAAGAATGCCAGCACGATAAGCAGGTAAGACCTTGTCCCCCAGTCCTGGAACCCGGGGCTTTTCCATTCGGATATCTGCCTCGTCACATCCATGCCTGCAACCTGAAAAGGATATAGCCAGTGACTTATAAACTCAGGATTGATCGCACTTGCTGCGATTGTAGCCGCCGCTGCAATGGTGAGTTGGCACAGCTGATGTTGTCTTTTTAAATCGTGAGTGTAAAAAATAAGGTAATTTGTCCATTCGCATACGGCAAACAGGCCAAAAAGCAGGATGCCTGCCAGGTAGCCGCCATGCGCATTGACCCAGATCACCATGAGCAGGGGCAGAATGAACAAATGACGGCTTGCCTGGGAGTATTTGTAATGCAGCAGGGCATAAAGGAAACTTGCAAAGAATACGTAAGTCACCAGCTGCGGCCTGGGCGAAATGCCAAGGCCAAATGGTATGCAGGCAGCAAGCAACAGGCCGAACGCGATTGAAGGTGTTGCGCTAAAGCGTTTGAGTGTCAGGTAGGTGATGGCCAGTGTGGCCATGGCGAGTGAGGCTGTCAGCAGTTTGACTCCGAATGGCCCCAGCCAGGCAAACATGCCGTAAAGCGCCACTTCAAATAACCATTCATGCAGTACCCATGGCTGATTAAAGTGAGTAAACGAAAATATGTCGCCCTGGGGCAGGGCGCATAGCTTGATGATATATTCACCGGTTTTCAGGTGCCAGAAATAATCGAAGTCGGTTAGCGGGAGCAGTGTCACCAGCAACATGAACGTCGAGATAAAAACCAGCCCTCTCAGATTAAGAAGCTTGATTACATATTGCATGTATTGGTATCCCATTAAGCCATCGGTAATGGCGCGCTGCTATGCGCATCGATTCATTTAATCATAATCTTGCCGGTGCGTCTATTTGCGCTGGAGGCTGTGCTTGATGGCAGAGTGCGTTGTGCAGGGCGGTTAATGCGCCCGGTGCCGGTATGCTAAGTATGCTGTGGGATATTGGGCAGGTGATAAAAACAAAAAAACCAGGACATCACGCAAAGATGTGCTGGTTATGTTTGGTTTAAACATGTTTGATACTGCGACTTTAAAAATGACCGGAAACTGATAGTCATCACCGATGAAAGTGGCGTCCCCACGGGGATTCGAACCCCGGTCGCCTCCGTGAAAGGGAGGTGTCCTAGGCCTCTAGACGATGGGGACCTTGAACATTTCTTTAAACCGTAACACACTTTTTTAGGCCAATATCACTGCGGTGATACAACGACTTCAAATCAAGTGCGCGTATTACTATATGATGGCGTCCCCACGGGGATTCGAACCCCGGTCGCCTCCGTGAAAGGGAGGTGTCCTAGGCCTCTAGACGATGGGGACCTAAGAATTTACCGCTTAAC